>Ga0255347_1000467_pt1 | contig 74540 bp, 66 predicted proteins | sample wastewater_treat_2_FD_192479 | JGI IMG/M metagenome (GOLD analysis project Ga0255347, IMG submission 192479) | Wastewater microbial communities from Lulu Island WWTP, Vancouver, Canada - plant24 | ecosystem: Engineered > WWTP > Wastewater > Unclassified | place: Canada: Vancouver, British... | reverse complement strand
ACGAGCCCGTCTTAATTTACTTGGTTGATACGTACGTTTCATAATATTTCTCCTCATTCAATCCAACATAAAGTTGTTCGCGATTAATTTTAGTGGTTTACATAGTAAAAGTCAACCAATGACTATAAAACACGAATTAGTAGATGCTTCTTTCAACAACGAATAATAACAGGATATCGTTAAATCTGGCGGTCTTTTTGGCTTTTTTTCATCATTTTTTATTAATTAATTGAAAAATATCCACTTTTATGTGGAAAACACATACGATTATGTTTAATTAATCAAAAAAACCGATTATATGAAACAAAAACATTGTGGACAATTTTAAAACACTGTGTATAACTCTTGCGCAAGTCCACATTATCAACATGGAAAAGGTTTTCCACAATGTTATCCACACCATTATTTTGTGGATTTGGTGGATAACTACATATAATCGCGCTTTTATAAGTAACAAATTGTGGACAAAAAAATCTTATTCCCTTATCTCTTTATTTTTATCCCAATTATGTTAAATTATTGCTAAAGATTGCGGAGGCAAATAGTTTATGAACATGTCAATTTCAGAAATCACCCAAATTTGGGATCGTACGCTTATCAAGCTCCAAGAAAAAATTCAAGATCGAAGAGTTTATGGAGCCTTCTTCCCTGACACTTATATTCATTCAATTAACAACGGAATCATTACAGTTATCGCTAATTCTAGCTTAGCTAAGTCAATGTTAAACACGAATTATCGCGATGTTATAGAAGAAACTGTTGGTGAAATTACGCAATCTAATTATCAAATAAGCTTTATTGAAAAAAGCGAAATCCCGCGTGTTAGTGAAATTATTAGCGAAAAGAAAGAGACATTTTTTAAAAACGCGAAAGTTAATTCTAATCTTACTTTTGATAATTTTGTTGTCGGAAGCTCAAGCAACCTCGAAGCTTATCAAGCAGCGGTTGTTGTCGCTAATTCACCAGGTAAATTATATAACCCGCTTTTCCTTTATAGTGCCTCGGGTTTAGGAAAAACGCACCTTTTACATGCGATTGGTAATCATGTTAAGCAAAATTCCCCAAATCTTAAGGTTTTATACATTACCGCTGATGAGTTTACTGATGAATTTATTCGTTTTGTTCGTGATAATCCGGGCGGTTCGCTCAAAGACTTTTTCCGTACTGTTGATGTTTTATTAATGGATGATGTCCAATTTTTAGCGGATAAAAAGTCGACAAGTGAAACATTTTTCCATCTTTTTAACTTATTGGTCGGCTCTGGTAAACAAATTGTCTTAACTAGCGACCGTCACCCAAGCGAACTTAAAGGTATTGAAGAGCGTTTAGTGACACGCTTTAACTCTGGTTTACAAATTAGTATCTCCGCTCCTGACTTAGAAACAAGAAAAGATATTTTACGAATGAAAATATCCTTAAATAATTTAGATATTGAAGATTTTGATGAAGAAGTTATTACTTTCTTTGCCGAAAACTTTACAAATAATGTGCGTGAACTCGAAGGTGCGCTCAATCGTTTACTATTTTATGTAGTAAGCATCGCCCCAACAAAACACGTTACGATGGAAGTAGCACTCAATAGTGTGCAGTCTTTAATCAATGTTAAAGACGCTGTCACGAAATTAAGTGAAACAAAAATTATTAATGTTGTCGCTGACTACTATAACCTTACTCCAGCGCTTATTATTGGTCGTAATCGCACAAGCCAAGTTGCGCTTGCTCGCCATATCGGAATGTACTTAACTCGCGAGATTTTAGACCTTCCGTTCGCGCGCATCGGCAAAGCGTTTGGGGGAAAAGATCATAGTACTGTGATTAACGCTATTACAAAAGTGGAAAAACAGTTGAAAGAAGATCCTGCTTTAATTCAAGCTATAAACGAAATAAAAGAGCGTTTACAATAGATTTATATAATAAAGTATTTGCTTCTGTGCTAAAATTAAAAAGAGTCAATAAGCTTTTTTGTGGAGTTATCCACAGTCTCCACAGCCCTTATTATTATCATTAAATATGAAAGGAATTAAATATTATTATGAAGTTTAAGATCAATCGAGAACAATTTCTAAAAGGTTTATCGATAGCCTCTAGACCAACTCAAGCAAAGTCTCCTATTCCCATTTTAGGAAACATTTTATTGTCATTAGATGAAACTGGATTAACATTACTTGGTTCAAGCAACGAACTAGCGATCCGCACGCATATTCCAATGCGGGTTAATGATCTCGAAGTCATTCGGATGTTCTTACCAGGTGAAACACTTATTTCCAGTAAAACACTTAATGAATCAATAAGAAAAATGGAAGGGAACGAAATTGATGTCGAGATTATTGACCGTACCATCGCACAAATTAGTGACGGTCGCACAGAATATCGACTCGGCGCGATTGATTCTAAAGACTATCCAGATATTGATTTAAGTCAAGATGGCACCGTATTTGAAATTGGCGCTAAAGATTTTATTAAACTCGTTGATCAAACTTCATTTGCCGCTAGTGTGAGAGAACAAAGGCCAATCTTAACCGCATTAAATTTAAATGCAGTTAATGGTACTTTAACGGCAGTTGCAACAGACAGTGCAAGACTAGCAAACAAAGTTGTGACATTAAAAGACAATGTTTCGTTTGTCGCTAATGTTCCAGCAAGAATTATGAACGAAGTCGCTAAGCTTCTTGAAACAATGGTTGGCATTGAAACAATCGAAGTTAGTGCGTCCGCCAATAAAATTAATTTCATGTTTGATGATACACTCGTTGTCTCGCGGCTTGTCGCTGGTGAATATCCACCAACTCGTAGCATTATCCCAAAAACACACGCTAGTTTCCTAGAAGCTAACGCTAATGAACTCTTAAAAGCGATGGACCGTGTTTCAATTCTTTACGCAGCGGAAAAAGATAATATCGTTAAACTGTCATTAAGTCCAGAAAGTGTTGTTGTCTCTGCGCGTTCAACATTCAGCGCGGAAAGTGCACGCGAAGAAGTAGCGCTTTGTAAGTATGTCGGTGAACCACTTGAAATTTCATTTAACTATACATTAGTAAGCTCTGCAATTAAAGCAACGGGTGCTGAAGATGTCACCATCGGGTTTAACGGCGGTCACAAACCATTTAGCATCAGAGTAGCGACAGATGACTCGCTTGTGTTAATTGTTACACCAGTTCGGACATAATTAAAATAGAGCAACTTAGAGCGAAAATTAATAAAAAACGGGCAAATCTTCACGATTCAAGCAAAAGTCGTTCTAAGGACACAAAAAGTAGTAAATTTAAGGGAATATTTATATTCCCTTTTCTTTTTTGTGGTATAATACGTTCATAGCGACAAGGAGAACCTATAAGTGGAAACAAAACCATATATAACTTTACAGCAAGCACTAAAGAAATATAATCTCGTTTCAACAGGCGGAGAAGCGAAGTTTGTAATTCAAAACGGCGAAGTAAAAGTTGACGGAATCCTTGAAACTAGACGGGGTCGTAAGCTTTATGGCGGAGAGACAATTACTTACGCAGCACAAAAGGTAGTAGTGAAAGATGTTGATTAGCGATCTTGAACTATTAAACTATCGCAACTACCCAAAGCTTAATGTCATCTTCACCAGTGGACTAAACGTCATCGTTGGTGATAACGGTGTCGGTAAGACAAATGTTGTAGAAGCGATTCATCTCTTTGCGTTCGCTAAAAGCTTTCGAACAAACGATACAAAAGCACTAATAAAGCACGATACCGCAAAAGCGATTGTAAGCGGAACAATTCATATACCAAGTCGGACAGATATAAGTATTGAGTTAACAAACCGCAGCAAAAGGATACTAATAAATGGGAAAGTGCTCCCGAAGGTGTCGCAATTAAGTAAGTATGTTCGGACGACAACCTTCGAACCAGAAGATGTACTCTTCTTCGACGCAAGTCCCGCTAAAAGACGAAAGTTCTTAGACGCAAACTTAAGTAGCGCTGATGAAGTTTATCTTGCGACATTAGTGCGTTATGAAAAGTTGCTTAAAGAAAGAAACGCGCTCCTAAAAATGGATGATAACGATGAAGCACTCGACTTAATCGATAAACTATTCATCGAACTAGCAAAAACGATTGTAGAAAAACGCACAAGGTTCATCCGTGAGTTAAACAAAGTAGTTAATGAAGTACTCTTGAAGTTAAGTGATGAACACCTAAGCGTAAGGCTAACATATGAATCTTCGCTTGGTAGTGTCCAAAACATTGAGAGAAACGGATTAAAACGACTAGCAGAAGTTAGAGCAAAAGAAAACATTCTCGAAAGTACAACACTAGGATCGCATCGTGACGACTTAATAGCAACAATTAATGGTCACGGTGTAAAAGAACACGCATCACAAGGCCAAAAAAGATTAATTGTTATCGCCTTAGCCCTAGCGCCTTACTTCTTAGAGAAGGACTTACACAAAAAACCGATTATTATTCTTGATGATGTCTTAAGTGAATTAGATAAGCGTCATCAAGAACGATTAATAGAGTTATTACTCACATGCACTCAAGCATTTATTACCGCAACACATTATGACAATCACGCTCATGCAATTTATGAAGTTACAAGTGACCGAGAACTAAGGAGGATTACCTAATGAGTGAAGAGAAAAAACATAAAATAGTAGATGAAGAACTAGAGCAAGCTAAACAAGAAATGCGCGCTCGTGAAAGTTACACTGCTGAAGACATTCAAGTATTAGAAGGGTTGCAAGCTGTACGACAAAGACCCGGGATGTACATTGGGACAACAGGACTTCCTGGACTCCACCATTTAGTGTGGGAAATCGTTGATAACGCTGTTGACGAAGCACTAGCAGGCTTTTGTACCACAATTGATGTCTCAATTAACAAAGACGGTTCGGTAACAGTAGCGGATAACGGCCGCGGAATGCCGGTTGGTATTGTCTCACAAACTGGAAAAACAGCTGTAGAAACAATCTTTACTGTATTACACTCTGGCGGTAAATTCGGGAAAGGCGCTTACCAAGTAGCAGGTGGTCTCCACGGTGTTGGTGCGGCAGTCGTTAATGCCCTTAGTGAAAGAGTTGAAGTTAATGTCTATAAAGACGGAGATGAATACTACTTAGCGTTTAATAACGATGGTCACACTGAAGGCGAATTAAAAAAGGTTGGTCCCACAAACAAACGCGGTACAAGAGTAACATTTAAACCTGATCCACTTATCTTTGTCGAATCAGTGGAATTTGATTACAAAACAATCAGCACGCGACTAAGACAAATGGCTTATTTAAATCGCGGGATTAGAATAAATGTTGAAGATCGCCGTGGCGAAGAGCTTAAACGCGAAGAATTTTATTACGAAGGCGGTATTGCAGAATACGTCCAACACATTAATAAAAATAGAACACCGATTACTCAAGATGTTATTTTTGTTGAGGGCAAAGGTGATGTCGAAATTAACGGACAAAAAAGCCACATCTTAGTGGAAGTAGCGATTCAGTACACGACTGAATATAAAGAAACGATTTTCTCGTTCGCTAATAACATTCAAACTGGGGACGGCGGAACACATGAACAAGGTTTCCGTCTTGCGGTCGGCCGTGTATTTAACAATTATGCGAAAGAAGCAAAAATTCATAAAAATGAAGACGACCGTTTTACTTATGAAGACGTCGTTGAAGGAATGACGGCGATTATTTCCGTTAAACACCCAAACCCACAATTTGAAGGACAAACAAAAGGAAAGCTCGGTAACACTGATACTCGGGCTGTTGTCAGTCAAGTGTTAGGGGAAAAACTCGAAGAGTACTTGCTTGAAAATCCAAATGAAGCGAAACTTATTTTAGAGAAGATTTCACTTTCATCTAAAGCGCGCCGCGCTGCAACATTAGCGCGTGAAGGTGTGCGTCGTAAAGACGGGATTGAATTTACAACCTTGCCAGGAAAACTAGCAGATTGTAGTAGTCGTAATCCTGAAGAAAGCGAACTATTTATCGTTGAAGGTAATAGTGCGGGCGGTAGTGCTAAAAATGGTCGCAACCGTCATACACAAGCGATCTTGCCGTTACGCGGAAAAATCTTAAATGTGCAAAAAGCGCAAGAAACAAGAATCTATGAAAACGCTGAAATTGGGAACATGATTCAAGCAATTGGTGCAGGAATTGCCGAAGAATTCGACATAACTAAAGCACGGTATCATAAAATTATTATTATGACAGACGCGGACGTTGATGGTAGTCATATTCGCGTATTACTATTAACATTCTTTAATCGTTTTATGCGTCCACTTATTCAAAATGGTTATGTATACATTGCCCAACCACCGCTTTATAAAGTAGATTATCGCGGTAAACAATATTATTGTTATAACGACGAACAATTAGAAAAGCTTAAAGTTGATTTAGATCTCCGTCCAGGTTATCCTTTCCAACGCTATAAAGGGTTAGGGGAAATGGACGCACATCAATTATGGGAAACAACAATGGATCCCGCAAACAGAAAACTTTTAAGAGTACACATTGAAGACGCAATCGAAGCTGATCAAGTGTTTGAAGATTTAATGGGAGAAAAGGTTGAACCACGCAAAGAGTTTATTAATGAAAACGCCCTCTTTGTGAAAAACCTTGACGTATAAGGAGGACATCATGGTAGAAGACAATATCAAAGATATGCTCGAAGAAGAAGAGAAGCATGAATTAGAAGGAATTGACACCGGTATACACCCGGTTGATGTCGTAGATGAAGTTCGTAAATCATTTTTAGATTATGCAATGTCGGTAATTGTTAGTCGCGCTATTCCAGATGTTAGAGACGGGTTCAAACCAGTACATCGTCGGATAGTTTACGGGATGTATGAATCAGGAATGACGCCAGACAAACCGTTTAAGAAAAGCGCACGGATTGTTGGGGATGTCATGGGTAAATATCACCCTCATGGTGACCAAGCAATTTATTCAACATTAGTCAGGATGGCGCAACCATTTAGTTTACGTTATCCGCTTGTGGACGGACACGGTAACTTCGGTAGTATTGATGGTGACGAAGCAGCAGCGATGCGTTATACCGAAGCACGGATGGAAAAACTTGCAACGGAAATGGTGCGTGATATTAATTTAAACACTGTTGATTTTGGTGGTAACTATGATGGTAGTGAAAAAGAACCAGAAGTATTACCATCACGCTTCCCAAACTTAATTGTTAATGGTAGTGACGGGATTGCTGTTGGGATGGCAACATATATGGTGCCGCACAATTTAAGTGAAACAATTGATGCAATTAACCTAGTAGCGAAAAATCCTGATGTTACACCACGCGAAATTTTTGAAAACGGAATGCTAGGTCCAGACTTCCCAACTGGTGCGAGCATTTTAGGTCGCAAAGGGATTTTAGATTATTTTGAAACTGGTGAAGGCAGTATCATTGTTCGCGCTAAGACGCACTTTGAAACAAAAGGTGATCGGACATGGATCGTCATTGATGAAATGCCTTATAAATTAAATAAAGCAACAACAATTGAAGCAATTGCCCTTTTAGTGCGTAATAAAGAAATTGACGGCATTACTGATATTCGTGACGAATCAAACAAAGAAGGAATTCGTGTGGTTATCGAATTACGTCGTGATGTCGTACCAGAAGTCGTGTTAAACAATTTATTAAAACAAACACGTTTACAAACTTCATATAAAATAACGAATTTATGTTTAGTTAATAAAGCTCCGCGTATTTTAAACATGAAGGAATTAATTGTTGAATATTTAAACTTCCAAGTGGAAATTATTCGTCGTCGTACAGAACATCAACTTTCGCAAGCAGAAGCGCGCGACCACATTGTGGAAGGATTACTTAAAGCCACTGATAACATTGATGAAATTGTATCAATTATTAAAAATAGTGAATCTGGTGAAGAAGCGAGTCAAAAGCTTATGGAACGCTTCCTCTTTAGCGAAATCCAAACACGCGAAGTTTTAGGAATGACACTCCGTCGCTTAACTGGTTTAGAAATTGACAAATTAAATAAAGAACGCGAACAACTACTTGCGAACATTGAACGCTATCGCTTAATTTTAAGTGCACGTGACCATATGGTTGATGTTGTCCTTGAAGAGTTAGAAGAAATAAAAGCTAAGTATGGCGATGAACGCCGTACTGAAATTAGTGATGACCTTGCTGATATTGATAACGAAGACTTAATTCCAGTTGAAGATATCGTTGTGATGCTCACAAACCAAGGCTATATTAAACGCGTTGATCCTGAAGAATTTAGAACGATTAAACGCGGTGGCGTTGGTGTAAAAGGAATGCGCACAAAAGAAGAAGAAATAATTGACATTATCTTACACACAAATACACACACTGATGTCTTATTCTTTACAAGCAAAGGGAAAGTATATCGTAAACGCGGTTATCAAATCCCGCAATATCGTCGTGAAGGGAAAGGCTTACCAGTCATTAATCTTTTAAATATTGAAAAAGAAGAAGCGGTACGTGCTATTGTGTCGACTGATACATATGGTGAAGACCATTACCTCTTATATGTAACCCGCAACGGTGTGACAAAACGTACAACTTTAGCGGAATTCTCACGCATTAATGTCAGTGGTAAAATCGCTATTGATTTACGCGAAGGCGATGAATTAATGGATGTTAAAATTACTGATGGCACGGCAATAATTGGTATTGGTTCAAGTAATGGTAAAATGGCAAGTTTCTATGAAACGGATGTGCGGGCAATGGGCAGAACTGCGGCCGGAGTCCGTGGTATTAAACTTGACGAAGGTGCTTATGTTGTCGGCGTTACAACAAGTTTAGAGGGTGCTTTAATCTTTGCGCTTACAACAAAAGGTTATGGTAAATTAACACCTGCTAACGATTACCGTTTAACAAAACGAGGTTCAAAAGGTGTAATTACCATTAAAGAAAGTGAACGTACTGGAACACTTGCGGGAATTAGAGCAATTAAAGGTGACGAAGATTTATTTGTTACGACCGCTAGCGGAATGGTTGTGCGCACCAACTTTAAAGAAATTAGCACAACAAGCCGAAATACAATGGGTGTGCGTGTCATTCGTTTACGCCCAGATGATGTTGTTTGTTCTTTCGCAGTTGTCGAAAAAGGGATTGCTTTTGACGAAGATGATCACGAAGGTGAAGGGACTCCTAGTCACGAAGAATAGTTATGAAAATATTAATCTCTTTTCCACATAAAATGATTGATGTCTTCTTTGAAGGAGCAATGCTTGAATATCAAATAAAAAAAGCATGCCAAAGAGATGATGTAACACTTGTTACTAAATTTAGTCCTGATATTGATATCGCTAATTTTATAAATTTGAATAGTCAATCTTCGAAAGTGATTAGGCAATCAATTGCCGCAAGTATACCCACGCTTTTATGGATGTTCTTCGCTAATAACGACACTTACGCTCGTGTGATTGAAACAAGAAAAGATGGAGAGTTATACATTCCTTTATCGCGTCTTGAATTAATTAATATGATGGACGGTATTGTTGTTCCAGCACAAGAAGCGCGTGTTATTTTACGAAAACTCGGTGTAAAAATTCCAATCTTTGTAATTTATGGAGCGGTTGATGTTCGACGGATTGATGAGTTAAAAACAAGCAAAACAGATGTATTTCGTCGCTATTTCCGTATAAACGATGATCAAAAATATGCCATAACAGTGATGAACATTAAAGCAAGTGAACATATTGACCAACTTAATGACTTAGCCGCTGCTGTACCAAACTATAATTTCTATGTTTTCATCAGCGGTGGCACATCATTTATTGATAGATTGCGGCTTAAAGCGATGGATAAATTAACTTCACCGAACTTAATTGTGACTAAGCTTGTACCAGAAGATGTTTATCGGATGGGTGTTATTGGTGCAAGTTACTTCATTGATTTAGGTTACGACAAGATGAATGTAATGACGCTTTTTGAGCCGATGTACTTAAAAGTACCACTTATTTTACGGAAAAATGTAATTTTTAAAGAAATTGTTGATAAGACAAAAGCTTACATTGTAAATGACTATAACGGAGCGGCTTACTTAATTAGAACAGAAGCAGAAACAGATAAAATTACGGAAAAAGCTTACGAATATACACAAAATTATAACGCCGCTTTATTTACAGAAGCGATTTATAACTTGTTTTATAAGATATATACTCGCTAATAAAGTAAAACTTGATAAAATAAATGTGTTCAGTGAAGAGACTAGTAATAATTCGCGGTTTAACAGTGACTCGCTGATAGTGGGAAGGCGAGAACTAAAGGTTATGAATTCCACCTCGGAGAACAAAGCTTAATCGCTTCGTTTGTCGCGTTAAGACAATAATGAGAATACAACTTTGTATCAAACTTAGGTGGCACCACGTTAAAGACGTCCTAATTAGGGCGTTTTATTTTGTTTAAGAAAGGAGTGCGTATTATGTTAGATATTAATTTAATTAGAAATGAAGCAGAAAAAGTTAAAAGTTTACTTTTTAAAAAAGGGTGGGATTTTGATCCTGAACCAATTTTAAGTCGTGATGAAAAACGGCGGAAACTTCGCGTTGAAGTTGAAGAAGCTAAAGCAAAACTCAACAAATTAAGCGCAAGTGTACCGGTTGTTAAAAAGGCTGGAGGCGACATTCAGGCCATTTTTGCCGAGGTAAAAGACCTGAAAGCGGAAAACGAAGCTAAGGAAAAAGAATTAAAGAAACTTGATGAAGAAGTTTTTAATTTACTAGCAGAATTACCAAATTTACCAGACGAAGACTTACTTGCGGGTGGAAAAGAAAATAATAAAGTTGTGTATACTTTTGGTAAAATGCCAAAGTTTACTTTTCCGATTAAAGATCATGTTGAACTTTGTGAAAGTTTAGGACTTATCGATTATAAAAGAGCTGCAAAAATTTCAGGAAGCGGCACGTGGATTTACACTAAAGCAGGAGCACTACTTGAATGGGGACTTTTAAACTTTTTTGTTAGTGAACACTTAAAAGCAGGGTACGACATGATTTTACCTCCGCACTTATTAAATTATGAAAGTGGCTTTACCGCTGGACAATTTCCTAAATTTAAAGAAGATGTGTTTTGGTTAGAAGGAACAGAACCGCGTAAATTCTTACTACCAACTTCGGAAACAGCACTCGTTAATTTTTATCGTGACGAAATATTAAAAGAAGATGAATTACCAAAGAAATACTTTGCCTACACTCCGTGTTATCGTAGCGAAGCAGGTAGTTATCGCACTGAAGAACGCGGGATGATTCGTGGTTATCAATTTAATAAAGTTGAAATATTCCAATACACTAAAGAGCAAGATTCATCAAAAGCTTTCGAAGAAATGGTCGCTCACGCAGCAGGTCTTGTCGAGAAGTTAGGCTTACACTTCCAAATTAGTAAACTTGCGGCAGGTGACTGTTCGCATTCAATGGCAAGAACTTATGATATTGAAGTATATATTCCGTCAATGGGTATTTATAAAGAAGTTAGCAGTGTTAGTAACGCTAGAGATTATCAAGCTAGGCGCGGTATGGCGCGTTATCGCGATAAAGAAACAAATGCGGTGAAATATTTACATACACTTAACGGTTCTGGACTAGCAACATCAAGATTAATACCAGCAATTGTTGAACAATTCCAACAAGCAGACGGCACTGTTTTAGTTCCTGAAGTTTTACAAGCGTTTGTGGGGACAAAAGTTTTACATCCTGACCAGTAGTTGCTATAATGAAGGTGCCATCGCGATGGTTATTCTTCGAACCAGGTCAGGACGGGAACGTAGCAGCCTTAAGATTACTTAATCATGTGCGGTGGTTTTTAATTTAAACTATGAATAAAGACGAAAAATATATGAAGCTAGCGCTTAAAGAAGCGCACAAAGCAGCGGCAATTGATGAAGTACCTGTTGGTGCAGTTATCGTGCTTAACGATAAAGTTATTGCCCGAGGTTTTAATAAACGCGAAATTAATAACGACCCGCTTGGTCACGCGGAAATGATTGCGATTCGCAAAGCGAGTAAAAAACTCAACAATTGGCGACTTGTCGACTGTGAACTCTATGTCACAGTTGAACCGTGCGCAATGTGTGCGGGCGCGATAATGTGGAGTCGCTTAAAACGAGTAGTGTACGGCACTGGTGATCCAAAAGGCGGCGCCATGGGTGAAGCGTTTAATCTTTTCGATGAGCGAATAGTTAACCATATACCGGAAATAAAAGGCGGGGTGCTCGCTAAAGAGTGTAAGGAAGTGATTCAATCATTTTTCCGTAACAAACGAAAAATATAATATGTATATAAATAAATGTTTACATACGATAATTGAATAATCATAATGTGCGCTTTCTATTATTTGACACAGGAGTAGTTTTGAAATATAGTTTAATTATGCAAAAAAGAATCCTTATTGTAATTTCCTTACTAATTAGTGTTGTTCTTAACGGCTGTACAAAACCACAAAAAGAACAAAGTGAACTAGAAAAATTCCTAATTAAATATAAAGAAGTGTATCCAGACGGATATAATTTTCAAACAGGATTTTATAGTATTACATCATTTACAAAATCGAAGGTTGATAGCTCTGATTATTTTGAAATTGAAACATATAACATTAAGGCTCAACTGCAATCAAAACCGTACGGTGTATCATTGAAGTTTGAAACAAATATGATGCAGTTGAATCGTTCTTTAGTGTTGGGTGCAGGAAGAGAAGGCCCTATTGAAAATTTTGAAAACATATTATGGGACGGAGAATATTTGCATAAAACAATAAAATGCAACAATTATATACATAAAGAAACATGGACCGAAAAAACATATGGCACAGATCAAGTAGAGACATTACTAATAAATACTAAATTATATACAATAGAATATGTTATACGTATTCTTAAGACTAAGCTGTCTTATTATGAAAAATATGTTTTTGATAAATCAAATGTTGATTTTATAAACAATTCGTTGATTGTTTCTACATTTTTCAGTGAATTTGAAATATATAAAATTATACAAATTGATTTCGATGAAAATTTTGTAATTTCACGATATCAATTTTCATATATTGACTTAGGTAGAGTTCCTGATGAATTTAGACCAAGACAAATAACACAAACGCTGAAACCGATAGATGCAATTGAAGTTAACGCTCAATTAGAATATGAAGAAGAACTTATCGTGGAAAAAGATATATTTACGATTCAAATTTAGTTTTAGCAAAGGAGATTAATCATATGCTTACAACTTTGGGACTAGTATTAACGACATGTTTATCATTTGGAAACATTAAAACTGAAGATAAATTAACCGATTATAAGGAAAATGTTATTACTAAATCAAATAGCGCTAACAATACATTTAGTCCAGAAATAGTCTACGAACCTGAAATTAAGTCCACGATGTTAAATGGTGAAGATGCTTATGAACCAAATAATACAAAAGAAACTGCGACAAGACTAAGTCCTCTGAATCATTATGCATACGAATCATATAGTTCTAGCGTAAGTGCAAACTTGAAACGAACAAGCGGTTTTGATGATTGGGATTATTATGCAGTAGTTTTATTAACGGATAGTCATGTTTCTGTTACTGCTGTTCGTCGGGATGCATCACCAGGATTCAATTTAGGGATTAGTGCCTATAATTCAACTGACAACACTAATGCTACAGCAATTATTGAATATAAGGACGAACGAGGTAACTGGATCACTGCTTTAGATTTACTTGATGATGTGGAACTATCCACGGACAGATATAATCAAGATACATATATTATCAACTTCCCCACTAACGGTACTAAATGTTTTAGATATTATATGACTTCTGAAGCAGTCGGCAGTAGAAATAAAGGAAGAATTAGCGTTGGAACCACCAGAATTTATGTTGATAAGATTTAGTAAAACTAATTTAGAATATTTAAAAACTAAGATTAATGTGCAATTTATTGTCATGTTTTATATTATTTGACACAACGCAGGAAAAGAGGTTGTATTAACATTGGTTGAAAAAGCACAACAACAATTTGAACAAAAGACAAAAAACAACGCGCAAGATTACGGAAGGAGATTTTGATTTAAATGATAGATACGCTTGAACAAATGAAACAAATGCAGGGATATAAAAAAGGTGGGCCAATGCCGTCAGGATTCCCAAGGATGAGGAGGTAAGAAAATTCTTATGCGAAAAAGAATTCTTGTTATAATTTCATTACTTTTTAGTGTTGTTCTTAACGGTTGTGCAAATAAAGAAAAAGAAAAAAGCGAATTAGAAAAATTCCTGATTAAATATAAAGAAGTGTATCCAGACGGATATAACTTTCAAACAGGATTTTATAGTATAACATCATTTAAAAAATCAAAGGTTGAAAACACAGATTATTTTCATATAGAAACATATAATATTAAGGCTCAACTGCAATCAAAACCATACGGTACATTATGGAATTTTGAAGCAAATATGATGCAGTTAAATCATTCTTTAGTGGGCGGAGTAGGAACAGAAATTCCTAACGAAAATTTTGAAAACATATTATGGGACGGAGAATATTTGCATAAAACAATAAAATATAACAACGGTTATGTACCTAAAGAAACATGGACTGAAAAAACATATGGCACAAATCAAATAGAGACATTACAAATAAATACTGAAATAGATAAAATTGATTATATTATAAGTACTCTTGAGACTAAGCTGACTGATTTAGAAAAACATGTTGTTAATAAATCAAATGTTAATTTTAAAAACAATTCGTTGATTGTTTCTACATTTTTCAGTAAATTAGAAACATATAAAATTATACGAATTGATTTCGATGAAAATTTTGTAATTTCACGATATCAAATTTCATATACTGACTTAGGTAGAGTTCCTGATGAATTAAGACTAAGACAAATAACACAAATACTGAAACCAATAGATGCAATTGAAGTTAACGCTCAAATAGAATATGAAGAAGAACTTATCGTGGAAAAAGATATATTTACGATTCAAATTTAGTATAGTAACAAAGATTAACTAAATTCCCGTCTCTTGTAAAACTGCAATTATAAAATTAATGTAAATAATAATGCCTTTATCTTGAAAAGATAAATAAAAAGTTAGACAATGTATAAAGTGAAATCCGAAAGGGGATATTTATGCTTGTTCTCAAAGATATTTATAAAGATTATTATGTGGCTAAAAAGCCACTTCATGTTTTAAAGGGGCTAAACCTTACTTTTCCTAAACAACAATTCGTAACAATTTTAGGTCCATCAGGTTGTGGTAAAACAACACTTTTAAACTTGATTGGCGGTCTTGATAAATATACATCAGGCGATTTAATCATTGAAGGTAAATCAACAAAAGAATTTAAAGATAGAGATTGGGACGCTTATCGTAATCATCGTGTTGGATTTGTGTTTCAAAGTTATAATCTTATCCCGCACTTAAGTGTGATTGAAAATGTTGAGATTTCTTTAACGCTTTCTGGGATGGGGAGTAGTGAACGTCGCGAAAAGGCTAAACAAGCCCTCCTTAGTGTTGATCTTGAAAGTGAATTATATAAAAGACCAAATCAACTTTCTGGTGGTCAACTTCAAAGAGTAGCGATTGCACGTGCACTTGTTAATGATCCTTCCATCATTTTAGCGGATGAACCCACCGGAGCGTTAGATAGTGAAACAAGCGAACAAGTCATGAAAATTTTAAAAGAAATTAGTAAAACACGACTTGTTGTAATGGTTACGCACAATGAAGACATCGCTAAACGATATAGCGATCGAGTAATTAGGATGTTAGAGGGCAGAATTACTAGTGACACTGATGAAGCACAAAGTAAAAAGAAGCGCAAAGTAAAAGAACCAACGGAAACAGAAAAAAACAAGGGAACATCAATGTCCTTTTTAACCGCGCTTAAAAACAGTTATAAAAACATCTTAACAAAAAAAGGAAGAACAGTGTTTACTGCGCTTGCAGGATCATTAGGGATTATTGGTATTGGGTTAGTAGCAGCGGTTAGTAACGGATTTCAAGATTATATTAATCGTTTGGAGCGGGAAACAATGGCAAATTACCCAATTGCCGTTTTTGCGCAAACAATGGATATGCAAGCAGGCATAAAAAAACCTGATAAAAACACTGAGTATCCAGACGGTGAAGAAATCGTTGTTTATAATGAAAATGATACAGAAACAACACGGATTACCATTACAAATAATAGGATAACATCTGAATTCTTAGATTTAGTGGACGGATTAAAGGAAGACGGGCTTGCCGCTAGTACAATGGTTAATTATCCAACACAAATGCAAATTTTAGCAAAGCCGCCCACTGATAACGCGCGTACTGTACAGTGGCCTTATTATGTCAGTGTGACGCCACTACCCTTTGGGGTATTTACCCAATTACCAGGGGACGAAGCCTATATTACTGAATTTTATGATGTAATTGGTAAAGACTCAAAGTTTGCGACAGAGCGTAATGAAATTATGTTTGTACTTGATAAATATAATCGTATCTCAGTCCAAGCTTTAGAACGGATGGGCATTGTTGATAATTCCGCAAATGTACAAAAGCTTAATTTTGATGACATTATTGGGCGAGAATTTAAAATGGTGCACAACGATGATATTTATAAAAAGGCATTGGGTAATATTGATGACTATGTAGTGCTTGACTTTATGGGGCAACCACGCACGATTGAAAAGTATCGTTTTCAAAACCCACAATATTTATATGATGACCCAACGGTTGGTGAAATGCTGAAAATTACTGGCATTTTGCGGCCAAAACCGGGAATTCAGTTTGAAATGCTCGCGCCAGGAATGGTGTATACACAAGCATTAAATAAATATATGCATGAAACAAATAAACATAACAAAGTTGCAAAGGCACAAGTTAATAATGTAGTAATCAGAGAAGCAAATATCACTGCAGAAAATATTAATACTGCAATTGAATTTTATAGCGCTACTACCGATTGGTCGGGTGTAAGACCAGTTAATCCAACAACAATAAGGATTGATAAATTTTTAAGCAACCTCAAAATTTATGGAGTGGACTTAGCGGATATAAGTAAGGACAACGCGATTTACGAAACACTATTAAAAGAATTATTAAATACAGCTTATTCACCAGTAGAATCAGTAGCAATTTTTGCTAAAGACGGTGATTCAAAAAAAGAAATTAAAGCACGGATTAATGAATATAATAATACGCGCGAAGACGAGAAAGATAAAATTGTAATCTTTGATGCAGTAGAGTTTGTTACTGATTCAATTGCGACAATGATTGATGTTGTTTCAATTGTATTAATTGTATTTACAAGTATCTCACTTGTTGTGTCAGGATTCTTAATTGGCATTATTACTTATGTTAGTGTGATTGAAAGGACAAAAGAAATTGGGATACTGCGTGCGATTGGGGCCAGGAAGAAAGATATATCGAGGCTATTTAACGCGGAAACGTTTATTATTGGACTACTTGCGGGGGTAATTGGCGTTGGGACAACATATATATTATCAATACCGATAAATGTTATTCTTAACAATCTATTTCCTGAACAAAACATTGGACAAATAGCGTTTTTAGTACCACTTGCAGCTTTAGCGCTTATTGTATTTAATATATTATTAACCGTCACCGCTGGATTAATTCCAAGTAAGATGGCGGCAAACAAAGATCCAGTCGTAGCGCTGCGCACTGAGTAATGAATAGAAAGGACTCATTATGGAGGAATTTGTAGAAACAAAGAAAAAAAGACCGGGTACGGCAACAACAATCATTAAAAAAAGCGAAATTAAAGTTGATGAAGTAATTCGTTATACACCAAAACACGATGAAGGCTTAAGTACCCAACAAGTTAACGCCCGCAAAGTAGCGAAAATGACTAACGAAAAACCAAATAAAGGCGTTAAGTCAATCTTTTCAATATTAATGCGTAATTTCTTTTCGTTCTTTAATGTTTTGCTCTACGCAATAGGAGCAGCGCTTATTTATATTAAAGAGTGGCAAAGTTTGTTATTTCTCGTCATTCTTTTTTCCAACATTTTAATCGGACTTATCCAAGACTTTAGGGCGCGACGCACACTAAAGAAACTCTTAATATTAAATGAACAAAAAGTAACGGTCGTGCGCGATGGGATTGAGTTATTAATTCCAAGTGAGGATGTTGTACTTGATGATATCGTTAAATTAAAATTAGGTGATCAAATCGCAGCAGATGGTGTGGTAGTGCACGGTAGTGTTGGTGTTAATGAATCACTATTAACTGGTGAACCAAACATTATTCATAAAGCAAAAGATGACCGCGTTTTGTCGGGGTCTTTTGTCACAACAGGCACATGTTACTATCAAGTTGATACAATTGGAAAATTAGGTTATGCACAAAAATTACAATTACGGGCGAAAGTATTTAAGCGTCCAACATCTGAACTTTTAAATTCAATTAATTCACTTTTTAAAGTAATTGGGTTTATTGTGATTGCTATGGCATTACTATTAGTGTTTAATGCCTTTTATCAAGGCTCAACATTTGAAGATAGTGTGCGCTCTATTGCCGGTTCACTTGTGGCAATGATTCCTTCTGGGATGTATTTATTAACAAGTATGACGCTTGCCGTAGGAGTTATTAGACTCGGGACAAAAAACACACTTGTGAACGAAATGTATTCGATTGAAATGTTAGCAAGAGTTAATGTACTCTGTTTAGATAAAACAGGCACGATTACTGACGGCACAATGAAAGTAAATGAAGTTGTGCCACTTAAAGGCGCAAAAGACATTGATTTAAACATTATTGTTGCCTCAATTTTAAGAGCCACTAAAGATGAAAACGCCACTGCTATAGCACTCAAAAACCATTTTAAAACGAGAAAATATATGGAATACACCAAAGTGTTACCGTTTGATAGCGAACTAAAATGTAGCGGTGCAATTATGGAAGGTAAAACTTATATCATTGGTGCTTCAAGTATGGTGCTTGGTCCAAAAGCACAAAAACAAGTTGAAGAAGTTGAACGCATTTACTTAGAGCGCGGCTTACGTGTATTAGTACTTGCTTCGTCTCGCAAGCCGTTTATCGCTAAAAAACTACCAATTGATATGACCCCTTTAGCACTTATTGTTATTCAAGATAATATTCGCGCTGAAGCTAGTGAAGTCATTAAACTATTCCAAGATGCTGGTGTTGAAGTAAAAATTATTTCCGGAGACGATCCTGTTAGCGTGAGTGAAATAGCGCGTCAAGTCGGGATTAATAATGCCGAAAATTTATTAGACTTTTCTAAAATTGATGATCCAAGTCACCACTCACTTGAAGACTTTACAATTTACGGCAGAGTGCGTCCTGAACAAAAAGAAGGTATTGTAACTAAATTACAAAGTGACGGTAAAGTTGTAGCGATGGTTGGGGACGGCGTAAATGATGTCTTAGCATTAAAAGCTGCGCAGTGTTCAATTGCAATGGGCGCTGGTAGTCCAGCAGCACGCGGAGTCAGTCACTTAGTGCTCCTTGATAATAACTTTGATGTTTTGCCTTCAATTGTTGATGAAGGACGAAGAGCAATTAATAACTTACAAAAGACATGGTCATTATTCCTTGTTAAAACAATCTTCGCGATTATCTTCTCGTTTATGTTTGTTACTGCGGGCCTTTTAGGACCAAAAGGATCAGGCATTAGATATCCCTTTGAACCAAAACACTTGTATTTGTGGGAATTATTATCATTAGGAATTCCCGCCTTCTTCTTATCGATGCAACCGAATAAAGAAAGAGTGCGCGGGACATTTATGGATAATGTCATTAGTCGCAGCGTGCCAGCAGGATTGTTGATGGTCGCTGGAGCATTTTTACTCTATATAAGTAAAAACTTTGGCGAAATGTTTGGTGCAGAAATAAGTGATACATCAGTGGAAATGATTACAATGTCGATTCTTACAATTACATTCTTGTCATTTGTTATTTTATATCGAAACTCATTACCATTTAATCGTTATCGACTGACACTTTTCTTAGTACTAAGCCTTTTAGCAATTGGTGTTATTATTCTCGATAACACTGTCGGGTTAACATTTACGGAAAAATATTTCTTAGAAATAAACATCTCAAGTTTAGAGCCAATTCACTATGCAATATTAATTCCAATAAATTTAATACTTACAATAATGTACATATTAGTGGATAATAAAATTGTAAAGAAATTAAGGAGAGAATAATTTATGAAAATACGGATTAGCCAAGAAGTAGCCTACGCTTTAGCGAACAACTTACCAGTTGTAGCGCTAGAATCAACGATTATTAGTCACGGGATGCCTTACCCGCAAAATGTGGAAATAGCGCTTAAGGTTGAAGAAATTGTGCGCGCTAATGGGGCGCTACCAGCAACAATAGCGATTATTGGTGGTGACGTTGTCGTTGGTTTGGATGAAGATGAAATTGAAGAGTTAGGCCAAAGAAAAGATGTCATTAAAGTTTCACGGCGCGACCTAGCCTATGTTATGGCCACAAAGAAGTGGGGTGCGACGACCGTTGCTGCGACCATGGTTATTGCTGCTAAAGTTGGCATTAAAGTATTTGTAACTGGTGGCGTTGGCGGAGTGCATCGCGGTGCGACTGAAACACTAGATATTTCTAGCGACCTTGATGAACTTGCCAGAACAAACATTGCGGTCGTATGCGCTGGTCCAAAAGCAATTCTTGATATTGAAAAAACATTGGAATATTTAGAAACTAAAGGTGTTCCAGTTTTAGGTTATAAAACCGACAAAATGCCAGTATTTTACACAACAAGTCCATCATTAAATGTCTTATATCGCGTTGATTCTTCTAGCGAAATTGCTTCGATTGTTAACGCAAGTCATGCCTTAGGGCTTGAAAGCGGAACACTTGTTGTTAACCCAATTCCAAAAGAAGAAGCCTTGCCTTATAAAGACATTGAAAAAGTAATTGATGAAGCGCTTGAAGAAATGAAAAAAGCTGGGGTTAAAGGTAAAGAAGAAACGCCTTACCTTCTTTCCAAACTAAACGAATTAACAAAAGGTAAGAGTCAAGCCGCAAACGAAGCACTTGTCATTAATAACGCTAAGTTAGGAGCGTCAATTGCTAAACATATTTGCCGGGAGTTATATGAAGACTAAAGCTCGTTTAGGAAATTCTTTAAAAAAGTTCATGGCAACAATGCCACTTGATACAATAAGCGTTATTAACATCACGAAAGATTGTAAAGTTAATCGCCAAACTTTCTATTATCATTTTCGTAATATTTATGATTTATTAACATGGGTATTTTTAAATGAGGAAATTGAAAAACCATCTAACAATGAATTAGAAGAAGCAATCTTTATTGTGCTGCGTTATGTTAAACATAACGAAGCAATGATTGAAAACACTTTAGCGAGCGCTGCTAAAGATTTGGTAAGAGAGTTTCTTTTTAATTATTTATATAATGTGTGTTTAAATTACATTGATAAAAAAGATCCATTTGAAAAATTAACATTAAACGAACGAAAACTTTTAGCAAGAGTATATGGCGCAGGTATCGCTAGTAGCATTATTTCGTGGATTGAAGGCGAATACTTATTCCCTGAACACGAATTTGTGATGAATTTAGTAACATTTTTTAATGACTTCCCGCTTGATGCTAAAAATTATAAGGGACACGGCTATGCATAGTTTTAACTTAAAGATTCAAACTGAACTCATTTTTGGTAACGGCCGGCATACTGAAGTAGGCAGTATAATTAAGCGTTACGGCAAAAAGAATGTAATTATATTATATGGTCAAAATCACGCAGTAAGAAGTGGGCTTTTAGAAGCAGTGACTAACGCACTTGATGCTGAAAATATTGATTATGTACTTTATGGCGGGATTACGCCTAATCCGGAAGTCTTTTATGTGCGTGAAGCCAAAGCGATTGCAAAAGAATATGCAGTAGACTTTATTTTAGCAATTGGTGGTGGCAGTGTAATTGATGTCGCAAAGTCACTATCAGTGAATTTTTATTATGAAGGCGATGCACTAGATTTTAGTAAACGGATAGTTACTCCTAAAAAAGCATTACCGCTTGGTGTAATCTTAACCCATGCTTCAGCGGGTAGTGAAATGTCGGCGAGCTGTGTAATTAGTGATAACACTAATAATTTTAAACAAGGGTTTAGAAACGATTTAGTAAGACCGCTTTTTGCTATTACTAATCCAGAATTAACTTATAGTGTCTCAATGTATCAAACAGCAGTGGGGATTGTTGATACATTTATGCATTCGCTTGAACGCTATTTTAATAAAAGCGACAAAATTGAGTTAGCCGACCGCTTTGCCGAAGCGATATTTGTTACTTTACGGGAATGCGCAGAGACACTTATTGCTGACCCACTTGATGAAACGGCGCGCGCTAATTTAATGTTAGCGAGCACTTTTAGTCACAATGATGTAACAAGCATGGGTAAAAAAGCTAATTTAGTTGTCCATACTTTAGAACATGCACTTAGTGCGCTTTATCCAAGTATTGCTCATGGGCACGGTTTAGCGGTGCTCTATCCCGCATGGCTCTTTGTTTATTTTGAAGAATTAAAAGAGAAACTCGATCGTTTTGCGCGTGTTGTTTTTAATCTTCATCATGAAGACATTGATACAAACGCAAAAGAAGGCATTTTAGCACTTAAAGAATTATTTATGCGTTTAGGATTAACAACTACTTTATCTAGTTTAGGTATTAAGCGTGAAGATATCCCCACTTTAGCGGATATCGTAACGGAAAACGGCACAAAAGAGTTGTATCACGACCAAAAAAATCTCACAAGATATGATATAATTAAACTTTATGAAAGTTGTTTTTAAAACTGTTGGAGGACGAATATGAAAAAAGAAGATTTGCTTAGCATATTAGTGTATCTTGTCATGCTAATTATTGCGTTATTTATTGGGTTAAGAATTATTCAACCTGCGCTTGACGCACTTGATTTAGTGACTGATTTACAACGCTACGGATTTGCGATATTAACAATCTTTGTTGGCATTATTATTAATGTTATTTTATTTGAATTAGGCCATGTCTTTGGTGCGCTTCTTGGCGGCTATAGTGTGATAAGCGTAAACATCCTTGGATTAGCTTATTACAAAACAAAAAGCGGGTGGAAATTTAGCTTTAGACGTTATGAAGGATTAACAGGCGAAACAAAAATTATTGCTAAAAGCGATAAAACAAAACCACGGCTTTATTTGTTTGGTCCAACAATAATGGTGCTTTTAGAATTTGTGATTGCAATTGTTATTTTCTTATTAACAAAGGATAATCAACCGATTCATCACCAAGTGTTAATCGTTGCGGGGATTGGTGCAATGCTTCTAGTCTATAACATCATGCCTTTTAAACTTGATAACTTCACAGACGGATATTACATTGTGCTTCTTGGCAAAAAAGTAAATGTTGAAGCGTATAACGAATTAATTAGAATTGAATCGCTCGTGTATAACAATGAAAAAGTTACGGACATTAAAGAGTTTGACGAAGTCACAACAATGACAGCACGTTTAAGTTTATATCGCTTATATCAATTAATTGATGAAAAAGCGTGGGACAAGGCATTATCATTAATTGATGACTTAGAAAAGAATGCGAGTAAAGTTGAACATGAATTTATTGCGAGAATTAGAGCGCAAAAACTTTATATTTACTTATTAACAAAAGCTAGTGAAGCAGCAAGTGCTTATTGGTTTGATGAACTAAGCGCCGCAGATCGTAAGTTTATTAGTAACGACTTAACAATTGAAACAATGCGTGTGTATCTTCTCTATAGCGGGTTAGTTACTAAGAGCCAAAGTGAATGCGCCTTTGTTTTAAGTCGTGCTCCTAAAGCACTGCGCGCTAGAATAAACGATTTCCGTAAAGAAGAAGAAATAGCGCTTTTTAATGAAGCGTATGAGAAAATTGTGGCTTTGCCTGGTAATGAAAATCTAAAACTTCCAGTACTTAAATAAAATAAAAAACACCAGTAAATGTTTACTTAGAAACTACAAACTGGTGTTTTTCTTTTACTACTTTTTAGGTTCTTTCTTTTTAGTTGCTTTTGCTTCTTGTTTTTTGGCCACTAATGAGTCACGAATTTCACGAAGTAATAATACTTCTTCGCTTGGTTCTGGTTCTGGCTCTGGCTCTGGAGCAGCTGCAGCTTCTTTGTGAAGAAGTTTAGCGCGTAAAGCTTCTGCTTTTTCATTAAGTCTAGTTACGACACGAACAATCACAAATAAAACAAGAGCAATTAATAAGAAGTTAATAATTGCTTGGACAAATAAACCCCATGAAATAGCAATTTCTGCAGTCACAACATTGTCAGCAGCGTCACGAACCTCTGGCCTAATAACCCATTTTAATAGTGAAACCTCATTACCAAGTAATAACGAGATAGGCGGCATAATTACATGATTTACTAAACTAGTAATAATTGCGTTAAACGCGCCACCGATGATAATACCAACAGCAAGATTTAAGACATTACCGCGGGCAATGAACGCTTTAAATTCTTTAAAAAACTTTCTCATAATTTATTTCCTTTCTGCTTTCAATTTTAGCATAAAGCTAAAAGTAAGTAGTAAAACAAATAAGACCGTAGTACTTTAAATATGCAAAATAAAATAAAATAAGATATTATTGATAGTGAAGTCACTTAAAAGTGATGATTAAAGAGTTGTGAGCAAATCACAAAAAGGAGAAAATATGCCTAAATTTAAAATAGTCGTTGATTCAACAATTGATCTTAGTCCTGAACAATATAAAAAGCTTGGGGCGATTGTTACACCATCAAACGTTCATATTGGTGAAGAAACTTTCCAAGACGGCGTAGATATTAACGCTGATAAACTTTATGAAAAAGTAGCAGAAACGAAAACAGCACCAAAAACGAGCGCTGTTGCCCCTGGAGTATTTAAAGAAGTGTTTGAAAAATTAAAAGCCGAAGGTTATACAGGCGCTTTATTTGTGGGGATTGGTGAATTCCTAAGTGCAACAGCCCAAAGTGCGCGTTTAGCAGCAGAGGAAGTTAAAGACTTTAAAGTCCGAGTCGTCGATTCACACTCACTTTCAACAGGAAGCGGGTTATTAGCGCTACGCGCTTATGACCTTCTTAACGAAGGCAAAACACTTGATGAAACCGCTGATTACTTAGAAAAAATCGCGCCTAAATCAAGATCGCAATTCATTGTTGATAATTTAGAAATGCTCGCTGCTGGTGGAAGAGTAACAGGCATTAAGTTATTCTTTGGTCGTATACTACGTGCCCACCCATTCTTACAAGTTAATAATGACAAGTTAGAAGTAGTAGCGACACCAAAAGGTAAAAGTGAAAGAGCATTAGACCTAATGCTACAAGTAGCACGCGAAGAAATTAGTGCTGGCTTAGAATCACCACGCGTCTTTATTACGCACTCACACGGCGGTGAACGCATTGATTATCTTTACGACCGACTAAAAGAATTTGTCGATCCCAAAAATATTTTAATTAGTGAAGCAGGCGCCGTTATTTCAAGTCATTGTGGCGCAGGCACAATTGGTATTTTATATATTCGTAAATAACAATAATTAATTACTAATGAAATGCCGCTTAATCGCGGCATTTTTTAGTTGTTTTGCAACTTTGCACAATTTTCACAATACCCGTAAATTGTTAGATCGTGACTTGTGGGAACAAAATTATGTTTCTTCATATTTTTGTTAATCATACTATCTAATTTACAATCAATAGGGAATCGCGAAAGACAAGTAGTGCAAATCATGTAATGATGATGTTTACCGTCTATTAAGTAATAGTAAGCTGTTTTATTAATAGTGCTCTTGCCTAGAACATTTTCTTTTTCAAAATATTCTAAAGCACGATAGATTGTTGAAAGAAAAATAGATTCATTTTTTAATAATCGTTCAATGTCTTCGGCACAAAGTAATGAAGATTTTGTTTTAAATAAATTAAGCACAAGTTTACGAGCGGGCGTTAGGCGCATCTTTAAGTCTCCTTTTAGCAATGATAATACGAATAATATACGCTACTACGAGAAATGTAGTAAATACCATAATGATTGCGGGTCCTGTCGGCAAAGTAAAGTGATAAGAAACAGTAATCCCAATAAAAGTAGCGATTAGTGAAATAATAACGCCGCCCCACAAAGTCATATTAAAACTTTTAGATAATTGTCTAGAGATTAATGTTGGAAACAAAATAAATGCAGAGATTAGTAGTGCTCCAATCGCGCGGACACCGACAACAACAAAAATAGAAGTAAGTGCGGAAAGGGCATATTTAAGAAACATAGTATTAACCCCATCAAAACGCGCATGAGTTACATCAAAAGTCGTAATTATAAGCTTACGATAGAATATTAAGATAAAACAAATAACGAGCAAAGCTAAAACTGAAGCACCAATAATTTCAGGAACAGTAACTGTTAATAAACTACCAACTAATAGCGATTCCACAGAGCGATTAAAACCATCGCTTTTACTAATAATAATTAAACCAAGCGCTAAAGCAAAGACGCTAACAACACCAATTGCTGCATCATTATCTAGATTAGCGCGCTCTGTTAAAAAGGTAATGGCAATTGAGGCTAAAAGCGCAAAAGGTAAGGCAATATAAAGGGGTTCATTACTAAATAGTAATCCAATAACAACGCCGGTAAAGGCAATATGCGCCATGCCGTCGGCAATTAAAGATTGTTTAGATAAAACAAGAAACGGGCTTAAAAGAGCGGCCGCTAGGGCAATAAGCAGCGCTAACAAAAGAGCATAAACCATAAAAGTGTGTTGTAAGAAACTAAACATGGATATTTTTCTCCTTTTCAAAATACTCTTGTAAGCCGCCAAAGAAACGTATTTCTTGATCAATATATAACACACTAGCGCAGTCACAAAGCGCACCATGAAGTTCATGTGTGACAAAAATAATTGTTTTTCCTTCGTGATGTAATGCTGTAATTATGTCGTTAAAAAAACTGCGAAAGGACGGGTCGAGTGCAGAAGTGGGTTCATCTAAAATAATAAAATCAGGATTACTAATAAGCGCGCGAATAATATAGACGCGTTGTTGTTGACCGCCAGAAAGATGGGCCATTGGTTTTTTAAGCAAGTGCGGGATTTGCATCCTTTTAAGCCATGATTTTATTAGTTCTCGATCACCTTTGCTAATCAGTAGTGACTGTTTAGCAAGGCCGCTATAAATTACTTCTTCAACCGTGATTGGGAAATTAGGGTTAATATTTAATTTTTGCGGTAAATAACCTAAACGATCATCACTATGTTCAATAGTGCCATGCGTCGGCTCTAACAATTTAGCAAGCAACCTTATAAAAGTTGTTTTACCTGATCCGTTAGGACCAATCACATAAAGGAGCATCCCTTTATTAATTGAAAAGTTGATGTTTTTAAGCGCTATGACATCACCAAAATTTACACTTACATCAGTGAGTTTAACCGCCAAAGGCTTGTTTGATGTTTGCGACATTTTGCGCGAAGAGGTCGGCATATGTTATACCCTCCTTTGCTTGTGCTGCAGTAATATTGTGATACCCATGAAGTTCTAAAAGAGTAATCGCATAATTTTCCTTTGCTAATTCATTTTTAATTAAATTAGCGACACGCGGTTCCACTAATTCTTCGATGAATAAGTAATGCGAATCAAATGTTTTAATTTCATACATAAAATCAATAATTTCTTGTGATAAAAAATCAACATCTGGTTTATAACTTTCGCTAATTGTCTTAATAGTTAGTTTATAAGCAGCAGCAAAATAACCAAGCGCATTATGCCCCGCAAAGAAAAGCGGTGGTTTTTCTAACGGTGGAAACAAAAAGTCACGAAAATCATTACTTGTGGCTAATAATCGCGCTGTGTAATTATTATGATTTTCTGTAAAATAGGTCTCATTTGCCGGCGAAATGTCAATAAGCACAGTTAAAAGATCATTCATAACACGGATGTATATATGTGGATCTGTCCAGTAATGAAGTGTGTGATCATGGTCGTGTTCGTGATCGTGATGTTCTTGTTTTTTTACTTTGCAAGCATATTCAACATCAGAATGAATACTCATATCAAAACTATTTTTATTAGTGACAAGGTCTTTAACCCATGTTTCAAGCGCAGGATGAGTATAGACAAATAGCTTAGCGTTATTAATATCTTCAATATCACGTGGTGTAGGTTCAAAGTCATGAAGTTCACTGCCCCAAGGGACAATGTTTTTAACTTTTAGTTTGTCACCAACAATGTTAGTTACAGCATCGTAACTTACAAACGAAGTAACAACAATATCTGGTTTTTCGCGCGCCTTACAACCCGCTAAAAGTAAGAATGGTAATAGTAATAATAATTTCTTTTTCATAATCCTTCAATTTGCGAATGATTCGCAAAAAGAATTATAACACACAGCTTAGCGTTATCGCTAATAAAAAGCAAAGGCGCCACAAAGGACGCCTCTTAAATTTAGATAAAGATACTTTATTACTAGCCAGCAATTTTTAATGATTTAACAAGAATACTTGAAGTAGTGTAGCTACTAAGTTGTAATTCATTTTCATTAGCGACCGCCTTAACATCGTTAAAGAGTTTAACTAAGTTACCAGCAACGGTAATTAAGTTAACAGGTTCAGCAACTTTACCGTCACGAATCATAAACCCTGCTGCTTGTAAACTAAAGTCACCACTTGTTATGTTGAGTCCCGAGTGGAGACCCATAAGTTCAGTGATAAATACACCTTCTTTAATATCTTTAATTAAAGTATCAAAGTCGTTACGCCCAGGTTTTAAGGTGATATTACTAATACCGACACTAATTCTTCCGCCCGTGTTACGGCCGTGACCGGTAGGTTCAACACCCATTTTAGTAGCGGTGCTTAAGTTATGGAAGAATGTTTGTAAGATACCATTTTTAATAATTGGTTTATTTGTTTTAGCAACGCCCTCGTCATCAAAATAACGATAGAAGAGATTAGCTGTTAACGGTGCATCAAGAACAGTTACTTTTGAACTTGCTACTCTTTCATTTAGTTTGTCGGCAAATAAAGAAGTGTTCTTTTCAACACGATCAGCACTTGCGCTTGTTAAGTAAGCTGCAAGTAAACTAGCGGTCATTTTTGGGTTAAATACAACGGGATAATCCTTAGTAGCACATGGTTTACCACCAAGTTTTTCTATAACTCCATCAGCCGCCTTCTTCACAAATGTGTCAGCGTCAAATTTACTATAATCATTATCAAGGAAAACTTCGACATGCGATTTAACATCATCGCCTTCTTTAGCAACAACCCATGTTCCATAATAGAAGTAGTTTTGTTTATTTGTGAGTTTTAAACCATATGAATTAAATAATTTATAATCACTTTCAATCTCGGAATATTGAACAGTTGAAACAGAAGTAATAAGCGGGTGCGCTTTTTTTAACGCTTTTTCAATGGTAAAGAGCGATTCAAGTTTTGTGCTTTCACTAATAGTGGCAAGTTCTTTATTAAAGAATGATTTTTTACGATATTTAGGACTACCTTCAAAAATAATACTTAAGTCTTCTGTTTCTGAAACTCCGGCACTCATCTTAATTTGGGCAACTAAGTATTGGGCAGTTGTTTTATCGTCTTTTTCACTCATTGCAAAACCCATTTTACCTTTATATATACCGCGCGCTAGAACGTTAATTGTGGACGCTAAGGTGTATTTTTCAACACTTTCATCATACACACTCATCTCAATACCTTTATTTTTTTGAATAACGAGTTCAGCGGCTTCAAGGCCTTTTTCTTTTGCTAATTCAAAGAATTTCTTTACGTTCATTGTAATGCCCCTCCTCTACCACCAACGGTAATTTCACTAACTCTAATTGTTGGTTGGCCAACATCAACTGGAACACTCCCGCTATCGGCACCGCACATGCCTTGAGCGCGTTCAAGGTCATTAGCGACCATATCAATTTTCATTAATATATCAGCGCCATTACCAACAAGTGAAGCACCTTTAACTAATTCGGCAACTTTACCATCACGAATAATATAAGCTTCATCACACGCAAAATTAAAGTCACCAGTTGCTGGATTAACTTGTCCACCACCAAGTGATTTTGCATATAATCCAAGTTTTACACTGCTAATGATTTCTTCAGGTGTATATTTACCAGCGGCAATGTATGTATTTGACATCCGGCTTGTTGGTTCAAAGGTATAATTTTGACGCCGGCCTGTACCATTGCTTTCAATTCCCATCCGCCGTCCATTAAAACGATCAACAAGATAACTTTGTAAAATGCCGTTTTTAATTAAAACATTTTTCTTTGTTTTTACGCCTTCGTCATCAATATTGTTTGATCCCCAGCCGTTTACAATCGTGCCGTCATCGACTGCGGTAACCGCTGGGTGAGCAATTTGCTTTCCGACTTTACCGGCAAAAGGTGATAATCCTTTACTAACAGAACTTGCTTCAAGCGGGTGACCACATGCTTCGTGAAAAATAACTCCACCAAAGCCGTTACCAATCACAACCGGCATTTTCCCGCTTGGACATTCCGCTGCGGTTAATTTACGGACAGCAACATCAGCAACATCACGCGCAATCTTTTCTAAATCTAAACCTTCAACATATTCAAAGCCTTTGTGTGCTCCTGGTCCATTGTAGCTATATTCAAAGGCGCCTGGTGCCATTGCTATTGCTTGAAACACCAATCTTACGCGCTCTTGCTTATCAGTAAATGCATTACCTTCACTATTAAAAATAGTGATATTACGAACATCAGTTAATAATACACTGATAGCGCGTACAATCTTTTCGTCATAATCTTTCATTACTTTATTAGTGATTTTTAACTTCTCAACAATTTCATTAATATCCACTAATTCAAGACTTTTTTCTAACTCGTGATTTTTACGAACCCTTACATTTTTAAGTTTTTCAACACTTAAAACTCTTTGACCATCAAAGCCAGCGCTTAACGCAGTGGCAAGATTTAATAAACCTTTTTTGCTTAAGTCACTTGTGTGACCATAAACACTTTGTAATCCTTTTAAAATACGAATGCCTGCCCCATAAGTTAACGAAGTAGCAGGCGCTTGCGTTTTACCGTTTTCTACAGTGTAGTTACCGCTGTAAGTTTCTTCTAAAAATATTTCAGCGAAATCTCCACCGGTACTAAGCGCTACATTTAATACTTCGAGGGCAAGTTTTTTTGTAATCATAATGTACTTCCTCCTAATTAAAAATGATAACAAAAATATGAAGGAAATATGGGGAAAAGCGCTTTTTTAGGGAATTTTAGATAATACAACAATTTAATATTCAAATTGTAACGAATAAGGGCAGCTACTAATAAAAAAGATTAATATTTCTTTAAAAAGCACTAAAAAAATCACGCTAAATTATATGAGCAACAAAATTAACAATTATTGGTTTTGTTGTAACTTAACGAAAGGAGGAGAAATATTAATGAAGAATAAAAAAACATAAATGAATTAAGTTATGAAGCAAAAAAAGTTTATGATAAAAGTCAATTTTCAAAAAAAGCATGTAAAAGCAACATTGCTTTCTATGTTTTTGATTGCAATAATCGTTCAAATTCAAAAAATCTAACTTTGAGTAATTTCATTATTATAATTAACGAGTTGATTGAAGCGCAGCGATACAGTGCATACCATATAGAAGAAACATCAAAAAATTACTATTTCATAACATTCATTTAAAAGAAGAAAAAAGAGTTGTATTGATGTTGATGTTGATGTTGATGTGTACCCCTTTTTTGTTATCAAAGATTTGGGGTACACTTCACTTCAAAAAAAGATTGTATTGTTTACTATGATATTAAAATGCAACTATCTGTTGCAAGTAATAATTTTACTAGGGTACTTGTTTTGGGAACTTTTTATTGATTTCATAAAATATCATAAAAGAGATTATTAGAACTCAGGAATAATATTTTCGGTTGTCAAATAACTGTAATAATGATATTATTACTTTTGCTTACTTAGGTTAAATCGAGTTAACCTAGGCGGAAGGAGATATTATGAAACAAGGAATTCACCCAAAGACGCAAAAAATCACAGTGACTTGTGTTAGCTGTGGTACTGAATTTGAAGCATTATCAACAAAAAAAGAAATCCGTGTTGACACTTGCTCAAATTGCCATCCGTTTTATACAGGGAAACAACGCTTTACCCAAGCTGATGGTCGTGTTGATAAATTTAATAAAAAATACGGACTTAAGTAAATTGATTACTGAAAAACTGTTAAATCAAATGGCAGTTTTTTCAAATATAAGAGGTACACTATGAAAAAACGTTTTTACATAACAACCCCCATTTATTATCCAAGCGCTAAGTTACATATTGGTCACGCTTACTGTACAACTTTAAGTGACATTTTAGCGCGCTATAATCGGATGATTGGTAAAGAAGTTTATTTCTTAACTGGAAGTGATGAACACGGGCAAAAAATAGCGGAAAACGCGGCAAAAGCAAATAAAACGCCACAAAAGTTCGTGGATGATATTGTAAAAACATTTAAAGACCTCTGGGAAAAATTAGCAATAACAAATGATGATTTTATTCGCACGACTGATCCAAAACACATTGCAACTGTGCAGAAGATTTTCACCAAACTTTTAGAACAAGGTGATATATATCTTGGGAGTTACGAAGGGTGGTACTGTACTCCGTGTGAATCATTTTGGACTACAACTCAGGTTGGTGAAGAAAAACTTTGTCCCGATTGTAATCGGAGCGTGCATTTAGCAAGTGAAGAGTCATATTTCTTTAAAACCGATAAATATGTTGAAGGATTATTAAAGAAATATGAAGAAACGCCAAACTTCATTACGCCTGAATCGCGTAAAAAAGAAATGGTTAATACATTTATTAAACCAGGACTAAGCGAACTTGCCGTCACCCGCACGAGTATTGAGTGGGGAGTACCTGTTAGAGAAAATGAGCGCCACACAGTGTATGTGTGGGTTGACGCTTTAATTAATTATATTTCGGCATTAGGGTATTTAAGTGAAGATGATGAACTCTTCCATAAATTTTGGCAAAGTGAAGATGTTGAAATAGTGCAAATCTTAGGTGCCGATATCACGCGCTTCCACACGATTTATTGGCCAATGATTCTTAAAGCACTAGGGTTACGTCAAGCAGACCGTTATTTTGTCCATGGGCTACTGATGATGAAAGACGGAAAGATGTCTAAATCAAAAGGAAATGTTATTGATCCGTTGCCGCTTATTGATAAATATGGCGTGGACGCTGTGCGGTATTACTTAGCAAGAGAAGTTGTGTTTGGTAATGACGGACAATTTACACCTGAACAATTCGTCGAACGCTTTAATGTTGATTTAGTAAATGACTTCGGCAATTTATTAAATAGAACAGTATCGATGATTGAAAAGTATTGTGATGGTGTTATTCCGCTTTATAGAGGTCAAGTAACTGAATTTGACACCGAAATCGAAGACTTAGCGATTAATGTCGTTAAAGAATATCACGAACACTTTAGTGATTTAAAAGTGACAGAAGCGATTACCACTGCTTTTAAAATTATTAGTGCATCAAACAAATACATTGATAACACTAAACCGTGGGAATTAAACACTCAAGGTAAGAAAGAAGAATTAGATTCAGTAATGAACCACTTAGCAAATAACCTTTTTATTGGCGCAATATTACTGCAACCTGTACTAGTAAACGCACCCAAAGAATTATTTAAGCAACTTGGGGTGCCGCAAGATAAACAAGATATTAATCTATTAAATAAATATGGTGTTTTAGGTGGGGAAAAAGTTAATAAGGGTGAACCATTATTCCCACGCCTAAAAGTTAATGAAGAAGTTGAATACATTAAAAATTTAATGAAATAATGATTAAAGAAAATGACATTTATGTCGTAACTGGGGGCGACTACACTAGTGAAGGGATTGGCCTAGCTAAAGTCGATAATTTTCCTATTTTCATTAATAACTTAATTATTGGTGAAGAAGCGGAAATTAAAATAACGAAGGTAATGCGTAATTTTGCTACTGGCAAAATAATTCGTTTTACTAAAATGTCTAGCGATCGTATTACACCAGTTGTCCCGGAAACAATCCATCTTGCAGGTTGTCAATTTACCCAACTTGATTACGCAAAAGAAGTGGAATATAAACTTTCAAAAGTTGAACGAGCCTTACGCGTTATCGGTGGCATTGATTTTAAAATTGAAAAGATCCACACTGCTAAGAACCCATATTTCTATCGTAATAAAACAGTATTACCGTTTGGCAAAAGAAAGAGCGGCAAAGTTTATACCGGTTTATTTAGACATAATACGCATGAAATAATTGCGATGGAGAAGACACATTTAGATGACGAATTAGCAAGCACAGTTATCGCAGAAATTCGTAAATTAATTGAGAAATATAATTACGAAGTTTATGACGAAAAAAGTCATACTGGGCAAGTTAGAAAAGTAATGGTTCGTGTAAGTCATTATCTTCGTGAAGTAATGGTTGTACTTATTACAAAAGATGAGCAAATTCCAAATCTAGACGCATTTTGTCGTGATTTAGTGGCAATTTGCCCAAATATTACAACGATTATTCAAAATATCAATAGCGAAGATACCAATGTTATTTTAGGTAAAAAGGAAAAAGTGCTATATGGACCTGGATTTATTAATGAAGAGCTACACGGACTTAAATTTACGCTTTCAAGTAAATCGTTTTTCCAAGTTAATACACTCCAGGCTGAGGTGCTTTACGAAAGAGCACTAACTCTAGCGGGAATAACCAAAAATGATGTAGTGTTAGACGCTTATTCTGGCACAGGCACAATTGCTATTTTAGCAGCAAAAAAAGCTAAACAAGTTATCGGTGTTGAAATTGTTAAAGACGCTGTTAAAGACGCAGAAGTGAACGCTAAACAAAATAATATTACAAATGTTAAGTTCTTTAAAGATGACGCTGGTGCTTTTTTAACTAGAGAAATAAAGAACTATAACTTCAGCGTTGTCATCGTTGATCCACCACGTAAAGGATTGAGTGACGAATTTGTTAACACTTTACTTAGAGCGCTACCGCCTAAAATAATGTATGTATCATGTGACCCCGCGACTTTAGCAAGAGACTTAAAAAAGTTAACAAAGAAGTATAATGTTGAACATATTGAATGTGTTGACATGTTTCCGCGGACCGCTCACGCGGAGACGATTGTTAGTTTGATTTTAAGAAAATAATATACTCATTATTTATAAGGTAATTATAGAACGCTCTTCAATAGATAATCTTTTTTATTAATATAGCAAACACATATTTTATTCTATAAGGACTATTAGTTTTTAAAAATATTAAAAAAGATGTATTTTTAGAAAGGAATACAAAATGATTAAAAAACTATTTAATAAAAGAAAGAAAAAACTTCATGAAGCAGGAGTTGATGTGTCTTTAAAAGAATTATTTGAAATGTATCATAAAATAAGTGGACAAAAATAATATCGCTTATGTGCTGATACCCTAAATGTAGACACACATACAACAAAAGAACTATATATTGGATCTTAGCAAATGTAAAAACTATTTTTGGAAATATCGTGAAGCCCTTACTTTAGAAATTATAAATTGTGATTTTGAAATAAGTAAGTAATGATTGTCGAATAATCATTTTATAAAAGAATGCGCGACTATTTATTTAAATGCGTAAAAATTTAAGTGCAACTGAAAAAAATACGAAAAATATTAGTTGTAGTAACACTAAATAAAAAAGTAATTGGGATAGTTGAAATCAATTAAATGTGAAATATAAACGAACAGAAACTCAAAATATGACCTAACAGAAGCCCAAAATGTGAGCGAATGGACCCCTAAAATAAAACCGGCAATGTTGATGAAGCCGCTAATAAGTTAGTGAAAATAAAAAAGCGTTAGAATAAGAAGGGGTCAAAGGACCAGACATTTTAGTCGTTATTTGCGGATTAAGTCGTTATGTTTATAAACGTGAAGATGGTGTTTATGTTGTGCCAATTACTACTTTAAAGTGTTAAAAACACATCATATTAACGATATTTTTTAATGTTTTGAATAATGAACGAAGTTGATTAAGTTTTATTTCTTAGAAAAATACCGATAAATCTACAAAAATTATTGACATTATTCATATTTATGAATATAATAATGCTAGAAAAAGGCAAAACTAGAGCAATCTAGCGACGCAAAGCTATAGGATCTTGGAAACGAGATAGCCAGCTACCTAACAGAGAGGTAGCTTTTTTTACAGGAAAAGGCTATTAAGAGAAAGTGAACATGGATAGTCAAAACAAGATCAAGAAAGTAGCGAAATTACCAAGTCGAAAATTTAGACTATTTTTGACATTTTTAGGTACCGCTGTTTCAACGGTCGCGCTTACTATTACAACGCTAGCATGGTTTATGTCGACGCTTAAAGGGGGCGCTGAAATTCCTGATATCGGTGTTGATGATGAGTACGCTCATTCGTTTTCCTGCGCTCTTAATAGCGTTCCTATTACGAACGGAAGTGTTGAATTTACACCATTTTATCCGGGTCATGTTCATCGTAAAACACTAACATTCTCGCTCACTAATTTAAGTAGCAAAACTTTTAAAATGAATTTATTTTTTGAACAACCAGCAGCGCTTGAAGAAGTGCCTTATATTGATGCAACGGGTAAATGGGGTAATGCAAATTATTACTATTATTTAGGTAGTCAAATTGCTTTAACTTCTGTTTCACTGGCAATTGACGGTGCTTCACCAACTTTCACAAGTGGTGCAGGCAATCACTTAGTGGAAACAAATAGTGTTGGTGTTGTTAAAGGACAAGTTAATGGTGTCGCAAATGAATTAACATCAATAGCGCGCTTTTATATAATTCAAAATGTTTCTGTGCCTGCGAGTAAAACCTTAACAGGTACTTTAGAATTCACTTTTGTGGATAATGGCACTGACCAAAGTATGTATTTTGTTGATTGGCCGACAACAGGTGTATCAAGAAGATCGCTAAGTGCTTTCTTCTATCGAGGAATATAAAATGAAAGAAAAGAAACGCAATATTGTTAGAACGATTTGGTTAATGGTGCTGTCACTTGTGGCAAGCGCTTCTTTAACATATGCGTGGCATATTTCCGTTTATAATTTTGCACAAACACATAATGTACCTGGTGAACTTACGCCCGAAATCTCACTAGCGCACTACAATTACACAACGAATAGTTGGCAAAATAGTACGACTGCAGAACCGCTTAGTATTTATTTAGGGAAGATGACGAATATCGCACAGCTTCCTGCTAATAGCAATACTTATTTAAAAATAAGAATCAATGAAACTAGTGATGCACAAACTAAATACAATGTGATAGTAAACAATATTGAAACAGTTATTTCCAACATTGATGGTGTTCATGCAGTTACTAGTGTTGATTATTTCGCAGCAGAAAATGCACAAAATGTCTTTGACTTTTATGTCTATACTTCAACAAGTGATAATCTTAATCCCTTGACTGTATTTGCGAACTTACAAACAATGACCCCATTTAAAATCACAACTTTGCCACACGCATTACTTAGCAATAGTGCGACTTTAGATACATGGATTTACATTTTGTTAAAACCAGATATTGCTAAGGTTCAAAATATTATTCGGCTTGTTCCAATCCAATTATCACCATATAATATGGTGTTTAGAATGTCATTAAACGGGGAGGTTAAAACATTAGATGAAAACGCATAAATTTAAAAACTTCTTCAGTAAAGTATGGATTTCAATTACCGTTTTCTTTGCTTTTGTTTTAACAATTGGCTATCCAGTATATGCTTATTTCCGCGCTAATATTGAAAGCCAAGTAGAACCAACGCTAGAAATTGAACTACTTTTTGGTCATTTACGTGAAGATCTCGTAACTGGCGAATGGGGTACAGACACTAACCCATATTTAATTATGAGCACCGAACACTTATCAAACCTTTCAGTTTTACAAAATGGTACTTATAGTCATTATATTAATGAAAACAGCGTGTTCCAAGTTTCTGATGAAAACGGGGACCCAATTTATGTTGGGGGAGCAACCGCGAACCAATTATTTACGATTCAATCAATTGGCAACGAAGACTATCCTTTCGTATCCAAAATTAGAGGGATTACCACAACCGATCCAAATAAATATGTGACATTACCGACTGGGGAATTAACCGACACTAGTATTATTGGTAATGTTCGTGTTATACCAGAAGAAAATCAAGTTGATATTGGGTTATTTGGTTGTGTTGGTCCAGATCTTGAAGGCGAAGTTCCTGAAACCGACTATCAAGGGGAAATTTCTAATATCCTTTTATATAACATACAAATTAACACTAGCACTGTTGGTGTCATGCCAAGCGGCCACTACGGTTACGCTAAGACGGGGGTTACTAAAGAAACAAACCACTTAGGAATCCTTGCGGGTCACGTTCAATACGCAAATTTAGACAAAATCAGTGTTTATTATTCACAAACAAATGGCGTTGCCCATGTTGACGCCTTTAATGTCAGCGCTGGTGACACCGCTAAATATACAACTTCCGGCGGAATTATTGGTTTTTATAAACGCGTTATTGTTGACGGTGAAATTGAAAACCCAGTGACGAGTGACGGTAGTGATCAAGGTGCTGGTCAAGCTGCAGCGGGTTTAGGTAAGGGGATTGTTTACGCTGAAGATATTTGGAAATTCATGGAAGAAAATACGACTGTTGGCAATCCTGCTCCGAATAATTCTTATGATTTACAAGACACTTTTGGTGACGAACTTTATGATCCAAATGATAATTCATATTTCCACGTTGGTGTATTTACTTTTGCCCACAGTCGTCAGTCACGCGGGAAAGACCGTATCGCTAAGATTTGGACAGATGCTTACACTAATGAGTGGACAATTTCCACTAATCCAACAAATCCGTATACACAAACAACGCGCGACGTCGGTCCTGCGACAAAATATACCGCAACACGCATTACTAATAATGAAATGAGTTGGGCTTATACTGGATGGATTTTTGGTCGGCGGTATTACGGAACACTAAACTCACCATATAGTAGTAATGCTGATTACCGTTATATGCTTGTGTATGAAGACACGACTGTTAATCCGACAAAGCATTATGCACTTGTGCGTTATGGTTCTACTGCGATTGGTGTCGAAGTTGATCCTAATAACCTAGTTATACCTGACGGTGAATTTAAATATTTCACTTATGAAAACTTAAGTCAAAGAACTGCTGATATTACTTATCCGCCTTATGAAGCTGGATTCTCTTATCGTTTTAGTGGTCCGATCACAATGGACTTTAGAAACACTACTTCAAGTGCAGGGACTTTACAATACGCCGTTTATGGCGACATTGTAACCGGAATAGTGGACGGACAAACTAAAATTTTAGAAGCACCGCGCCCATTACGGGTTAATGCGCAAAGTAATGCAGTGCCAACATCAAGCTTCATGGCAACAGCGTCTACGAGCAACCCGCCTTATGTTGAAGGGTATCGGATTAGTCCTACTTCAAATACGGGTAATTTTAATAAGTTTTATATTCAACGGACTGGTTCTAGTAGTAGTGGTGGAAGTACTTCAAACTGGTATATGACTTATTCAACTGCCGAAGGCTTTAGCGCTGTTAGTACTTCAAGCCCAGGAACTTACGCGTCTTCCTTTGCACTTTACGCTGTGCGTTACACGAATAACACGAGTAATCCAAGTGAAAGCCCAGTGGCAACCCGTAATATTTTAGAAGAATTTATTCCAGCAGGAACAACAGAGACGATAGATACTGAACATAATGTGCTCTTTTACACCGGTACTTATAATTCAAGTGTACCGACCTCACGCTATAGTTATGAAATTAAAGATATTAGTTCTCTCGGGTGGATTGATAACCGGAATAAAGCAATTACAAAAGGGGACACTGCACTATTAATCGGTGATCCTACTTCTTATTACTATATTAAAAACGCTTCTGGCCTTGAGCGTTTCTTCGGTGTTAATACTGGGATTCCTTCGCCGGTCGACGGGCCGCCTATTAATGTGCCAGAAGGTAGTATTGGGTTTACAGTTAACGCTAAAACGCCAGATTCAACAGAAACAACAGCAACAATTAATGTTATTGTCGCTACTGACCCAAGTCAAGGCGTTGAACAACTTATTACTGTAAGCCGTTTTGGTAGTGGAACCACAACTGTTGGTGACCGGCAATTATTAAGCGGCTTTGTATTACCGCCACCGCCAGGTTCAACAATTACTGGCACTAAACCAGTGTATTTAAAAACGAGTGCATCAAGCCCGACGTATGCTGTTTATCCAAACTTTAACAGGCTCTTAATTGCCTACTCTTTCGAAGTTCCAATTGAAACAGTACCAATTACATATTTCCTTGAAGCATCGCGCGGAACAGCATGTTTCGTTTACTTATCAAGTGACCGCGTTGCAGCCAATGATAATAACCCGTTACACGAAAACGATATTGTCATCCCGTCTTTACCAAATATTGACTATGTATTTAAAAATACGACAAACATGATTGCGACAGTCGGTAGAACAGATTACGTACCATCAATGACAATGCCGTATTTTGGATTAACAACCAATCCTAATTACGACGCTGAAACTAATCCAAATGTCGATCATTATCTTGTCACAGCGGCAACAGGGTTTGATTTTGTCTATAACATTTCACGAATTTATGATCCAAGCCAAGATGAAAAGTATTTCCTATATATTAAAGTACATGCGAATGTTAACGGTAGCGGGTATGCTGCACCAGTTGATTTAAATAGTTTAAAGATTATTCAACAAAACATGAACTTTAACTATAGTGAAAACTCTTACCTAGATCGTAACACGAATGAATTTATTCATAGTGATGTTGTGCATTTCACCATCAACGGGTATTTCCTTGATGATTGGTCGGTTTTAGAATAAATAAAAATAAGAAGTAATAACTTATTAACAAAACAACAAAACTACATCAATACGCAACAACAATGTTTTTTTTTACGCTTTTCATGTATGTTAGAATGGAGATGTATGGAGGTAATTTTATAAAGCTTATAATTCCAATAATTTTAGCGTCCCTTTCGCTTGGCGGATTTTTAACGCCCAACAAAAGCCTAGTGGAAGCTAAACAAAATGATGCGACACGCGAAACAGTCGTTTATCATGAAGACTTTGAAAATATTGTTGGTGAAATTTATCAAGACACCAAATTTTGGGGCAACGGGATGAGCATTGTCGAAAATGCTGGCAATCATTCACTTTTATACACTTATGATGGTGGAGCTACACAAATAGGTGGTATTAACACACATCAAACAGGTCTTACTGGTAATGATTTATTTGAAAACGGTAAATTATATCGTGTCGAATTTGATGCATTAGTAACAAGCGTTGCGGATAATGCGACAGTGCAGTTTGACTTTAATATTGAAGGATTATGGACAAGTTTTAAAGTCGGCAAAACTACTGCATACAAGACCGAGAGTTCAAATGGTACAGTCCGAAATGTTCAATATGTTGATGGACAAGTTTCAGCAACCTTTACATGTTCGGCAGGTGGACACTATTTTGAGATATTTGTTGCTAATATGGCAAGCGGCGATTCTTTCAAAATTGATAATTTCAAAGTAGTGTGCCTTGATGATGTCTATTCAACAGATAACTATGGGACAATTGCAGGTTCATCACAACAAGATCATTACTATGTTGCGGATGGCACTTTAGAACCTGCTACTGCAGCAAGTGGACAAAAATATTTACATTTCTATGGTACAAACAACACTGTTGATACATGGGAAGCAATGTTCTTTAATCACTTACCACTAACATATACGGCAGGTAAAAACTATCGGAATGTTATTAAATTTTTAGAAGCTCCAACCACAACCGAAATGTATATTAATATGGTTGGGAACTGGGCCGGACATACAACATTTACGATTAATCCAGTAACGGGTGAAGTTACCCATGATAGCGGACTAGAAACTTGTGATATTACGTGGAGTGATAACACATTAGTGATTGATTTCTACTGTTCTACGACATTACCTGAACAACAAATTCGATTTGTTTCAAAAAGCGTCGCGGGTACAGTATCTGATTTCAAGATTGCTGAATTTACGGTTTACGATTTAGATTTATTAACCGCCAAGGCGTTTGCGAAAGATTTATTAAATAAGACGGCAAATACCACTTAGAAATAGCGGGATCAGGTATTTATCAAAATAAAATAAGTTATAAAAATATTAAGATAAACAAGGTCAGCAGCAGTCTCATTAATTTTGAAGGGAAATATAATATTGAAACTGACTCGTGGTATACAGACAGTATTTATACTGATATTTATCGCGATGAAGAAAAAGACATTAATGGTTCAAATGTTGTCTTAATCGAAAGTAATGTTTTGCATGGTGAGCAACAAGGGCTTATGAGTAATAAAGGAAAAATCAAATTAAAAGCGAACACCGCTTATAAAATAAGCTTTGACACTAAAGGATATCGCGTTGGTGGCAACGGTGCTTATTATTTCCTTAAATTACGCTCTGGACAAGAAAATATCATGACAATTGGGGAATGGTATGATAGGCCCGATGCGCCCGCGAATAACAAAATATTTACATTTACCACGCCAGAAAACAGTAAGGATTTAACAATTGTCTTTGGTATTAAAAATGAGGGCGGATATTACGTTGATAACATTAGCCTTATCGAATTACCAAATGGTCATATTGTTGATGGCGAAGATGTGGGCTTTGATAATAATGTTCGACCATTTACACCAAATAAAGGTCTTGGCTATGAAGAAGGGTTTGAAGATGGTGTTTTAGCAGATAGCTTATTCTCATTTGGTTTTAATAGATGGGGTCACTTTACAAATAAGCCTAATGAGGTAATTAATGGAAAATTGTCATTTACAAGTGAATTAGACGAGGTTACATATCAATTCCAAGATAAGAATAATTACTATGAATTCATGTACTCAAATGACAAGTATTTAAAACTTAGCGGAAATTCAACTTATCGTTTAACTTTAAAATATAAATTGATGACGGAGATTAGGCTACATAGTGATCCTTCACTAAAGGGCTATGCCTATATCTTTGCACGAAGCAAGGCTACTCATGTCGACGGTAATCCTGATAATCCGTTACTTGTGGGAACAGAAATTCATTTTGCCAGCGCCAGTACTTTAGAAACAGTTTATACCGAGACCTTTGAGCTAATGACGCCAAGTTGCGATGACACAATGATTATTATTGGCTTATACGGCATTGGGACAATGATTGTTGATGATATTTTAGTGGAGAAGGTTTGAGATGTTTCCAAATAATACACATAAAGCGATAACTTTTTCCTTTGATGATGGGGTAACACAAGATCGCCGCCTCGTTGCATTATTTAATAAGTATAATTTAAAATGCACTTTCAATCTAAATAGTGGCGGTTTTGGGAAAGATGGTGTCTGTCACTGGCAAAAATGGAGTGCACCACATAACAAGGTAAATAGCGCAGAGGTTAAGGCTTTATATAGCGGCCACGAAGTAGCGGTTCACACTGTTAACCATCCTGATTTAACAACAATCGCTGACGAAAAAATCATCATTGATGAGATTGAACAAGACCGAAAGGTGTTGGAAAAATTAACAGGCGACAAAATAGTTGGGATGGCGTATCCTTTTGGCACATTAAATGATAGGATAGTTAATATTATTAAAAGAAATACGCCGATTAAATACGCAAGAAGTATTTGGGCGACATACAATTTTGATTTACAAGATAACTTATTAGCGTTTAGGCCAACAATTCATTTTTTAGATTTTAAAAAGATGTATGAACTAGCAGGCACTTTTCTTAACACTGAATATTATGAGGATAAGATATTTTATATTTGGGGGCATTCTTACGAATTGGATTTTGAAGATGCGTGGGAAGAATTTGAAAAATTCCTAGCGTATATTGCTAATAAAAAAGATGTTTTTTACGGGACAAACAAAGAGGTGTTACTAAATGGTCAAAAATAAAGTTGCTGTCATTATTGATACTGATTTAGGCGCTGATTGTGATGATGTTGGGACCCTTGTGTTAGCGTTGCAATTAGAAAAGCATGGGTTTTGCGATATTAAGGCAGTCGGTTATTGTACGACGAATATTTATGGGGTGCAATGTGTTGATATTGTTCGTTCTTTCTATGGCAGAAAATTTCCAATTGGAATGTATTATGGCAAAAAAGTTGAATGCAACGAAGACCAACATATTTTTGATATTGATTTAGTCGATCATTATAAAGATTTAATAAAAGAAACTAATTATATTGAAGCATATAAACTTTATCGTAAAGTTCTTGCTGAAGCAGAAGATGATTCAATTATTTTTATCACGATTGGTGAACTCACTAATGCAGCGAATTTGGTAAGTTCTTTACCTGATGAAATATCACCATTATCTGGCCAAGAATTATTTGCTAAAAAAGTAAAGTATAGTTGTGTAATGGGTGGATTAATAAATGATAATCATCCTATTACTGCTTTTAATAATAATGAAGCGTTCCCTGAATATAATATTGTTTGTGCGATTGAAGATGCACAAAAGTTTGTTAAAATCTCGGCAAAACCCATCTATTTTTTAGATTTTTATGTTGGCGCCGATGTTTTCACAGGAAAGAAAGTAATTGAACATGATGAACATTCACCAATGAAATTTGCATATTTAAAATACGCTAACGGGCCATCGCGAAGTTGGGATTTATTAGCGGTTTATTATGCAATTACTAAACGCTTATATAGATCGGTTGGGCCTGGGGTAATGCATATTGATGATAACGGATTCACGACATTTACTAAAGATCAAGATGGCCACCATTATTATTTAAGACCAATTAAAAGTAATGAAGAAATTACTAAAGAAATAGATGAAGCACTAGTGGGGAACATATTATGAAAAAGTCAAAAGATGAAAAAAGAAACAAAATAATTGAACATAAAAAACGAGAGCTAAATTATTATAACGTTGCGGCGCGCGGTTTTGAAAAATCAAAGAAACTAAAAATTGCACCGAAAGATGCCATCATTTCCTTACAAAATGTAAATAAAATATATCCTAATTTTGTTCAAGCTGTTTTTGATTTTTCGTTAGATATAAAGCCGCAAGAATTTATTGTCTTTGTCGGTCCTTCTGGCTGTGGTAAGTCCACAACACTAAGAATGATCGCGGGCTTAGAGGAAATAACTGCGGGTGATTTATATATTGATGGCAAATACGCTAATGACATTGAACCTAAAAATAGAAACATATCAATGGTTTTTCAAAGTTATGCATTGTACCCAAATATGACTGTCCGCCAAAACTTATCATTTGGCTTAGAAATTCAAAATCTAAAAAAAGATGTGATTGCTGAAAGAGTGGAAAAAGCTGCAAGAATATTAGAAATTGACGAATATCTAGATCGAAAGCCGTCAGCACTAAGTGGTGGACAACGACAAAGAGTAGCGCTTGGAAGAGCGATTGTTAAAGCTTCCCCTGTATTTTTAATGGATGAACCACTATCTAACTTAGACGCTAAATTACGGATTCAAATGCGCAGTGAGATTGTTTCGATTCATAATCGGATTGGAGCAACGACAGTTTATGTAACTCATGACCAAACTGAAGCAATGACAATGGCAACGCGTATTGTCGTAATGGATAAAGGGCATGTTCAACAAATTGGCACACCAGAAGAAGTTTATTCACATCCGAACAACTTATTTGTAGCAACATTTATTGGTTCGCCTGCGATGAATTTATGATAATGGGGTTATTAAATTTGAAGATGGTTACAAATTCTCATTAGATAAAGATAAAAATAATTTAGTCATGTCATTTATCAATAAACAGGTAAAAGAATATGAAGAGTTGTTGCTAGAAACATCCAAAAAATTAGACAAACGAAAACTTTATCTGTCTTCAAAAGCCGAACGCTATAAAGTTAACTCCTTGTTTAAACTTGAAAGAAAGTATGCACGAAAAGAAGGTTTGCACCGCACAAACATTTCTAACCTAGAAAAAGCTTTAGCGGATGGTGACACCGATGGTATTCAAGAAGGAATTGATTACTTGAAAAGAAAATTAGATGTGCTTCTTACCCGCAAAGACACTGAATTAAAAACAATAAATAGTAATTATCAAACTTTGCTTGCAAAAGAAGCAGGAACAGAAGATAAACATGCAAGGCAAAGAATAGAAAAAGACGATGAAATTGAAGTTTATAATCAAGAAATAACTGATTATATGAAAAATATCGATTATTATAAGGAATGTAAAACGAAAAAAAGACTACCGATAAAATTCGGTATCCGTCCAGAAGATATTAAACCAAAGATTGCTGGTGAAACCTTCGAAAATGAAGCACCAGAAATAAAAGCAACAATCGATTTTGTTGAATTGTTGGGTTATGAATATTATTTATTACTTTAAATTTAATGGTATGAAATTTATTTCAAAAGCGAATGTTGGCAAGCATAAATATGTAATGGGAGAAGAACATACACTAACATTTGATGAAAATAAGATGAGCTTCTTTGATTTTAAATCTGGTCTTTCATTATTTAAAATTAATACTTAAATTATGTAAAAGAAAATTTCTGCATAAAAATTTATCAAAATTATGCAGACGACCACATAAAATAATTGCATCTCTGCATAATAATTAGTAAAATATATGCAGAGAATAAAGGTTGTTATGCAGTATGAGAAAATTTGATTATTCGTTTTTAAAAGACGGGTCCGTTCCAGCGAGCTTAATCGGATTAATTTCGAGTATTTATTCTTTACGAACACTTGATGAAACAAGAAAGCATAAATATGCATCAATTTATACAAAGCTTATAAAAATTGCTAAAGTTCAGTCGGTTAAAGGTAGTAATGCGATTGAAGGGATTGTTACTTCTGACGAAAGAATTAAAGCAATTGTTAATCAAAATAGCGCGCCCTTAAATCATGACGAAGAAGAAATTGCTGGATATCGCGATGCATTAAATATTATTCATACTACATATGAAAATTTACAATTTGAAGAAAAGACAATATTAGATTTACATCGATTGCTTTTAGCGGTTTCAAGTCCTGAAAATGCAGGTCGTTATAAAACTAGTGATAATGTAATAATAGAAATTAAACCTGATGGAACAAGAAATGTTAGGTTTAGACCGACTCCGACAAGTGAAACCGCACCCGCAATTGAACAACTAATACTTGCTTACACTATTGCCGTTGCTGAAAGTGGGATTAATAAATTATTGTTGATCCCGTGCGTGATATTAGATTTCTTGTGTATTCATCCATTTAGTGATGGTAATGGACGGGTTTCTAGACTCTTAACATTATTATTGCTTTATAAAGCTGGTTTTGACGCTGCCAAGTATATTTCTTTTGAAGAGCAAATTAATAAGAGAAAAGGATTTTATTATGAAGCACTTAGGAAATCCTCGGTTGGCTGGCATGAAAATAATAATAACTATTTCTTTTTTATTGAGAATTTTTTAGTAACGCTCTTTTATTGTTATCAAGAATTAGATAAAAGGTTTCTAACCGTAAACAGTGAAAAAGTCAATAAGACCGCGCGGATTGAAGCAACGGTTTTAAATTCAATTGTACCGATTTCAAAACGTGAGATATGTGAAATATTACCAGACATAAGTGTGACCACCGTCGAATATGTTTTAGGAAAAATGGTTAAGAGTGGTAAAGTCAGGAAAATTGGCAAATCATCTAACACTAAATATTTCCGAATGTAGTGTGTAAAAAATAACGGAGGCAATTAAGTAATGAAGAAAGTATTCGTGTTAGGATCAATTAACTATGATGTAGTAGTGTATACCGATAAAATGCCGATTCTTGGTGAATCAATAATTGGTCAAGGAATGATTGCTAATTTAGGGGGCAAGGGCGCTAATCACGCGATTGCGGCGAAAAAGATTGGTGTTGATAAAGTATTTTTAATTAGTGCGGTTGGTGATGACGATAGTGGTCATATCATGCTTAAAAGCATTAAAGAACATGGTGTAGACACTAGCGGGATTGAAGTAATTAAAGGCGAGCCTAGCGGGACATGTTTTATTATTTTTAATCGTAGCGCGGAAGATAATGCTGTCATCGTCGGGAATGGCGCTAATTTGATGAATGCCCCCCAAAAAGCAATTGACTTATTAAAGAAATATGCGCGTAAAGGCGATATATTCATCGCACAATTAGAAACAAATTTAGAAGCGCTATATAAAGGAATAGATTTTGCACATGAATTAGGAATGTATATTATTATTAATCCTTCACCAGTCTGTGAATTTAATAAAAGCATATTGTCGAAAGTAGATTTATTAATTTTAAATGCGGCAGAAGCCAAGTTATTAACAGGGGTTAATTATAAAAATAACAACGATTTGCAGGAAATACACGATAAATTAAAAGCAAAGTCAACGATTGTTACACTTGGCGAAGATGGTGCGTATTTAATTAGAGATAACGAAATAATTTATCAGCTGGCAATACCCACAAATGTTGTGGACACGACATGTGCGGGTGATACTTTTTTAGGTGCATTAGCGTATCGGAAAGCAAATGGTTACGAAATAGAAGATTCATTACGCTTTGCCGCGACCGCTTCAAGTATTGCAGTATCAAGAAAAGGGGCAACCCAATCAGTGCCCTACCTTAATGAAATACTTGAACTATATAAATAACACTTATTGTGTTTTTCGTAATTTTTGCAAGAGTTTAACCATTGCTAAAGTATCTAAGCGACAATATTCTAAGAGTCCGTTACGGATTCTTTCTTTTTCTTCCTTCTTTGCTCCTAGCATTATTGGATACATAACCATAGCCTCGCTCCCGTTATGGACAACGGGCAGCGCACTATAATCAAGTTCAGAATCATCAGGATATAGCGCTGGTAAAACCGCCTTGATGGAGTTACTTTTACCCATGTTTTTATGGTAATAATATCCGCTTTCGAATGGTTCTAATAGATCTATGACATTCTTACTTATGTTAAGTAAATGCTCTTCTAAATCAGGAAATAATGTGGCGAGTTCATTTAAGCGACCACACTCAAAGCCTTTATAATAGGCAGTAACGCATGCATTACGCGGAATATTAGCGCATAATGACTCAGCAATTTCGCGACGCGGATCAAGTGAATTACCAAGAAAGGCTTTATGTTCTAAACTTCCGTCCTCATATTCAATATGTAATGAATATTGTGTGGGAATTTGGTCGTATGGCTTCATAAGGTTACATGGTGGGATTGGCATTTGGTAGGATTCAAAATCTAAATGATAGACAGGATACTTAATTTTCTTTAGAAAAGAGGCAAGCCCTTTTTTATCGATAATGACTTCTTTATTATCTAAATAGGCATGAACTTGAATACTTTGTCGTTTTCGCAAAGCAACATTGCTTTCTAATAAATCTTCAAAAGTGACGATGCCTTTATTTAAATATTTGTAACCTGATAGGCGGTAAACATCTAGTACGCTTGGAACAGGAATATCCTTTTGACAATAATCTTTAAAGTCACAATTTTTACATCTTGTTAATAATGTTTCAGCGGGTTCAGCTTTTGTTAACAGTAATTTATCAATAGCTTTTAAATCACTTTTCATATTGTGCATTGCTTCTATGAAAGATGTGTCTTCATCTAGATGATTCATGGTAAATAGTTGATCTAATTCTAAATCACCTTTACGAATATAGTCTTTATTTAAATGCAGAATATATGTGTTAATAACATTTAGTCCATATTGTTGTAATACATACTTTTGAAATGCAGCGTCAACCTTATGTTCTACTTTTGCTTCGGTCGTTGATTTAACTTCATAAATTTCATAGCCTTCACTAGTGACGCGTAATAAGTCTATAGAACAGAAGAGGTTATTTACTTTAAAAGAAGCTTCAGCGATTGTGACACCTTTTTGTTTTAAATATTTTTTAGTTAGTTCAAGCATTTTAGAAATGTCTAGCGAACCATCTGGCAATAAAGACTTAACATCAATTGTGTTTGCAAAATACTTTTTAGCAAGGTCTCCGACCTCTTTTCCGTCTTCAATTCGTTTTAAAACGTCCATGGTTAAAGGCGCTGCGACATCACTTTTATAAAAAGATAACCACAGTGACTTCGGACAATTTTTAAATAGTGTGTAATTACTTTTCGATATAATCTTCATATTATTTATTTTACCCGCTTTCACCTTAAAAAGCGATAGTGGTCTTTAGTTTAAGGGTTAAAAACGCTATACTGATGGTGAACTATGGAAAAAGAAGTAATGGTAAACGGTAAAACTTACACACTAATAAAATTGCTCGGTAAAGGGAAAGGTGGTTATTCCTATTTAGCGACTTTTAATAATAAAGAAGTCGTGGTTAAAAAGATTCATCATGAACCATGTGAATATTATACTTTTGGCAACAAGATTGAGGCAGAATATTACGATTATCAACGATTATTCAAGGCGGGCATTAGAATGCCGCGCTTAATTGATATTTGTAAAGGCCAAGAGATTATCATTAAAGAATATGTTAAAGGCGACACAATTTTTGAATATGTAAAAAGAGATGTAAATATCGATTTATTTATTGATCAAGTTCGAGAAATGGCAGCTTTAGCCAAAAAAGCGGGCCTAAATATTGATTACTACCCCACGAATTTTGTTGTGCAAGACAACTTAATATATTACGTTGATTACGAATGTAATGAGTTCAGCGAAGAATGGAATTTTGAAAATTGGGGCATTAAATATTGGACACGCACGAAGGAATTTAAAGCAGTGCTAAAAAAAGAACAATAAATACAAGGTAATGGGGAAAATATTATGAATTTTAATGATTTTAGTCACAAAGATTTGCGGTACTATTTAGCCTACGGCAGCAATCTTAATCTTGCACAAATGCAGGAGCGGTGTGGAACATCGAAAAAAGTTGGTAAAGCAATAATTAAAGACTATCGCTTGATGTTTAAGGGAAGTGAAAATAGCAATTACCTAACGATTGAAAAAGCAAAGGGTTATCAAGTGCCAGTTGGTGTTTTTATTATTCAAGAAGGTGACGAAGTAGCGCTTGACCGTTATGAAGGATTACCGACACTTTACTATAAAAAGGATTTTGTTGTTGAATTAATAAGTGAAAACGGAAAGAAAACAACAATTAATGCCTTTGCCTATATCATGCATGAAGACAGGATTCTTGGCGCTCCTAGTGAGGAATATATAAGAAGAGTACGCGAAGGATATAAAAACTTTAACTTTGACGAAAAAATATTAGATGAAGCAATTGTATTTAGTGCAAAATAACCACGAAATGCAAGGGAAATAACATTATTTTGCAAGATAAAACTTTTAATATTATTATGATTTTTGAGTATATGTTGCTAAAGAAAATGCAAAACATTTATATATTTTATTAATTTTTATATTGCAATTTTTTTAAATTTTTAAAAATTTTAAGGAGCGAAAAATCACCGAAAAAACTCAATAATATTTATTTTTTTCAAAAAACAAAAAAATATGTATAACAGATGTTATAATGTATAATAGAAACGGGTTCAATGGGAAAAAACGGACAAATTTTAGTTGTCAGTAATAATTTTAATACCAAGAACGCAGTCAAAACTGCGCTTGAGAATGATTTCATATTATTTTTTAGTACGCCATCAGAGATGTTTAATGAGGTTGAAAAACACCCTGAACTCTGTGGCGTTATTTTTGAATTGAAAGACGAAAACATTCAAAGCGTTGAGCAGTTTAGTCGTCTATATTTAAAGTATCCTCGCCTTAAACTATTAGTGTTAGCGAGTAAAGAATTTTATGAGTCAATTGATGAAGAGGCACGTTTTGGCTTTTGGTGTATGGAAACAAGCACCGCTGCGGACTTATTAAATAAGATATATGAATTAAAAGAATATCCGCTTTCCACAATTGAAAAAATATCACTGGTGGACGCTGCTTTTGAACGTGCACCGTTTGGGATCATGATTATCCCCAACGATAATTTAGAACTAGCGCTTTTCAATCGAAAAAATGATGAGGTTCTTGGTTATACAGGCGAAGAATATAAAAAGTTGGGATTAAATAAGGAAACTCATCCTGATGATTTGCAAAGAGTAGCGGAAATTGAAAAACAAGCTAAACTGCTTGGAGAAAATAGTTTCAATGTCACGAAACGCGTTATAAAAAAAGACGGTAACATCGTATGGGTTGAACAATTTATTTCGATAATAAAATTAGAAAAATATGAAGGATTTTCACGGATAGTAATATCTTGGGATGTCACGAAACAAAAAGCGGTTGAAGACACACTAGCGGAAAGTGATCGCGCTCGCGCTACTTTATTAGAAAATTTACCAGGTATGGCGTATCGCTCACTTAATGATAAAAATTGGACAATGGAATTTGTGTCTGATGGAGCGCTTGCCTTAACGGGGTATCGACCTGAAGAATTAATCGATAATAAGACTGTTTCCTATTACGATTTAATTGTGCGTGTTCATAGACCAAGAATTCGTCAAGCATTTGATGAAGCAACAAAGAGTAAAAAGCAATTCCGCCAAGAATATGAAATAGTGACGAGGAATGGCACTAAAAAATGGGTAAGTGAAACTGCAAAACCAGTATTTGATAAAAAAGGTAATTTATTATTCTATGAAGGGATAATTACCGACATTAATCATATGAAGAAAATTGAAAAACAACTCAAACATTTTCAACAGTATGATCAAAAACTTAATTTACCAAACCGCGAATATTTAATTGATAAAATACAAGCAAAATTAGATAGTAAAAATTATAGCGGAACGATTATTTTAGTGAACCTAAAAGAAAGTCAAAGATTATATCGTTCACATGGCTATCAATATATGGAATTATTAACAGCTTCGCTTGTTACTAAATTAAAAACAATTGAAACAAGCAGAATAACACTGCATTATGCTGAAGAAGATTTGTTTGTATTTTACGCTAAATATCAGATGACACGCGAAGAAATTAAAAAGTTTTACGCTGAACTTAAAAGTGCGATTGGTCACACTATTTCGCGCGAACAAATTCGCTCTGGTATCGGTGTAACATTCTTACATAAGAGCATTAGCATTGCGGAAGTGTACTTACAAAAAGCACGGATTGCAAGTGAATTTATTGATGATGAAAATGCGCTTATTTCTATCCATATCTACAACGATATAATGGATCAAAAAGTGAAGCGAGAAGAACACCTCCGTCAAGAGTTAATTGCTATATCTTACGAGCCAGGCAATGAACATAAATTACGACTCATGTTCCAACCGATTATTAATTTGCAAACTGGTAAAGTACGTGGCTTTGAAGCACTTGCGCGATTCACTAGTGATAAATATGGGCCTATTGCCCCGTCAGAATTTATTCCAATTGTCGAAAATAATCGTCTTATTATTGCTTTTGGTAAGAAAATTATTAACTTAGCGGTTTCCTTTGCAAAAGAATTGCTCGCAGCAGGGATTCATGATTGTGGTATCGCAATTAATATTTCCGTATTACAACTCTTAGATCCAAATTTTGCCCAAGACCTTTTTGCACGCATTGAATCAGCGGGTGTCCCGCCTGAAATGATTATGATTGAAATGACTGAATCAATTTTCTCTACAAACTATGAACAATTAAGTGAAGCACTTGCTGAAATTAAAGATTACGGGATTGATACGGCAATTGATGACTTTGGTACTGGCTTTTCTTCATTAGCGAGAATCGAAAGGTTGAATTTCAACACGGTTAAAATAGACCGCGTTTTTGTGACACCAATAAATGCCGAAAACGCTGAGCAAGGTATTGCCCAAGATATTATTAACATTTGTAAAAAGTTTAATATTCAGTCACTCGCAGAAGGCATTGAAACTAAAGAACAATATGATGCCCTAAAAGGCTTGGGCTGTGAATTCGGGCAAGGGTATTATATGAGCCGCCCACTTGAAGTTGACGCGGCAATTGAATATATAAAAAACGCTAAACGCAAAAAATAGTTTTAACTATTATGTTCTTATCTAAAATAACCGCATAGTGCGGTTTTTTAGTATACATTCAACATTTTAGCGGAAGCACATAGTCGTATCACATTACATTAGCAATGTAAACATGTTAAAATACTACACGTGGATACAAAACTCTACCTATTTATATAAATAAATTGGTAGCGGACAAAATGCCTAGAAAGGAGTCCTATGAGTGTATTAGAGAAAATTGTACAAGCTGAACTTGACGCGAAAGAATTACTCGCTAAGATAAGAGAAGATAACACGAAATTATTAAGTGATACTCACGATGAATTAGCAACACTTCGCGCTGAAAATGCTTTAGCAATTGCGCGTGAAATTAACGCGCTTAATAAAAAAGCTGATCACGAGATTGAAAAACTAGCGACAACTTTTGCTGCGAAAAAAGAAACAATCACTAATGAGATTGAAAAAAGTGCAAAAGCAAACCAAAGTAAACTAGTGGATAAAGTCTTTAAGGACATTGTAGAAAAATGATTGTTCCAGTAAAGAAAATTAGACTATTAACCGCAATCAGTGAACAAGGTAAGCTTATTGAAGCATTACAACACGAAAGCAAGTTTATGCTTTTTGAACATGAAAACGATCCAAGCCTTCCTAGTGATATTAATAATGAACTTCGAGCGATTGAGCGCGGAATTAAAGCGCTTAGCAAATACAAAAAGAAAAAGTTTTTTGCCTATCATGAAGTTAAACAAAGTGAATTTAACACGATTGAAGCGGAAGGTAAAGCTTTGCTTTCTAAAATTAATAGCGCTTTAAAAACAATTGAAAACGCTGAAAAAGAAATTGCGGAATTACAAGCAGAAATTAAAACATTAACGCCGTACTTAAATTTAAGTGTTGCCACTAAACCACTTAGTGAACTAGTGCGAACACGGATTGTTATTGGACAAGTCCCGCTTAATTTATTTGAAGATTTTGCTAAAGAAGCGGACGAAAAAGGTCATATTTTTGAAGAGTCATCACGCGACCATGAATTTGTCTATGGCGCTTTTGGTTATGAAGTAGTGTATGAAAGCCAAGCGCTCATTTTACTTAATTCATATCGTTTTACTGAAGTAACACTACCACTATATGATACAAAACTTAAAGCACTTTTGCCGGAATTAAATGACAATTTAGCGAATAACGACAAAGCTATTTTAGAAGCAAAAGATAGTTTAAAAGCGTTAAGTAACGATGAAGAAAAGTTACGGATTTATTACGACTATTATTACAATTTAGCACTGCGTAAACTCGTGGTAACTAAAACGACTGAACGCGTCGCTTATGTTGAAGGTTGGGTGCGTGAAGATGAGTTTGAAACCTTAACAAAAAACTTAGAAAATAAAGTTGATTGTGATATTGAAGAGTTAGCAGTGCAAAACGAAGAAATGGTGCCAACTGCGACAAAAAATAATAAGCTAGTGAAACCATTCGAATCGATCACAAACATGTTTAGTGTTCCTAACCCTAATGAACTTGATCCTAACCCCGCAATGTCAGTGTGGTATTGGATTATTTTCGGGATTATGATGGGTGATATGGGTTATGGTCTAGCGATGCTAATTATTTTTGGGTTATTTTTAAAACTAGCAAAACCTAAAGGCGGACTTAAAGACTTAGCAACTATCTTTCTTTATTCAAGTATTCCCTCGATTATTTTCGGGATACTTACTGGCAGTTTCTTTGGTGTTTCTGTCGATTTATTAAATATTGTTGGTAAATGGTTTGGAAATCCAAACTTAACTTCAGTAGTACTGCAACCCGTTGAAGATCCGCTGCCGATGTTAATCTTTTCACTAGCGTTAGGAATTGCTCATATTATTACGGGTTTAGTACTAAAGATTATTAATGATGCGAGAAAGCGTGATATTAAATCAATGCTTGCTGACGCTGTTAGTTGGATTTTAATCTTAGTGGGATTAGTGATAGCGGTTGTTGTAAAAAATCAAATTGTGCTCTATGTAGCTTACGGCATGATTGGGATTGGCGCTATTTTTATCTTATTATTTAGCGGACGCGATAAGAAAGGGATCATTGGTAAAGCGCTTGCTGGTCTAGGCGGATTATACAATGTTACAAGTTACTTAAGTGATGTTTTAAGTTATTCACGGTTATTAGCGCTTAGTTTAAGTACAGCAGTTATTGCTTTTACGATGAATCTTTTAGCGGGCATGGTTGGCGGTATTCCAGTCGTCGGCATTTTATTTGCGGCGATTGTGTATTTAATTGGCCATGTCTTTAACTTTGCAATGGGCCTTCTAAGTGCCTATGTCCATGATGGACGTTTACAATACTTAGAATTTTTTGGGAAGTTCTACGAAGGTGGCGGTTATGAATTTACGCCGTTTTCGTACAAATTAAAATATGTTAATGCAATAAAGGAGAATGAATAAATGACAACAGGATTAGTGTATGCGCTCATTGGAGCAGCTCTTGCCGCAGGTCTTGCGGGCGTTGGTTCAGCAGTAGGTGTTTCTTTAGGTGGTAAAGCCGCCGCTGGTGTAATCTCAGAAAAACCAGAATTATTTGGTCGGGTGTTAATTTTACAAGCCTTACCAGGTACACAAGGGATTTACGGGTTCCTCGTCGCCGTCTTAATTATGGTTAAAATTGGGATGATTGGCGGAAACCCGATTGCTCTTACTAATGAACAAGGTTTAGCATTATTTGCCGCTGCTTTACCGATTGCGATTGGTGGGCTAGCTTCAGGCATTTATCAAGGTAAGATGGCTGCTGCTTCAATTAGCATGACTGGTAAAAACCCAGCAATGTCTGCGCGTGGTATGACAATGACAGCGATGGTTGAAACTTACGCAATTTTAGCGTTACTTGTTAGTGTCTTAATGTACATTGCGGTACCGGTTTAAGGAGTGTTTATGAAAAAGCCAATCTTTGAACGAATTACTGAAGAAGCTAAAAAGGAGGCTGCACTTTTAGTTAAGGAAACTAAAAGCGAGGCCAACCGTATTTTAAAAGCGGGAAAGGACGCTATTTCCGCGCAAAATGAGTCCGAATTAACGGAAGCTAAAGCAAAAAGTGTCGAACGCGTTCGCCAATATAAAGAGCGTAACGAAAAAGGACTGGACAACTATAAAGAACAAGTTCGTCAAGAAATTGTCGTAAGCATCTTTGACGAGGTTGTTAATAAATTAGCGAATTTAGAAGGTGAAGAATTATTAAAATTTGTCACTAATTTAATTGCTAAAGAAAAAGTTAAAGGTGATGAAGTAATGCATGTTTCTGCGCGCAACTTTAAGAAATTTGTGACCGCGCTTTCAAGTAAGAAAGATGCGACAAACCTTGACTTATTAAATAAGAAAGATGCCAAATATAACTTTACATTAAGTAAAGAACCGACACATGTTGCGGAAGGCTTTTTGCTAAGTACACCGCAGTATGACTTAATCTTTGACTTCAAAGAAATCGTCATTAACTATCAAAAGAAACACGAGCAAAGGATTTATAACGAATTATTTAAAGATGAATAACGTTTATTTAAAGGGAGTACTTGACGCTAAAATATCAAATCTCTTAACAGAGAGTGATTTTGCAACTTTTGCAAACCTTAGCGGTATGGATCGACTTAACTTCTTTATTAATAATGAACTTGTTTCGACAAGTATCGTTACGAACTTTGAAGCGCTATGTAAGCTCGCGCTTAGTGATTTAAAAGAAGAAGTTAGTCTTTATACGAAAAACGACCCCTTATACGTTAATTATTTCTTTGCCCATGATGTTATTAAAAAAGACCAAGGTGCACTTCGTGATTTCTATAATGAAACATATGAAAAAGCGCTACAAAGAAAAGAAGAAGCCTTAGTAAATTATTTAGATTATACGCACGCGCTCTTAAACATATTAACACTAGTGCGTGGTAAAAAAAGAGGCGACACCACCGCGAGTTTATTAGCGAATTACTTAAAACAGGGTGTGTTAAGTGAAGAAACTTTTAGCGCTTTAGTAAATGGTGATACTCACACTATCTATGCGTATTTAAAAAACAACTTCAATATTGACGCTAGTGAAAGCGAATCAACAGTGGAGTTAGAAGAAAAGTTAGATGAATACTTATTTAATAAGTTAAAAATACTAGCGATGGATAGTGACTTTAAACCAACATTAATTTATTACATTAAACGTAAGCAATTACAAATTGAAAGGTTACGCAATATTGTGTACACGAAAAGGAACGGATAAAAGATGGACGAACTAGTGTTATTTAGTAATAAAAGCGAAGCAATTCTTTTTAAAGCAATTGGCTTTTTAGTCCATGTTGTCAAAGACGAAGAAGAAATTACTGAAATCTTAAAAGAATTACCAAAAGAAGTAAAAGTAATAGCCTATGACACCTTTTTTACATCGTTCTTTACTGAGTACACTAAAAATCAAAAACAATTATATCCCCTTTATTTACCGCTCCCATTTAATACGGAAGATGAAGGTAAAGCAATAAGTGAGATGAAAGAAAGTATTAGAAAATCAATTGGGATTGATCTTCTATAAGAGGAAATGAATATGGCAAAAGTAACTGGTAAAATTGTTAAAGTATCTGGTCCGCTTGTCGTAGCAAGCGGGATGAAAACTGCGCAAGTTTATGACGTTGTGCTTGTTGGTGATAAACAAATTATTGGCGAAATCATTGAATTACGCGATGATTTAGCAAGTATTCAAGTTTATGAAGAAACCGCTGGGGTTGGTCCTGGTGAACCTGTTACCTTAACTGAAGAACCACTTTCCGTTGAACTTGGTCCAGGGTTAATGGAAGCAATTTACGACGGTATTCAACGTCCTCTTACTTCAATCTATGAATTACATGGCACTTATATTCCTGTTGGTGTGCAAGTACCAAAACTTGATCGTAAACGTAAATGGAACTTTATCAAGACTGTAAAAGTCGGCGAAGAAGTCGAAGAAGGTGATGAATTAGGTTATGTTAATGAAACACCTGCAGTTAAACATTTAATTTTAGTGCCGCCTGGAGTAAAAGGGAAAGTTACTAAAATTAATGAAGGTGAATTTACTCTTGAAGAAGTAATTGCTGAGTTAGAAACAATTGACGGCAAGAAAGAACTTACGATGTTACAAAAATGGCCAGTGCGTAAAAAGCGGCCTTATCTTACAAAAAAACCACCTAAAGAAGCGATGGTTACTGGTCAAAGAGTGATTGATACCTTGTTTCCAATCGCTAGTGGGGGGATTGCAGCAATTCCTGGGCCATTTGGTAGTGGTAAAACCGTTGTTCAACATCAACTCGCTAAATGGGCGGATGCAGATTTAATTGTGTATATTGGCTGTGGTGAAAGAGGGAATGAAATGACTGATGTCTTAATGGAATTCCCGAAGCTTGTTGACCCTAAAACAGGATTATCACTGATGAACAGGACGGTATTAATCGCTAATACTTCAAATATGCCAGTTGCGGCACGTGAAGCAAGTATGTATACCGGTATTACAATTGCGGAATATTTCCGTGATATGGGTTACCGTGTGGCGATTATGGCCGACTCTACTTCTAGGTGGGCAGAAGCACTGCGAGAAATGAGTTCACGCCTTGAAGAAATGCCAGGCGAAGAAGGCTATCCCGCTTACTTAGCAAGTCGCTTAAGTGACTTCTATGAAAGAGCTGGTGTTGTTGTGACTTTAGGTAAAAAGAAACGTTTAGGTTCGATTACCGCAATTGGCGCAGTTTCGCCGCCAGGCGGTGACACTAGTGAACCGGTTTCCCAAGCAACTTTACGGATTGTTAAAGTGTTCTGGGGGTTAAGCGCTAGTCTAGCGTATAAGCGGCATTTCCCGGCCATCGACTGGTTACGGAGTTATTCTTTGTATGATGACGATATTGTTAAGCATCATAGTGCCTCTTTCCCGTATTGGAAAGATTATGTCGCTCTTTTAAAAGAATTATTACAAGACGAAGCAGCGCTTCTAGAAATTGTTCGTCTTGTGGGTATTGATTCACTTAGTCAAAAAGATCGAGTCAAACTCCACGCTGCGCAGATGATTAGAGAAGACTATTTACACCAAAACGCTTTCCACGCGGTAGATACTTATACTTCCATTGAAAAGCAATACGGGATGCTTGATTTAATTGTTACTTGGTTTAAAGAAGCAAACCTTGCACTTGACGAAGGCGTTGAATACAAGCAAATGGAAAACCTTGCGGTTAATGAACGCATAAGTCATATAAAATATGTCGAAGAAAAAGATTTTGATAAACAAGTTAAAGCGCTTAAAAAAGATGTTATTGCGGCATTTAACAACTTGAAGGAGGAATAAATATATGGCAATTAAAGCATTTAAAACAATTAAAGAAGTTGTTGGCCCCCTGATGGTTGTCGAAAATGTCAGCGGTGTTAAATTTGATGAACTTGTGCGTATTATTCAAAGTAACGGTGAAGAGCGGCTTGGTAAAGTTTTAGAAATTGATAATGATAAAGCCGTTGTCCAACTTTTTGAAAGTAGTCAAGGATTAAAAATTGATGACGCGAAAGCTATCTTTACTGGTGAAGGTGTTACTTTTGGGGTATCACCACACATTTTAGGAAGAAAGTTTGATGGTCTTGGTCGGCCAATTGATGGCAAAGGGCACATTATTCCTTTTAAACGCATTGATATTAATGGTGTACCGCTTAACCCAGTAGCGCGCGATTATCCAAACGAATTTATTCAAACGGGCATCAGTGCCATCGATGGGTTAAATACTCTTGTTCGCGGACAAAAGTTACCAATTTTCTCTAGTTCAGGTTTAACACATAACAGGCTCGCTGCGCAAATTGCTAAGCAAGCGACAGTGTTAGGACGCGACGAAAAATTTGCGGTTGTATTTGCCGCAATTGGCATTACTTTTGAAGAAGCAAACTTCTTTAGTGAAGCATTTGAAGAAAGTGATGCGCTTGACCGGACTGTAATGTTCTTTAATTTAGCAAATGACCCAGCGATTGAGCGGATTGCAACACCACGTATGGCGATTACCGCGGCAGAATATCTTGCTTATGAACTTGGGATGCATGTCTTAGTTATTTTAACGGATATTACTAACTACGCTGAAGCACTGCGCGAAATCAGTGCTGCGCGTAAAGAAGTGCCTGGTAGAAGAGGGTATCCTGGCTATATGTACACAGACTTAGCCTCGCTCTATGAACGCGCGGGTCGCGTAAAGGGACTTAAAGGTTCCATTACCCAAATTCCGATTTTAACGATGCCTGAAGATGATAAAACGCACCCAATTCCAGACTTAACGGGTTATATTACCGAAGGACAAATTATTTTGTCCCGTCCCCTTTCAATGAAAGGCTTAACGCCACCGATTGATGTTTTACCTTCACTTTCACGGCTTAAAGATAAAGGAATTGGTAAAGGTAAAACGCGTGAAGATCACGCTGATACAATGAATCAGCTCTTCAGTGCGTATGCGCGCGGTAAAGATGCAAAAGAATTATCACTTATTTTAGGTGATAGTGCACTTTCTGAAATTGACCAAAAATACGCGGCTTTTGCCGATGCTTTCGAAAGAGATTATGTTTCACAAGGCTTTGACACTAACCGTAGTATTAAAGAAACACTTGATCTTGGATGGAAACTTTTAGGAATGTTACCACGGCAAGAATTACGGCGTGTTGATCCAAAACTCGTTGATAAATATTATAAGGAAAGTAAAGAGTAATTAATGAGCACTGCGCAAATTAATCCAACCCGGATGGAGTTACAACGGTTACGGGATAAACTAGCGACCACAACGCGTGGTCACAAGCTTTTAAAAGACAAACAAGATGAATTAATTCATGAGTTTATTCCGCTGCTACCTGAGTACCGCGCTCTGCGGGAAAAGGTTGAAAGTGCATTAAGTGCAACTTTAACTCGCTATCAATTTGCGTGTGTCAAAATGAGTAAAGAAGCAATTAATGACCATATTAATGACAGTGTAACGAAACATGAATTAAGTGCAAAGTTTGATCGCGTAATGGGTGTAGTCATTCCTAACTTAGAAACAAAAGCTAGTCACACTGAAGTTAATTATGATTTACTATCGACAACTAGTGCCTTTGATGATTTAATCACAGCGATTCAAGATTTATTTGCGTTACTCATCGAACTTGCTAACTTAGAAAATACCATTAAAATCTTAGTGGCGGAAATTGAGAAATCAAAACGCCGTGTTAATGCGATTGAAAATATTGTCATTAAAGAAATTGAAGAACAAATTCGTGTGATACGCATGAAACTAACAGACTTAGAACGCAGCAATACAATTCGGATGATGAAGAGTAAAGAAATCATCATGGAAAAGAAATTTAACGAAGGTAAATAAAAAAGTGTGATTGCCACACTTAATTATTAATATACGTACGCGCTATGTGTGCGTATATTTTTTTAAATAGTTTTACCACTACTGCGTTTACGCTTATCTCTAAACATCCGCTCATCGATAATGCGAATAAGTTCACCAGTGCTAATTTTTAAATCTTTGTTATGGATAAAGTATCCCGCGCTGAAGACTAGTTTAAAATTACCGACTTTATTACCTTCATATTCACTAAATTGTTCGCGAATGACCGCAACACGTTTTTTAAGTTCAGCGGGCGACATACTATCAAGAACGATAATAAATTCGTCACCGCCAAAGCGTGCGACAAAGTCAACATTGTCACAATGATGGCGTAAGAACCGCGCAAATTGACGAAGAGCGTCGTCCCCGGCATCGTGACCCAATGTATCATTAATCATTTTAAAATTATCAAGGTCAAACATAATAATGGAAAAACTGCTCGTTTTCCCCGTACCAGTCATGCGACTATGAAGGTGGTTACTTAAGCTCCGACGATTAGCAAGACCAGTCAAGAAATCAGTAGAAGCATGAATATATTGAACATTCATTGCCAGAATCATATACATTTGTACCAATTTATGTCGCTAGCGGCGGGACTGAACCAGAAGCACTTGACTTTATGTTTGCATCCAAAATTTTAAAGAAATTTAGATCACTTAACTTAGCGTTTATGCGTGACGAATTAAGTGCGTTACGCGCCTTTATTGAACGGACATTTGGTAAAAACACATTTAAACATTCACTTAATCAAATCGATGATTTTATGACGAGAGCGTAGGTAAATAATGGCAGACGAGAATAAAGTTACAATTGAACAAGAACAAAATGTTGTAGCGGAAGAAGTCGCTAAGGAAGAAACTGCGCCTAAAACAAAAAAGGACAAACCTTTAAAAGTGGCTGGAGCCCAAGAAAAAGTAAAAAAAGCGCCAATTAAAGATAAAGCAAAAAAAGCAGCGGACACCAAACCAAAACAAACTAAAAAAGTTGCTAGTAAAAAAAGTGACACTAAAGCTGAAAAGGCGAAAAAAGCAAAGGCTGACCCTAAAAAAGCTGACGCTAAGCCTGAAACTGAGAAGGTAGCGGAAAAAGCACTTGATACTGAAGCACCTGCCGCTAAAGAAAAAGAACCGAAAGAAGCGCCCAAAAAAGAAGCACCAAAAAAAGCTGTGCCACGCCGTCGACGACTTTCGGCGATGGAATTAAGAAAGCGTGAAGCATTAAAAGGCTACAAGCGTTTTACTAAGGTTCGCAGTCGTTATTATTCATTTTTAAATCGGACTGTTAAGCAAAGTAAGCCAACGACGAATTTATACAATACGATTGCTAATAAAGCACCAACTTTGTCTGGTATTACGCGTAATGAAGTAAAACGTTTTGACCCAGAGTTTATTGAAAAAATTGAACGCGTGATTCCTTCTCTTGAAGAAATTGTCGTTAATCCGCATAAATTTATTAATGAATTTGCCGAAGTCGTGCAAGTAGAAAAAGCGCGGAAACTTACCCCGCGAGCAGTCAAGTATATGGCGCAAAATGCTAATCATGTATCTGAGGTATTAGATGATGGTCGTGTTATCCCCAAAAAGATTCTTAACGTTTATGTTGATGACGACTTAAAGATTTATGAGAACCGTTTCATTATGACACTAATTAATCGGTTACAAATCTTTATTGAATTGCGGCATAAATATATTAGAGAACATGGTGATACGCGTAATAGTGACCAAATTACGATTAAGCGTGAAGTACAAGTTGAAGATTCGCTCTTCACAGTTGATGCAACAATTACAATGTCAGTGCCTAGTGATGACGAAGGGGCACGCGAAAGTAATATGGATTTACTTGAACGTTTAGAAAATATTAGAAGACGGACACAATTCTTAGTTAATAGCCGCTTTATGCGTGAAATGGCTAAAGCCGTACCTGTGTCTGACCCAATTGCACAAACAAATATTATTCGTTTAAACTGGGCGTATCAAGATGCTTTTAAATTATGGAACTTTATTCATCGCTATGAAGAATTAGGTATTTCATATACAACAACCCAAGCCAAAATTGAATTTGATAAAAAATATTTAGATAAGATTAATCAATTTTCATTAAATTCATTCTTTACAATTGAAACAGAGCATGCGCGCCTTGCTTTAAGTAATGTTGAGCAAAAGAATATTCGTCCGATTATTGAAGCGGGCGACTTAAATTATGAATTAAGTGATGAACGTTTTGCTAAACCAGGATTACCAATGCGTGTTGACGCTCGTGTTGAAACTGCTGAACAAGAAGCAGCGCGACTAAAACGTGAAGCTACTCGCGAAAAAGCTAGACTTAAACGCGAAGAAGCAAAACGTAAACAAAAAGAACGTGAAGCCTTAAAGAAAGCGCGGGCAAAAGAAAGAGCGCTTAAACGCAAGTTAGAAGCTGCTGAACGCGCTAAACGGCGCAAAGAAGAAGCAAAACAACGGCAAATTGAAAAGAATATGGAACGGGCACGCTTACGCGCGGAGAAAGAACGCTTACTTGCCGAACGGAAAGCATATCAAAAATTAATGATGACGGAAGCAGAACGCTTACGCCGAGCACGTAAGGCTGTTGCCGCACAAGCAACTGAAGAAAGAAAGAAGGCGATTGAAGATGCCAAAGCACAAGCAAAATAGTGAAGCAGCGCCAAAGAAAAAAGGGCGTATTGGTAAAATTACAAGCGTTGTTTTAGGGGCGATCGTTGTTTTACTTATTGTTTTACAAGTCGTTGGTCAATCAACCGCTAAAAATAATCATGGAGTGATGCGTTACGGTAATTATCAGTCATTACGCGTTTTAACTGATTCAATGGAACCAACATACAAAGTCGATACAATGGTATTTGTAAAACGTGTTGATCCAAAAACACTAAAAGGACCATCAAGCGAAGGAGCATTAGATGGGGACGTCATTACTTTTGTGCGTAATTATCACGGAAGTTATGATTTACCTGGTGATAAACGCATTGTCACTCACCGGATTCATCGTATTGAGGTGCAAGCAGATGGCCGCGTTTACTTCCGGACGCTTGGTGATAATATTCACGCTAAAGAGTGTCCAGAAAGTGGTTGTACATTAGAAGCGCGTGGTGACTGGGTGCGTGACACGGATATTTTAGGCAAAGTTGTTGGTCAAAGTATGGTACTTGGTAAATTTAGTGTGTTGCTCGCTAATCCAATATTTATGCTTGTGTTTGCGATGGTACCACTCTTAATTGTGTTTGGTTCTTCACTTATGAACCTCCTAAAACAATTAAAAAGTACCGAGGGGAGTGAAGCCACGCCGAGTGGCATAAGTGAACAACAGGCCGAATTTGAAAGAATTAAAGAACAAGAGAAATTACGATTATTAATTGAATTAGAAAAAGAAAAATTACGAAAAGAATTAGAGGAGGGCATAAAAGATGAAACAAAAGAAAGCTAGAAGACATAGCGGAAAAAAGTATTTATGGTATAGCATCTTATGTGTAATGTTTTTAGTGCTTGCTGGTAGTACTTATGTTTTAATGTCCTTCGGTCTTATTCCTATGACAGGGAACAAAACACTTGATATTATAATCGGCATTTTATTAGTAATTATAAGTATCGCTAGTATTGTATGTGGGATTATTGCTTTTGTATATTATAAGCGAAACTCAAACCAAATTCGCTTTAATTATGCGACATTTGAATTAGTGGAAGGGATTAATTCAGAACGAGCGTTTTTAGCCTATGTCGCTAAAGATATTAAGCGTAATAGAGGTAAAGCAAATGCACTTGTCGCTTTTGCGGCAACACGTTTTAAAAAGATTGTCTTTACGCGATATGGGTATGAGAAAGGCGGCGAAGTTTTAGGTTTAGTGTATGAAACATTTAATACACTTAAAACAAAATACCCGCATTCTTATTACGGTTACGACTATAATGAAAACTTCCTTATTTATTTAAGAGATACACCTTATGAACAAGTACAAGAATATGTGAATGACTTAATTGAAGAAATTAATAAAACATTATTTGAAAATCGTAATGAGGTAAAATTTGTGGCGGACTTTGGTGTGAGTTACTGTCAAAATGAAAATGACGAATTTATTACCGCGGCGTCGATGCTCCAACGGGCACTCATTGCAGCTGATCACGGTCGTGCCGAAAGTGATTTAGGTGGTTTAACACTTTATGAACCAAAGATGTATGAACGTAATAAACGAAATGTCCAACTTGGTTTACAAATTGAACGCAGTTTGGAATTAGAACAATTTGAACTGCACTATCAACCAAAATATGACTTAAAATTAGGCCGCTTTGCGGGCGCTGAAGCACTTGTTAGATGGCGCCATCCAGAGTTAGGACTACTCTCACCTGCAAACTTTATCTTATTTGCCGAACAAAGTGACTTAATTATTAAAATTGACCATTATGTGCTGGAAAAAGTGTGTAAACAACTTGATGAATGGCGGGGTAAAGGACAACGCTTATTACCAATCAGTGTCAACATTTCAAAACGAACACTCTTTACTGGGAATATTATTAATCACCTAATTAAAGTAACAGATAAATATAATATTAACCCGATGTTGCTTGAAATTGAAATCGTTGAATCACCATCACTGCAAGACATATTACTTTTACTCTCAATTGTGAAGAAATTTAAAAACTTGAAAGTTAAAATTGCCATTGACGACTTTGGGACTGGTTACTCTTCGCTTAGTTATATTAAAAAGATTCCCTTTGATGTTATTAAAATTGATAAGGCTTTCCTTGATGACGTTGATATTGATCAAAAATCACGATTAATGATTAAAAACATTATTGATTTAGCGCACATTCTCGACGCCTATGTCGTTATGGAAGGTGTGCAAGATGAAAGACAAGTGAAGATGCTTGAGGAGATGGGGGCTGACTCCATCCAAGGGTTCTACTATAGTAGACCACTACCACCTGAAGAATATCAAGCTTTCCTCGAAGATAACCTCTTCGAAGCTAATAAGAAGAAAAAGCGAGGACGGAAATAATGATTTTACTATTGGGAACAACTCCGGATGACATTCTCTATATTAAAAACCGGATGATTATGAAAGAAAAAGGTGCGGTTAATAAAGACGAACACTTTTACTTTGTCGGGGAATATGGTGGTAAAGAAATATGTATGACTTACACTGGGCATAGTAATATTATGTCGGCAGTGCTCACAAGTTACATGATTCGTAAATTTAATCCTTATCTTGTTATTTCAATTGGCAGTGCACAAAGTGCAAGTAGTAATCTTAATCAAGGCGATCTTTTTATTGCTGAACGCGTTTATATCGCGGACTTAGATTATAACAATTACACAAATTTACCGCTCAGGGACGCAATTCATATGCACCCATATTATGTTAGTGAAGAAGTGTATATTAAACACTTTGAACTATTAAACAGTGCAACAGGGAACTATAAATTAGTAAGGGGTCCCGTCATCAGTGTTAATAACTTTGTGAAAGAAAAGGCGGAAGCTGAACGCATTATTGCCCGTCAAGAAAACTATATTGAAGGGCCAACAGTGTTTGATACGGAAATGGGCGGGATTGTAGCGTGTTGTCGGTTCTACGGGATACCGTGGCTTTATCTTCGCTCAATTAATTACGAAATTGGTAAAGAAGAACAACTCATTTCCTTTGTGCGTAAAGGTGTTGAAGCACAACCACGCATCGGTGAGCTAGTTGAACAACTATTTATATTCTTAAATACTTCGCTTGAAGAAAGTATTTAAAAAGAAAGGAGTAAGTCATGATTGGCATTAATCACCATGAAATTGAAAATGAAGTAACAGCGACATTGCACGCTATCGCGGTTGATAATGATTTTGAATTTCAATTACCACTTGACGTTAACGCTAAAACACTTGGTGTTACTTTAGGTGTACCAGTCGTGATTAATCTTTATAACGAGGCTTTCTATTATCAAATTACGATTAGTGATTATCGCCGCTCTAATTTCATGCAAGTGAGTATGCGACTTTTCATTGGCGAAATTCCTAATCCACAAAAGTTATATGCGCTTATTAATAAATTAAACACTAAATTACTCTATGCCAAAGTTGTTTTAGATGAAGAGGAAGATAACACATTAATTTTAGAACACGACTTTAACGCTGCAAGTGTGGAACAATTAAGTGAATCGATTTATGACTTTCTCGTTGATGTTGTCGATGAAGATGTTTCACCATTAATCGAAGAATTATTAAAAGAAATTCGTGATTAAAACACTATAAAAATATTCGCAAAGTTCAAAAACGTGATATTTTGCCATTTAAAAAGTTCAAAAACGTGATTTAACACTTATTTTTATTATTGTTGGACATTTTTATGGCTTTTATTTTTATTTATTAGATACACGATTAACAGCATTAACATTGTTGCACATAAGTACCCTGCACTATCGATAATAACATCAGTAATAGTACCTGCTCGTCCTGGAACAAAAAGCTGAATAAATTCACTAAGAGCAGCAATAAAAACACCAGTAATAAGAGAAAGCACTGTTATTAACCTAGTGCTTTTTTTATCTTTTAAAAATAAGTAAAAAGTGAAAAATCCAAAGATCCCGTCGATAAAGAATAAGAAGAAGTGACCAACTGCTTTTCGAACAAAGCCGTGGAAGTCACTAAAATTATCATCATTAATAAAGGGTCGCGGAATAATTTTAATACTAAAAGATGCGCTGATAGTAGGGTCGGCAACACTTGTCGCGCTAATAGTAACAACGCCTTCTTTTAAAGCAACAATAGTGCCAAACATGTTCCCAGTTGATACGCGCGCAATACTGTTATCACTTGAAGTAAAAATAACACGCTTATCAGTCACACTTAACGATTCTTTCGCTAAGGAATGATTTAAGTCATAACCGACATTTACCCGCTGACCAGTAATTAATTCAGTTGGAACATTAGTAAAATTAACAGAAGTTGGCATCACATTATTAACGATAATATCTTTTGTGGCCCTGATTGCAAAGTTACTATTTAAGTAAGCAGTAATTGTAGCGGTACCTTTTATTTTAGGTGTCTTAATAAAGTAATTATCATCTTCTTTAATAACAGTAGCAACAATGTCATTACTTGATACAAAAGTTAGTGATGGATCAGTAACATTTTCCACGTCAAATGTATAATTTAGGGGGATTTTGTCGTAAACATAAGCGATTTCATCAAATTCTAAAGTAATTGAAGTTGGCGATATTAGCGGTGTATCATTACTCTTCACACTCACCTTAAATTTTCGGTCGTCACCAACAACACCAACATAAGTTTCGCCAACGCTAATCCCTTTAATAACACCGTACTTATTAATAGTTGCAACACTTTCGTCTTCACTAAAGAAAGTGAGTTTACGAACATCATATTCATTAGCGACACTTTCATCAACACTAACTTCAAGTTGTGTAGTAGTGTCAATAGTAATCCTATCTTTAGTAAGAGCGACTTCGTATTCAGGGGGCGCAACTTTTTCGTGAATAGTGACATAAAAACTAATGCGATGCAGCGGACTATTAGTCATAGCGGTGACTAATACATTTTCACTTAGTGCGCGCGCTTCTAAGTAACCACCCGGATAAACTTCAAGCGCACTACTATCACTACTTGTCCAATTTACCCCTTTATCCGTAGCATTTTCTGGTAATACAGTTGCAGTGATGCGTCTAGTGATGCCTAGCGGTATATAGAAGTGCATACCTTCAGTTAAAGTAGTGTCATCTTTAGTTTTTAGTGTTAATGATTCAATAGGAACATAAGCTGTTTCAGGACCGTCCACTGTTTTATTAACAAACACACTTAAAATAAGCGAGAGTAAACTTGAGCGCGCTCCAGAAGCACCACCCGCGAGTGTTGCTTCAAAAATAATAAGCCCGTTTGTTAATAAAAATAGGCTCAAGATAAAGTAACGAATATTTCTTTTAAGCCAGTTCATGTTTATATTATAGCAATTAGATTGATTAAAAATAGTCGCATACTACAACTAAAGTTGTAATCTAACATGTTTTAGTTAATAATAAATGACAGACTTGTCATAAAGAGGTTAGATCATGAAAAAATGTCAATTAATATTATTACCATTATTAACTATGCTTTTAAGCGGCTGTACGCCTTTAAGTTTAAGTGAAGTATTAAAGCCTTCTGATAACTCCCTAAGTGAAACAGATGTACCGTCAACTGAAAGTAGTAGCGAAATAGAAGGAGCACAAACTTGGTCAGTGGATGATGACTTTACTTGGCAAACATATGAATACGCTCTTGATAGTTATAATGTGCCTCTATATGTTCCAACAGAAAATCCGTATATAGATATTATAAGTGATGCTGATAAAGAAACATTTTACACAAACAATTATAAAAGAGCATCATCTTACGAAGACGCAATGTTTCGGACAGAAAAAGGTTTAATCTCTGGCGATATAATTGACACTCCAAACACGGCAAACTATCCGCTTAACCACCTTCCTAATCGAGTATATCGCACTCTAGCGAATTACCGGATTAATGAAGGAGTGTATGAATATACATTAGATGGTGAATATAAGTCATACACAATTAACAATATTAATGGCAAAGTAAAGAAAGTCTATTACGGGGCTGCTTATGTTTCGCTTGATGATGTTGCGGCTTATTTATTTGCTTTTGGTGAAGCACCTGCGAATCAAATGATGGCCAAAAATAGTACTGCAATGAATCAAGCAATATCCTTATTTGGTAAATATGGACGCGTTAATAACGGTTATTACAGCAGTGATGTTACTAAATATAAATATGAACCTTCTTTACCGCACACTGATAATGGTGGACCGGTTGAAGCGGATATGTATAATTATCGCGAAATGGATTTTGGTTACACTTATACGCCGTGGGGATATGGGATTGAAAGTGACGATCCATATAATAACGGCACTAAAATTACACGTAGCACTGTACGCTTTGTTTATACTGCATATGATAACGAGGGGAACGAAGGCGCTAAATATATTCCAGTTGAACATCGGCATGTGTTCTTAACAATTAATCACTATAATGACTTCTTTGAATATTTAAATTATGAAGGCGGATGGAGCGAGTCATTTGGTTGGATGAGCGCCGGTAATGAATATTGCGCTGGTATGAACTCGAGTAAATACGGTAAAGGATATTACGATTTTGAAAATCCTATGCCACCCACAAAATACAATATTCCTCAAGTAAAAACACTTACTGAATTACAGTCGATTTTCAATTGCTTATAGTCTTTACAATATGTACATATGAATAGCAAAGCCAAAGGCAAAGATGCTCAAGGCTAAATATATAAAAAGCAGTGTATTATAAAGTTTTCGATATTGATTTTCTTTTGAAATAAAGTAATAATAACTTAAAGAAAAGATGTCAATTATGATTAATATTTTGTGTTTTAGATCGTTTTTGCTTGGAAATACCGACAAAATACGCACGAAAAGTGTAATAGGAATAAAAGTAAAGACAATGATGTAAAAAGATAGTTGTAAGAACCCAAAGAATAACTCAACCATTACTTTTCTCCTTTGGTAAAAATAGTGAAACAACTGGCATCACAAATACTAAGAGCGTCCATAATGTTCTTGTTAACATAAATAAAATAACAAAGAGAACAAAAGCATTAATTAAAAGCATTAAGAATCGTTTAATATTCATAGCTTAAATCCTCATATACAACATATGTCTTAAACATTTTAGACTCATCAATTTCGATGATGCGCGCTCCGCGTCTAAGTGTGCCGTAGCCATTATAGCCACTTATTTGCCCGTATCCTAAAATAATTCCATCTTTTTCAAAAGTGAAATTATTAAGATGATCATGTCCAGCAAAGAAGGCTTCACTAACAGTACTTTCAACCATTGCATTAAAGAAACCTGTATCAACTTCCTGATGACTAATACGCTCGCCAATAATGCCTTTAACCTTATCTTTATTTTCTATTAATAATGCGTCAGCGTATTGCATTAAAGGGATATGGGCAAATACTGTCGATTTTATGTTATTTATTTTATCAATCATAACTTTATTACGATACCAACCAACCTGTGCTTCACTAAAGTAATCATAAACAAAAAGTCTACCTGAACCAGGGATTTTTAGTTCTGCTTTAGAATCAAGTAAGTAAAGATTATAAAAAGGATTATCTTCATATAAGTAATTAATAGTAAAGTTACCATAACCACCATTTTCTAAAAGGGGACCAACTTTAAAATACATATACTTTGTATTCATAGTAAAAATCACTTTTAGTAACCACTCCATTTTATGATAGTCTGCTTCATGATTACCAAATACAAAAGTCCACGGTGTTTTAAGTGACTCCATATGACGAATTAATTGTCGGTGTCTAGCGGGAGCAGTAATTGAAAGTGTTTGGTCGCCAGATAAAACAATTAAGTCTGGTTTTGTTTCCGCGGTAATATTACTAATTAATTTTAATGTCTTCCGATCATTAGCGTCAAATCCGAACGCGAGATGGAGGTCGGTAAACTGCGCTATTTTTAAAGATTCTTTTTGTAAATGAAAAACAAAAGGATCATCATTATGATCTAAAACGAGTGGTTTTTGTCGCGAAAAAGGTAGAAGTAGCGCTATTAAAAGTATTAAAACACTACTAATCCTTAATTTCATAAAAGCACCTTGTTACTATTTAATTTATATTCAAGCGCGGTTATTTCATAAACTTTAATAAATCTTTTCCCTAGTTTAGGTAATTCTTCTGGTCTAGTTTCAACATAGCGCATACCGATTTTTTCCATAATGCGGGCACTAGCGATATTTTCATTATCACAGGTGGCAAGAATGCTTTTAACTTTAAGTGTATTGAAGCCAAACGCTAATAGAGCTCTGCCTGTTTCCGTGCCATAACCTTGATTCCAATAGGTATCATCAAATACCCACCCTAGCGTTGGTGGTTTTGGGTATTCATCAAAATAAAGACCACAAGCGCCAATAACGGTGCCGTCTTTTAATGTAACAATAAAATCAAAAACATCACGCGGGGTTTCACTATTTCGACTAACAACTGAAGATACAAATCGTTTGGTGTCTTCATATTTATTTGGTCCCCACATCATATAGCGAGTAACACTTTCTTTACTTGAATATTTTTGCACAGCATCAACATCGTTTAGTGTAAAAGGTCTTAAGATTAGTCGTTTAGTCGCTAATTTCATGATGTTACCTCCGTATAATGTTAATTATATCAATACTTTATTATTTAAAATTGATTTTAAATGCAACAGCAAGTAAACATTAATAAGAAAAAGTGTTGCAAAGCTTAGTAGAGATGATAAAATGTAGACGGAGAATAGCGATGAAACAAAAAAAGATTAATAATTTAATTATAGATTACATATTAAATAACTATGATAAAGAGACACCAATTTTTACTAAAGATATATATCAAAAATATAGTGAAATTAGTAGAAGTACAATCCGCTCTATTTTAAGTCGTTTAGTAAAGGAAAATAATATCGTTAGAATTGCAGAAGGTATTTACTCTTTACCAAATTATGATTGTGCTATCGGTACCATAGCTATTTCCAATAATGAAATTATTAATAAAAAATATATTCGAAACGATGGAAAGATATTCGGTTATCGTACGGGCATAAGTTTCGCTAACAAATTAGGGTTAACAACGCAAACTGCAGGAGTTGATTCAATAATCTCAAATTGTGTCGCTAATAAAAAGCGTGAAGTGAAATTAAATAAAACACGTGTTATTGTTAATAGTCCGCGTGTAGAAGTCACAGCAAACAATTATAAATTATTACAGATCCTTGACCTTTTAAATGATTACACTAGTTTTAGCGAGATAAATTTAGAAGAAGGGGCAAGCACCATTTTTAAATATTTAGAAGGTGTTAATTTAGAAAGAAAAGAAGTAGAAAAAATAGTTAATAGCTACCCGCGTGAAGCACAAGTTAATTTTTATAAAATTAGGTGTCAGGATGCTATTACATCAAAATATTAAAGAGTTTAGAAAAATTGTTATTCTAACCGCTACTCATTATGGGCTCCAAGAATATCAAATAGAAAAAGATTATTACATATCATTATTTTTAAAACCGCTTGGTAATATGAGTAAAAACATCCCTATAGTTTTTAAAGGTGGTACCTCTTTATCTAAATGTTATGGAGTTATTAGTCGTTTTTCTGAAGATATTGACCTTTCTGTAATTCAAAACAAACAACTAACCAGAAAACAAAAAAAGGATCTTAAACAA
>Ga0255347_1000466_pt1 | contig 74624 bp, 58 predicted proteins | sample wastewater_treat_2_FD_192479 | JGI IMG/M metagenome (GOLD analysis project Ga0255347, IMG submission 192479) | Wastewater microbial communities from Lulu Island WWTP, Vancouver, Canada - plant24 | ecosystem: Engineered > WWTP > Wastewater > Unclassified | place: Canada: Vancouver, British... | reverse complement strand
TGAGTGCTGTCCAGGACCCGCAGTTGTGGGGTTTCCGGCGGTCCTGAGCCCACCTTGTCTCCGGTCTGCGAGCTCATATAGCTCATGATCCCGATAGCGCCGAGCACCACGATGAGCGCCAACCCAAGCCAGCCAAGCCAGCGCGGCCAAGGGCGTCGTTCCTTGGCTTTTGGAAGGGAGGATGGCGTTGGTGAAGGGGAGGTCTGGGGCGGAACGCTGACGGCCGGAAACTCGGTGTCATCCGCAAGGTCAACGTGCCCCAGCTCTTCTTGCTCCTGGATGGGCTGGAAGACGTGCCCGCAGCGGGAGCAGCGGACCTTGCTCTTCGGTCCTTTGAGTCGCTCCGGATCGAGCCGAAACTTGGCATTGCATACATCACAGGTGACAACCATGAGCAAACGATCCCTCAAATCTTGGATCCTAGGACAGGAACTCTACCTCGTGAATGGCGGGCAGATTTCGGTGCTGCTCGGCAAAGTCCAGACCATAGCCCACAAGAAACCCTTTATCCACACGAATTCCCACATAGTCAAGAGGTACTTCGACTTGCCGGCGTTCGAGCTTGTCCACCAGGGCACAGAGTCTAACCGATTCCGGCCGGCTTCGGTGCAGGTGCTCCAGGAACCAGACCAAAGTGGTGCCCGTATCGACAATGTCTTCCACCACGAGGATATGGCGGCCGGCGACGGGCAGTTCGAGATCCTTGGTGATCGTGATCGTGCCGCTCGTGGCGGAGCCCGTGCCATAACTGGCCAGGCGGACGAAGTCGATTTCCACGGGCATGGTCAAACGCCGCACCAGATCGCTCAGAAAAATGCAGGCCCCCTTTAGGATTCCAACCACCAGCAGGCTCTTTCCTTCATAGTCCCGATTGATGCGATCAGCCAGCCCTTTGACGTGCAGCTCCAATTGTTCCGCGGAAAACCGGGGAACCAGGCGATAGGGTTTCATGAGGCTCCTTTCCTGATTGAGTGGGCAGCAGATTGTGTTCGACGTATGACCCCTGCATGGTAGAAAAAAAACAGGGAAAGATCAATGCGATTGTTTTCTAACTACTCAAAACCATTACTCTTCAACGGAAGGCGCCGGCGCTCTCGAAATCGTCCCCCAATTGAGTTCTGCCAGCAATGTGCTGGTTTTCGTTGCTTTTGGAACGACAACTGGATATAGGACGTCTACCATAAATCACTAGGCGAAAAGGAGATCAGCATGCGAGAAGAAGTTGAGAAGGCCCTGGGAAAGATCAGACCGATGCTTCAACGCGATGGTGGCAGTGTGGAACTGGTCGATGTCGTGGGTTCGGTGGTGAAGGTGCGCCTGACTGGGGCCTGTCATGGATGCCCCATGAGCCAGATGACCTTGAAGGCGGGCATCGAGCGCGTCATCAAGGAGGAAGTCCCCGCGGTTACGGAAGTGGTCGCGGTCTAACACCGGCGGCCTTGTTCATTGCTCACTTGTGGTAGGCTTCTCCCTTGAGGATGGTAAAAGCCCGGTAGAGCTGTTCCATGACCATCAGGCGGGCTAAGTCATGGGGAAAGGTCATGCGGGAAAGCGAAAGGACGAAGTCTGCACGTAGCAGGAGCGTTTGGGAAATACCCAGCGGCCCGCCAATCACCATCCACATTCTGGATGTCCCCCCGGTCCGGCGCTCTTCCAGGAACTCGGCAAGGGCGACCGAGTCGATTTCCTTGCCGTTTTGATCCCAGATCACAAGGCAGTCTTTTTTTTCCACCAGTCGCAGGATCTTCTCAGCTTCCTTTTCCTTGACATGCGCTGCCGCCCCTCTGGGGGGTACTCTCTCCTCCTTCACGATATGAATCCGGGTGGGAACATAGTGGCGAAGGCGGTCAAGATACCGATTGACCCCCGTTTCCAGGTCGGCAAAGGCGGTTTTTCCAATGAATATGAGATGGAGTTTCATACCGGGGTCACTCAAGGCTGGCGTACAGCAGGTATTCCACATTCCCTTTGGGGCCGAGCAGGGGAGATGGAACAAGCCCGTGCACTTCGAACCCCGACGCCCGGCAGAAATCCGCGATGGCATCACAGACTGCCTGGCGGACTGCTTCATCCCGGACCACCCCTCCTTTCCCCACATGGCTCCGTCCCGCCTCAAACTGAGGCTTGATGAGCGCGATCAGCCCGGGCTTAAAGGGCGCTGCGGGGTGCGTACCGGCTGACGAGGGGGCATGCAGAAAGGGTAGCAGGGCTGGAATGACGAGTCTGAGGGAAATGAACGAGACATCGACGGTGGCCAGCTGAATGGGTTCCGGGATTTGATGGGAGTCGAGGTGGCGGATGTTCTGCCGCTCCAGGACCACCACCCGGGAGTCGTTCCGCAACTTCCAGGCCAGCTGGCCATAGCCGACATCAATGGCGTAGACTCGTGCTGCGCCGTTTTGCAGCAGGCAATCGGTGAACCCGCCGGTGGAGGCTCCCACGTCCATGACCACCCGGCCGGTGACGTTCAGGCCAAACGTGTCGAGCGCATGTTGCAGCTTTACTCCGCCGCGGCTGGCGAAAGGATGATCTTCCCCCACCAGGCAAAGGTCACTGCCGACAGGGACTTGCTGTCCCGCCTTGGTGACCGCCTGACCGTCCACCAGGACCCTGGCGGCAAGGATGAGGGCCTGCGCCCGCTCGCGGCTGGCAGTGAGCCCTCTAGCGACCAGCAGTTTGTCCAAGCGCTCGGAGGTGTTGCCCATGGCCGGTCTCCATCAGCTCGTGGGCGGCAAGCTCGATGGCATCGGCGTCGATGCCGTAGAGGTTACGGAGGAGGGCCTGGGTGCCGTGAGGAATGAAGGCATCGGGCAGGCCGAGCCGGATGAAGGACCGAGGAATAAAGCCTTGCTCCTGAAACACCTCCAGTACGGCACTGCCAAACCCGCCCTGAAGCACATTCTCCTCGATGGTGATAACCCTGCCGGTTTTCCTGGCCCATTTAAGCAGCAGGTCTTCATCCAGCGGTTTGACAAACCTGGCGTTGATCACCGTGGCGTGGATGTCTTCCTGTGCCAGCCGTTCGGCAGCCTGGACAGCGGCCTGGGTGGTGGAGCCGATAGCGATGAGAAGGAGATCCGCCCCTTCCCGCAGGACTTCGCCCCGCCCCACCGGAAGCGCCTGGAATTCCTCATCCAACAGGGTCCCGATACCATTGCCGCGAGGATAGCGGAGCGCCACGGGCCCGGGATGGTCGATGGCTGTTTTCAGCATATGCTGCAATTCGTTTTCGTCCTTGGGCGCCATCAGCACCATGTTGGGGATGTGGCGCAGGAACGACAGGTCAAAGACGCCGTGATGGGTGGGACCGTCATCACCCACGAAGCCGCCGCGGTCCAGGGCAAAAACCACCGGCAGATTCTGGAGGCAGACGTCGTGGAGGATCTGATCGTAAGCCCGCTGTAGGAATGTCGAGTAGATGGCTACCACCGGTTTGAAGCCTTCCGCCGCAAGGCCCGCGGCAAAGGTTACGGCGTGCTGTTCGGCGATGCCGACATCGAAACAGCGATGCGGAAACCGGCTTGCGAAGGGTTCCAGGCCGGTTCCCTGGAGCATGGCGGCGGTGATGGCCAACACCTTGGGATTGCTTTCGGCCAGTCGCACCATGGCGTCACTGAAGACCTTGGTGTAGGAAGGCACACGAGGCGTGTCAGGAGGCGGAGTGCAGCTTTTTCCCGTACTGATTTCAAATGAGCCGACCCCGTGAAAACTGGCCGGATCGCATTCCGCGGGAAGATAGCCCTTGCCCTTTTGCGTCAGAACGTGGACCAGCACCGGCCCGTCGAGATGGCGCACGTTCTCGAAGGTGCTGATGAGTCGATCCAGGCGGTGGCCCTTGATGGGGCCGATGTAGTGAAAGTCGAGCGCCTGGAATAGCATGCCCGGGGTGAAGAGTGCCACCAGCATGTCCTCACTGCGCTTCAGAAGGTGGAGCAGGTTTGGACCGAGGCCGGGGACGGATTTGAGGAAATTCTCGAGCTCCCGGCGCAGGTTCATGAGGGTCTTGTTGGAGAGTTTGCGGCTCAGGAACGAGGAGAGGGCTCCGACGTTGGGTGAAATGGACATCTCATTGTCGTTCAGGACCACAATGAGGTTCTTGTCGAGGTCGCCGGTATGGTTGAGGGCTTCGAATGCCATCCCGCCCGTCATGCTGCCGTCGCCGATAACCGCAATGGTGCGGTTGGAGCTGCCTTTGAGGCAGTTGCCCACGGCCAGTCCCAGGGCGGCGGAAATGGAAGTGGCGGAATGGCCGGTACCAAAAGCGTCGTACTTGCTTTCAGAGCGCTTGGGAAAACCGCTGATGCCGTTGAACTGGCGCAGCGTATGGAACTGGGAACAGCGTCCCGTGAGGATCTTGTGGGCGTAGGCCTGATGCCCAACGTCCCAGACAATCTTGTCGTACGGGGCGTTGAAAACGTAATGGAGGGCGATGGTCAGCTCGACGACTCCCAGGCTCGGCGCCAGGTGACCGCCGTTCTTGGCTACGGTGCGAATGATCAGGTCGCGGATTTCCCCGGCCAGTTGCTGCAACTGGCCGGGAGTGAGTTGCTTCAATTGGGAAGGACCCTCCAATTGGGAAACCAAGGTCTGGTTGTCCTGGTCGTTCAACGGTGTCATGCTCCTCATCGATGATGGTTGCTCCTCTGTACGATCACGATTTGCGGATCAGCAGATAGCGGGCAATGGCGCGCAACGGTTCGGCCCTGCCATCAAATGCGGCCAGTGCCGCCACTGCCTGCTCAACCTGCATGGTTGCAGCTTCCCGAGTCTGAGCAAGCCCCAGGAGCGCCGGGTAGGTTTTCTTATTCTTAGCGACGTCCGACCCCGAAGCCTTGCCCATAACCTCGGGATCGCCCTCGATGTCCAATAGATCGTCGGTTATCTGGAAGGCCAATCCCAGATGGTGTCCGTATCGGGTCAGAGCGGCGATCTGCTCCTCGGAAGCGTCCCCGAGAATCGCTCCCGCCTCCAGGGAGGCGGAAATAAGCGCGCCGGTCTTGCGCAGGTGCATGTATTCCACCGTGGCCAAGTCCACCTCACGCGACTCGGATTCCAGGTCGATGACCTGGCCCCCGACCATTCCCCGGTATCCCGCCGCGCGCGCAATCACGGCAATTACGCGGATGAGCCTTTCGGCCGGGGCCGTCCCGCGCGCTCCCGCGTCGGTCATGAGGCTGAACGCCTCGGTCAGCAGGGCATCACCGGCCAGGATCGCCATGGCTTCCCCAAAAACCTTGTGGTTGGTGGGGCGCCCGCGCCGAAAATCGTCGTTGTCCATGGCCGGCAGATCATCATGGATGAGGGAGTAAGTGTGAATCATCTCGAGCGCGCAGGCTGCCGGCAAAACCGTTTCCTGAGCACCACCAAAAACATCGGCGGCTGCCAGGCAGAGAATGGGCCTGAGCCGTTTGCCACCCGCAAAAAGGCTGTAGCGCGAAGCTTCTGCGACACTCCCCTCGAGCCCGGTCGGTACCGGGGCAAATCGCGCCAGGGCCTCATCGATGACCTGCTTACGTGCGGAGAGATACTGTTTCAAATCGAATTCGGGCATGTTGCGATCATCCCTTGACAGGTATCATCATCAAGCAAAGCAGTTTAGCATGCCTGTGCGGACCTTTCCACATATTTGAAAAACCGCACTCTTCAAGACGCATCATCGGCGTTGTCGCGAGCACCGGGGGCAAAGGGCGCCGTGGTGAAAACCCCCTGCTGGTTTTCAACCAGCAGCTGGATCTTCTTCTCCGCTTCTTCGAGCTTCCGATGACACAGTTGGACCAGTTGGATGCCCTCCGTGAATGACTCCATGGCTTCTTCCAGGGGCAGTTCCCCCCGTTCGAGCTTCTCTACAATCCCCTGGAGCTTGCTCAACGCCTCTTCGAACTGTTCGCTCTTCCTTTTACTCATCAGAATCTTCCTCATCCATAATTTTATCCACGAAATCACACGAAGTGACACGAAGGATAATCCAAAGGGATTCTAACATCTTATACTCGTCGATGGTGAATTTTGGCGCCCGCAAAACGCTTCTTGGCCAGAGGGAGCCCGTAAGAGCGGCTTTCCGGCCGCGATCCAACTCCTCGTGGTTCTTCGTGTGACTTCGTGGATAAAAAAACTCTCCTTCAGGCCAACGGATCGTCCTCCACCCTTTGCACAGTGCATGCCAGGGACCCGCGACCGACTTGCACCAGGATCTCCTCGCCCGCCTGAGTCTCGGCCGCCTGGCGGATGATCTTCTTTTCCGGCAGGCGGAAGGCAATGGCATAGCCGCGGGCCAGCACCGCCAGGGGGCTGAGGTTTTCCAACCGGGACAGGCAGCCCTGCAGGTGCAAGCGGCGACTCTCGAGGTGCCGCTGGCTGTGGCGAACAAGGTCCCGGTAGAGCTGGCTCACGACCTTGTGCAGGTGCTGAATCGTTTTGGTGGGCTGAACCAGCAGCAAGCGGCGGGCAAGGTGAGCGTGGCGGGTGAGGAGCCGTTCCAGGTGTCGGGTGTAGGCCAGCTGCAGCCGGTCGAGGCGATCGTCCACCAGCAAACGCAAATCCTGCAAGCGTCGCCTCGGGTCGATGAGGCGTCGGTCCAGGAAGTGGAGCCGCTGTTTCTGGTGCTCAAGCTGGTGCCCCATGGACCGCAGCAGCCGATCCCAGTGATTGGCCAGCTCCCGCTGCAGTCCTTCGATCCGCCCGACGATCCACTCCGCCGCCGCCGTCGGCGTCGCCGCCCGCAGATCGGCGACCAGGTCGGTGATGGTGAAGTCAATTTCATGACCCACGGCGGAGATGATGGGAATCCGGGATGCGACCACGGCCCTCGCGACAAGCTCCTCGTTGAAGGGCCAGAGATCCTCGATGCTGCCTCCGCCCCGCCCGACGATCATCACTTCCCACTGAAACCGAGGCTGAAGGGCGTTGGCGCGTTCGATGGCCGCGGCAATCTCCCGGCCGGCTTCGACCCCCTGTACCCTTACCGGCAGCAGGGTTACCGTCAGAGGATAGGGGCTGCGCTGCAGGGTCTTCATGATATCCCGAATCGCAGCCCCGGTCGGCGAGGTGACGATGGCAACGGCTTGCGGGCAGCGGGGGAGGGGACGCTTGCGGGATGGGTCGAACAGACCTTCGGCCTCGAGTTTCTGCTTCAGCTGCTCGAAAGCGAGCTGCAGGGCGCCGCGCCCGTGGAGTTCCATGATCTCGACGATGAGCTGGTATTCGCCGCGCGGTTCGTAAACGCTGATCCGCCCCTGGCAGATGACCTGCAGGCCGTCTTCAGGAAGGAATCGCAGATGCCGGTGCTGGGTCCGGAAGAAGACCGCCCGAATCTGGCTCTGTTCGTCTTTCAGGGTGAAATAGTGATGGCCGGAAGCAGGAGTCCTGAAATTGGAGATCTCCCCTCTCACCCATACAACGCGGTAGTTGGCTTCCAGGAGCGCCTTGAGGCGCGCATTCAGTTCTCCGACGGAGAAAACCGACGGTTCCTGCTCGGGGAGAGGCGCCAGTGTCGGCTTCAGGGGCGGACTCCTTTCTATTCGAAGAGCTTCGGGTCCATGGCGTCGCGGAGACCTTCTCCGACCAGGTTGTAGGCGGTGATCGAGAGGAAGATGGCAAAGCCCGGAAAGACCGTCAGCCACCAGGCAAATTCGATATAGTCGCGGCTCTGGGAAAGAATGTCCCCCCAACTGGGGGTTGGAGGCGGGACGCCGAAGCCGAGAAAACTGAGGCTCGATTCAGTCAAGATCGCCCCGGCAATGCCGAAGACCGCCGAAACCAGCACCGGCGCCATCGCATTGGGCAGCATGTGCAGCAGGATGATCCGCGCATGGGAAGCCCCGAGGGCACGCAGGGCCAGGACGAAATCGAGCTGTTTGAGCTTGAAAAACTCCGCTCGAACGAACCGTGCCACCCCCGTCCAGCCGGTGAGGCCGATTACGACCATGATGTTGTAGATACTGGGCGGCAGGAAGGCGATGATGGCGATAATGAGGAAAAAGGTTGGGATGGTCAGGAGGATCTCGATGATCCTGCTGATCAGATGATCCACCCAGCCACCGAAATAACCCGCCAGGGAGCCCAGCAGAATTCCGATCACCAGGGCGATTCCCACCGCCACAAAACCCACCGAAAGGGAGATGCGAGAGCCATGGATCATGCGGCTGAGCACATCGCGGCCGCTGTCGTCGGTACCGAGCCAGTGCTGCCTGGTCGGCCCGGAGAGGCTTTCCAACAGGTCGTATTCCGTGGGCGAATAGGGTACCGGCGGCCAAATGGCAACATCGCCGCTTCCCTCAATGTTTCCCTGGTAGAGGAAGGGCGAGCCTTTCTTGAGGTCCTTCCAGAGGTAGGGTCCGACCGCGTCGGCACCGGAAAAGACCGGCCAGTACCACTGGCCCCGGCAGGAGAGGAAGAGGGGGCGATCATTGGCCAGAACCGGCGCCAGGAGCGCGACCAGAAACAGGACGAGCGAAACCCCGAGACCGGCTACGGCCAGACGCTTCTTTTTGAAATGATGCCAGACCATCTGCCAGTAAGAACGAGGCATAGCGGCGGTGGGGCCTGCAACCATGGGGGGCTCTCCTTTTCTGCTCTCACTCGAGCTTGATGCGCGGATCGAGCGCGGCGTAAAGCAGATCCGAGAGCAGCAGGCCCACCAGGGTCAGGAGCGCGGAGATGGTGGTGATCGCCATGATCACCGGATAGTCGCGGCTGAGCACGGCCTCGAAACCGAGCTGACCCATGCCGGGGATGGAAAAGATGCTTTCGATAATGACGCTGCCGCCGAACATGGCGGGCAGAAGAAAGGCCAGCAGGGTCACAATCGGCAGGAGTGCATTGCGGAAGGCATGCTTGAAGATCACCAGCCGTTCGCTCAGCCCCTTGGCGCGGGCGGTGCGGATGTAATCCTCGCGCACGACTTCGAGCATGTTGGCGCGCGTGAGCCGTGACAGATAGGCGAACCCCCCGTACGTCAGGCAGGTGATGGGGAGAATCAGGTGCCAGATCCGGTCGCTCAGCCAGGCGAAGAACGACCACTCTTCGGCCCCGATCGACGAGATGCCGTAGACCGGGAGCAGATCCCAGAAATCGCCCCCGCCCAGGAGCATGATCAGCAGCACCGCCACCCAAAAGCTGGGGAGGGAATAAAGGAAGAAGAAAAAGAGGGTCATGATGCGATCGGGCAGCGTGCCAGGGCGCGTTGCCGAATAGATGCCGCAGGGGATGGCAATCAGGTAAACCAGGAGAATCGAAATCACGTTGAGCTGGATGGTGATGGGCAGACGCTCCGCAATCTTGTCCCACACCTTGCGGTGGTCCTTGTAGGAAGTGCCGAAATCGAACGTGAATACCCGCTTGACCCAGAGCAGATACTGAATGGGCATGGGTTTATCGAGGCCGTAAAGCTTCTTGGTCTCTTCGATGATCTGCTGGGACATGGTGCGATCGCTCATCTGGCCCTGGGCGCTCATCTGGAGTTTCAGCGCGGCAGGATTACCCGGTGCCAGCTGGATGATCAGGAAGGTGATGAAGGTAATGCCAAGAAGAGTTGGAATGATCTGTAAGAGCCTCTTGACCAGATAGGCTTTCATGGGTGTTGCGGTCCTCTTCTCATCGGTCTCCGGATGGCGGCTTCCCCCAATCGGTCGCCGCACTCTACCCGCCTGAGGGACTCCGGTCAAGTGTGTCGCTGGATCTCAGATCTTCCAGATTCCCGGAATCGGCAGGCCGCATTGGGCGCATGCCCCGTCTCGAAGCTGCAGCATTCGAATGCGGTAGCCCGTCCGTTCGATTACCCGTGACTGGCATTGAGGGCAGGTGGTGTGTTCCGCTTCATGACCGGGCACGTTGCCGATGTAGACGAAGTGAAGGCCCTCATCGAGGGCGGCCTTTCGGGCTGCTTCAAGGGTTGGTATCGGCGTCGGCGGCAGACTCTTCAGTTTGTAGAGCGGGGTGAAACGGGTGAAATGAAGCGGCACCCCGGGGCCGAGTTCGGTCCTGATCCAGCGGCTCATGGCGCGGATCTGCTGCAGGTCGTCGTTCCTGCCCGGTACGACCAGATTGACAATCTCGGTATGAATTTTCCGGTCCCTGAGCTGCTTGAGGGTGGCCAGAACGGGCTTGAGGCTCCCTACGGTAAGGTCGCGGTAGTATTCGTCCGTGAAACCCTTCAGGTCGATGCAGGCGGCATCCAGGACGTGACATAGATCGTTGAGCGGTGCGGGATTGATGTAGCCGTTGGAATGGACGACCTTCAGAAGCTTCCGGTCACGGGCCAGGCGTCCCAAATCGAGCATGTATTCAATGAAGATGGTTGGTTCGACGTAGGTTGAGGCAATAGAGCGGCACTGGTTGTGGGCGGCAATCTCGACTGCCTGTTCCGGAGAGAGCCGGTAGTTGAGGGTATCGTCCGGCTTGGCCTGGGAAATCTCCCAGTTCTGGCAGAACTTGCAGCTGAGGTTGCAGCCGGCGGTGGCCAGCGAAAAGGAAAGGGTGCCCGGCAGAACATGGTAGAAGGGTTTCTTCTCGATGGGGTCGACATGCACGGCGCAGGGATTTCCGTAGACCAGGGAATAGTACCGACCGTCACTGTTCTCCCGCACGCGGCAGGCACCACGCTTGCCTTTTTCCACCTCACAATGGTGAGGACAGAGTTCGCAACGAATGCGCCCGTCCTCGAGGGGGGTGAAATAGGGTGACAGCTTGCGCCCGAGAAAGCCCTTCTCCAGGGTCTGAGCATGGCTTATTGAAGGCAGGCAAGGCACCTCGAGTGCCTTCAGGCCGGAAAGAACCATTGCGCATCGCCCGCACTGCAACAGAAAATCACGCCTGGTCAAAGGCTTTACCATGGGCCGCTCCCCTCTTGGGATTGGGGTTCCGGCTGACCCTGTCCGCTGGGCCGACCTGTCCCCCTGTGGAATCAGAAGACGTCTGCAGAAAAGGTGTAAATTTCAGTGTCCCTGTCCATCCAGGCCCCTTTGGGAAGCCCCGCCTTGTGACAGGTATGCTCCAGGAAGGTGGTGCGATCCCAGCCATAGTCGGTGGCGACCTGGGGCAGGAGGAGACCGGAGGCGGCCCCTCTCTTAATGAGAAGGCCATGTCTTCCCACCTGGATCTCTTCAACGTCGGTGATTCTTCGGAACGGCGTGAGGACCGAGATCTCGATTTCGAGATCCTTTCGTTCGTTGGCTGTCACGGGGCTGAATCGCGGGTCCCGAAAGGCTGCCGCCAGAGCCATTTCCGCCACCACTTCGGCCAGCGGGCGGTCGGCGGCCAGGTGTCCGATGCAACCCCGCAGTTCGCCGTGTTTCTTGAGGGTGACAAAGGCGCCCCGCAGTTGTTTGAGACCGGCGGGGAGCTGGTCGCGAGCGGGGAAAGGGGTGCCGAGCAGCTTTGCTTCGATGTGGTCTTGGGCAATCTTGTGTAAAAGAGCCTTTTCCTCGGTGTTGAGGCCCAGATCCACCCCGACTTTCGGCGGACCGGCGGCCGATGATCGCTCGCTGGGGCCCGCATCGCGCCAAAAGGCGGCCGCCATGTAGCCGACCACCCTGCTCCGATCCCCGGTGACATCACCGGAGTTGGCTGCCACCAGGACCTTGCTCCGGGCTGCGCCAAGACGGCGCACCGCCATCATGACGGTAGCCATCGGGCCGCCCCCGCAGGCCTCGCATCGGCGGCTTTCGAGGTTTCGCAGGAGACCTTCGGGATCGAAGGCCGTCACCCGGTCGAGCACCACCTGGTCCAGCCGTTTGGCTTGCTCGGAGGGATGAAAGTGCGACAGATCGGAACTGGCCACCAGGAGCACCGGTTTATCGCCGATGCAATCGGTCAGGGCTTCCGCCAGCCACTGGCAGGTGGTCAGCTCCTGGTCTCCCATCACCAGCGGGACGAGTCTGGCATCCGGCATGACCGTTTGCAGAAACGGCACGTGGATTTCCAGGGCATGCTCCTTGGCATGGGCTTCGGGAATGAAGCGGAGGCGCGGGTCACGTTTCCCCAGCGCCGCGATCAGGTCGTGGTCGAGGGGCATGACCCCTAACGGTGTGCGGAAGCCTCCCCGATCATAAACGGAGACTCCCGTGAACCGGGCCTGGTGGCTGGGAGCAATCACGATAACGGTCGGGATTCGCTCTTGCTCGAGGAGCTTGTAGGCATGCGCGGCCACCTGACCGGAATACTCATAGCCCGCATGGGGGGCAATGATTGCGACGAGTTGCCCGGGTGGGGCGGAGGGCGGAACGCGGCGGAGAAAACCTTCGATCATCTGGCGCAATGCTTCCGGAGCTGCCGGGTACCAGGTCCCGGCCAGAATCGGTTCGCGAACCTTCTCTGGTGGTGCCGGGGGAGCTCCGGCGAGGACTGGCCAGATGCTTCCCACCAGGCCGACGAGGCAGCCGAAGAGAGGAAGCAACCAGGAACGGGATCGATTTCTTGCACTCATATGGCCTTCCATACTATTCTCACGGCAAGAGGTTGGTTAGATATGAGCGGCTGAACACCGCACCGCAAAAACCACTGTCCATGATGCGGCAAAGGTAGGGTGGGCAGAGGCGCGGTTTTCTGCGCCGGAATCCACCAATGAATTACGATACCATTATAATTGCCAGGAGACGGGCGTCAACAAACAGGACATAACGCTGGGCAGATGACGGGTCCGGGTAGGGTCCCCGGTTCCTGGTGCGCAGTTGCTCGGTCACGATTCCGGGAACGCCGGAACAAGACCGGAGGTGGCCAGGGAGACCCGCAGTCAGGCCCACACCGAGAGGGGATTGAAAATGCGGATCGTGCGGTTTCTGGATGATGACGGGAGGGAACAGTATGGCCATGATCTCCGTGATGGCCAGGCCGAGTTGCTCGAAGGACACTTGTTCCACGGTTTCAGAGAATCGGGGACGCGGGTTTCCGTGAGGAAACTCCTTGTCCCCTTGGAACCACCGGCCATCCTCTGTATCGGTCTCAACTACCGGCAGCATGCGGCCGAAACGAGGATCGAGATCCCCCGATTCCCGGTCCTTTTCATGAAGAATCCAGCTGCGGTTGCCCATCCGCATGATCCCATCGTCCTGCCGGCAGTCTGTTTGAACCAGCCTCAGGTCGACTACGAGGCGGAACTGGCAGTGGTGATCGGCAAGCCGGCCCGAAACGTACCGCTGGCCGAAGCACTGGATTATGTCCTGGGCTACACCGCCGGCAACGATGTTTCGGCCAGATGGTGGCAGCAGCACGCAGGGGCCTCGCAGTGGGTTCGCGGCAAGAGTTTCGATTCCTTTTGTCCGCTTGGCCCCGAGCTGGTTACGGCCGACGACCTTCCTGATCCCCAGAATCTGCGCCTGCGCTGTGTCCTCAACGAGGTGGTGATGCAGGACGGGAATACCTCCGATATGATCTTTTCCGTGGCGGAGCTGATAGCCTTCCTTTCGCAAGGGACGACGCTTCTTCCAGGGACTGTCATCCTCAGCGGCACGCCCAGCGGGGTTGGGTTCGTCCGGCAGCCGCCGGTCTTTTTGCAGCCCGGGGATGTGGTTTCCGTCGCCATCGAGGGCCTCGGAACCCTGACCAATCCGGTGATACAGGAACGGTAACGGGTGCGGGTTGCGTGTGAGTTGTGAATGGCGAGGTGGGTTTGGTCGTGGCTGCAGATGAAGGGCAGCGGTTAGGAACGGCCCACAGGCCGGGATGATGACGCAGAATGGGATGCGGCGCGGCGGACGGGCTGGACGCAATCCATGGGGTTCTGCAATAGGCGCCTCTGTCGGGTTCCCGCCAGAAACGGACGGGAAAGACGCCCGGTGCTGATCGTCACTCAGGGCAGGGGGTGCGGCGGGTTACTGAACAAGCAAAGCCGGAACCCCTGAGAGCTCCGGCTTTGCCGTGTTTGACCAGTCTGGAATATGCTCTGGCTAGAGCTTTCTCACCTGGGTTGCCTGCGGTCCCTTCGCGCCTTTTTCTTCAACGAAACTGACCCGCTGTCCTTCGCTCAGGGTTCTGAAGCCTTCTCCCATGATGGCCGAGTGGTGAACAAATACATCATGCCCACTGTCACTTTCGATAAACCCATAGCCCTTGCTGTCATTAAACCACTTTACCGAACCTTCCGCCATTTTTTGCATCCTTCTTTAAATTTAAATTGGTAATCTTTTTCACTGCCTTTTTGGTGCGTTATTTGGAGCTGCCGTGAAACCGAACCGTTGGTGTGGCGAAAGACCGATTTCCTGCATGACTCAAAATACCGTACTCAACCAGCATGACCGCATATTAACGGTAAATTCACGAATGGCAAGGAAAAATTTCAAGGTCCTGGAAAAAAGTTCTTATGATATCGATATCACTATTAAAAACATAAAGCCACCACGTCTCGATGCCTCATCTCATGCTGTCCCGGCGGCAGCCCATTTCCTCCAGGCGGGTCCGGATGTGCTCGATAGTAGCCTCATCCGGAGCAAAGGGGAGTCGAGGGACGGTCGGCAGGTTCAGTCGGTGGCTTTCGGCAAAGGGGGTTTCAGCCGTTTTCCGGTTGTAAGCCAGGACCATCAGGGTTTCGAGGTTGATGGCATCGAGGATGTTGTAGGCAAGCAGGGTTTCCAGTGCCTGGCGGTTGTGGTGGCGCCGGTATTCATCCCAGAGGAGGACTGCAAAAAAGCCGTCCACCCCGTCCAGCTCGTTCCTGCCGATGCCCAGTTGCCGTTCACAGCCCTTGAGGCCGCCGCGATAGCCCAGGCTTGCCAGAAGGTAGCGCAGGTCGATGTGCACCTGGTCCATGCGCAGCTTTAGGGTACTCCTGATGAAGGGGAGGTCAAAGCACTTGCCGTTATAGGTGACGACCACCTGATAGTTCTGAATGTCGGCCTTGAACTGTTCCAGATTACGACCTTGCACGTACCATCGGACGGTCTTGCCGTCATAGAGGGCAAGGGTGGTGATGACATCGAATGGCGAGCCCATGCCGGTGGTTTCGATGTCAAGGTAGGCAACCTGTTCGCGAAAATCGGCAAACAGGCGCCAGTGCTGATCGGGGGGCAGCCGGTCGGCGAAATAGTGTGGATCCTGCTGTTCCAGGCGGATCCTGGAAAGATCGAGGTGTTCGGCAAGGATCCGGCGTCGCTTGTGGCCCATGGTCAGGCGAGTTGCTGCGACCTGGCCGAAGTCGTCCCATGAATGCACTCCCCGGTTCCAGAAGAGCCGCTCGGTGCGGATGCCAATCCCCGGTACGTGGCAGAAGGTGTTTCTGATCATGGCCCTAATTGCCTTCTTCGGTGGGGAGCCAACGGTTCAGGACGGTTTTTAACATGTCGATACGGATGGGTTTGGGAAGCAGCTCATCAATGCCCGAGGCGAGGCAGGCGCGACGATCATCCTCGGAAGTCAAACCGGTGATGGCGATAATGGGTACGTCTCTTTTAGATTGGCCGCGGATTTGCTCGTCGTTTCTGATAAGGTGAGTGATCTCGCCACCGTTCATTCCCGGCATGCGGTAGTCCATGAAGATCAGGGCGAAGGGCTGCCGGGCAAGTTTTTCCAGGACTTCTGGCCCATTCCCGGCAACGGTTACCTGGCAGCCCAGGATTTCAAGCGTCTCTTTGAGCACCTCCTGGTTCACCGGATCGTCATCGGCAAGCAGTACCGGCCGGCTTGAGGCGGCAGGGACCTCTTCCGGGGCCGCTGCCGCGGCCCCGGTGTTGCGGTCGGCTGTCGGCAGGACTTCTTCTCTGGTGGCCCCGGTCGAACTGGGCGCTTTCTCCTTGGCCGCAACCCATCGATTCAGGATTTTTTCCAGCTGCCGCATATTGAAAGGTTTACTCAAATAGTCGTTCATTCCCGCCGCCAGGCAGAGCTCACGGTCTCCTTTCATGGCAAGGGCTGTCACCGCGATGATGGGGAGGGTGGTTGTGATACTGGCGCGAATCAGGCGGGTCGTTTCAAACCCGTCCATTCCCGGCATCTGGCAGTCCATCAACACCAGGTCATAAGAATTACCAGCCAGTTTTTGCAGCGCTTCCCGGCCGCTGGCTGCAATACCCGCCTGGAAGCCCATGGTTTCGAGCATCTCCCTAGTGACATCCTGGTTCACCGGGTTGTCTTCCACCAACAGTATGGTTGCTCGAAAAGGAGTCGGGAGAGGCATACCTGGCTGCTCCCCGGAGCGGGCGGGAGGAGTCGTTCGGGTGCGGAGGTGCATGATCCTGGAAAAAGATTCCAACAGCTTCCGTTGACTGATGGGCTTGGTGAGGCAGTCATCATAGCGGGCTGAATGGGTTGGGTCGACATAGGTGCAGGAATCAACAGGTCCGACCTGGATGACCTTGAGCGATTCGTTCGGTGCGTCAGCTTTCATCAATGCCGCAACGTCCAGGCCGTTCATGTCGGGCAGAGTCATGTCCAGTAACACCGTGGAAAAAGGATTACCTGCCGCCACGGCGTGGCGGAATTTGGCGAGCGCCGTCTGCCCATCTTCGGCAGCGTCATGGCGCGCTCCCCACGAATGGACGAGGCTGGCAAGCGCGTTCCGACAGCTTTGATTATCATCCGCAATCAAGAGGTACTCATGTTCGTGGAAACAGGCAGACTGATATGGCGGCGGGCTCACTCCAGGAGGCTTGCGCAGGCTTGCGGTGAAGGTAAACGTACTACCCTTGTCCAGCTCGCTTGTGACGCCGATCGTGCCGCCCATCAGCTCGCAGAGGCCCTTGGAAATGGCCAGCCCGAGTCCCGTGCCTCCAAACTTTCTGGTCATGGACCCATCAGCCTGTGAGAAATCCTCGAAGATGCGCGCTCTCGCCTCACTATCAATGCCAATGCCGGTGTCTTTAACTTCGAACTGCAGAAGACCTGGTGTACCTGTTCCCCCGCCACTGTCGTCCGGACCAGGACCTCACCCTGCTCCGTAAACTTGACGGCGTTGCCGACGAGATTGGTCAGGACCTGACTCGGGCGTTCGGGATCACCGATCAAAGGCGACGGTACCTCAGGGGCAATCTCGCAGATCAGCTCCAATCCTTTTTTATAGGCATTGCCTGCGAGTGTTTCCACGGCCCGTTGAAGCTGGAGCTCGAGCGGAAACTCCATGGAAACCCCCGTGATGTTGTTCCTGGCTTTGAGGAAATGCCGGTCGAGGAAGAGACCGGCAACCACGGGGAGCCCATTTCCATGGTCTGCGACCACTCTTGTCGCCAGGGAGCCGAAGGCTGCAAGCAGGTTCACGCTCTTTCGGTCCAATTCCGAGAGCAGCTTGGCCGCGTATTGTTGTTCACCGTTAAGCTGGATCACCTCGTGCTGGACCCGAAGGCCTTTGGCGGAAAGAGCGGCCAGAAATCCTTGCAGGCTGTCTTCGTAAGGCGTCCCGGGGTGGCTGAGAAGGATGACGAGGTGGGGGGCCGTATCCTCAGCGGCAAACCCTGCCCCGCCAGCGGCAACAAGCCAGGAGAGCAGACAGGAGATGATGAGAAGAATTCTGGATGACCGCATAAGCCTCAAAATTAATACGTCGCTTTTACCCGAAAACTGATACCGTCTTGAAAGATGATATCCTGTCGATGCTCCTCAGAGCCCGGCTCGCCGATTTTCTGATCGAGGGTGTTGTAGAGTGTGCCGGACAGGTCCAGTCCCTTGACAACGTTGGCCCAATAGAGGCTGAGATTGAGAAGGTAAGCCCGATGATGTAATTATCTACAGCAATATTGCGCACCTGACAAACCGATTCCTCAGCCCGGCGTGTTGAGCCAGGAAGGGACGAGTTGGCCGGCTTGCTTCATTTCTCGGTCCAGGGCCCGGCAGGCAGGTTCAATGGTGGCCAGAAAGGTCCAGAAAGCCGTGGAATGATTGAGATGTACTGTATGGCACAGCTCATGGACCATGATGTAGCGAACCAGATGGGGTGGCAGGAACAGCAGTCGGTAATTCAGGCTGATGGTTCCCCGGCTGGAACAACTGCCCCAGCGGGTCTTCTGGCCACGAATCTGGATGGTCCGAAAAGCCAGGCCGGTCTCGCGACTGAGCGTCGCCAGCCATGGGACCAGGTGAAGGCGGCCCTGCCTTTGCAGCCACCACCGAAGTAGAATCAGGCAGCCCTGGTGATTGTCGGTATTGCCCCTCAGCTCGAGACCGAAAGGGGAGGATTGGCTGATCTCCAACCCTCTCCCCGACCGCTGGGTATAGGAAACCGTGAAGCGCTTTGCGACAGCTTCCAGGACAACGGTTCGCGGGGGGATTGCGGAGCGCCCGGAACCCCGAGTGAGGTCCCGGCGCTCGGTCTCAGAAGCCAAGGCTCTCATTGATGAGAATGACCTTGATCCGGCCCTTGGGAAAGGACTTTTCCACAATCGACCAGGCGTTGCAGATGCGGTCCGGACTCTTGCAATCCTCGCAATAGGAGGTTTCGACGCAGGGGGTTTTCTTGTCCAGACGCATGGCATTCACGGGTGCAGCGTAGTTCTTTACCCGGAACATGGCATCATCGAGATCGGTCGCAAGCTTATTACGGCCGACGAGGACAATCACCTGCTTCGGCCCGAAAACGATGGCCGCCACGCGATTGCCGATCATGTCCAGGTTGACCAGTTCCCCCGTTTCCGTGAGGGCGTTGGTGCCGGTGATGAAGAGATCGACGAGCAGCGCGCGGCGGCGGCGTTCGAGCATTTCTTCGGGCGGGATGGTGCGGTCATAAGTGTCAATCACCTCCAGCTCCGGCCGCTGTTTGAGAACCTCATAGAGCCCGGTCGCTCCAAAAGTCAGCGACCCCCCCCAGGCAATGCTCTTGGGGGTGAGCTTGGGCAGGATCTCATCGAGGACAATCTTGTGGGCTTCGGCGGCATTTTCCGCCAAGTATACTTCAAAATTGTTCCCCTCCAGGGCCTTCTTCACATCGGCCAGGCGCCGGTGCCAGTAGTGCTCAATGGGCTTTTCCATGGTCTCCTCCTCTGATTCAAGCTCGTGGTTCACCAATCCGTGATGGCAATAAAGTGTCTTAGCCTAACATACTCAACCCCTTGACGCTGCAATAATATAGCGCAGGGGCAGCCCCTTGCTGCCGTTGGTGGCACTCGGGGGGGTGTCGAATATCGAGTATTGTGACGATATTTCATCAACTGCACCACTGGCGCGCTCTGGCCAAGCTGGTGCCACAGAACTCGAAATCGAGCCCGAGCGCAGGTTCATGGCCCTGGCACGCTGGTTGCTTCAGCATCCGGGTAATAGCAGAAGGAGCTTGAGATGGCTAGCGTGGTGCGCATTCTTTTCGGGTTTGTGGTTGGCTGCATCGGGTTCGTCGAAATTTCGGAAAACCCGGTCCAGGGTTGTAGCGCCCTGCTCCTTGCTGGCTTTGTGATCCTCGCCGGGCTGGATCGGTCGACCGATCTCAATCGATGATCGCTTCTAAGGAAAGCGATGGCCTTCTTTCACGCCGTTCTCGGCACTCCAGACGGCTGCCGGGATCTTTCCCCCGGTGGCCCCACGAACGCTGGCCACAACCAGCCGGCTTGAGGTGAGGGCGATCTGGAGGCCGTCAGGAGTGATCGCAGCGATGGTTCCCGGTGGTTCGGCGGCTGTTTCGGGCAATAACCTGGCGCCGAAAAACCGCACCTTTGACCCCTGGAAAATGGCATAGGCACCCGGCTGCGGGTCGCAGCCACGGACCAGGTTGTAGATTTCTCCGGCTGGTTTGGACCAGTCAATGGCTGCCACCCGGTCATCACAGAGCGGTTCATGGGTGGCTTGTGACTCGTCTTGAGGAATTCTCGGGGCGCATCCGTCTCTGATCAGCTGAACGGCTTCCGTGATGGCCTCGATCCCCATCGGGAACAGATGATTGAAATAGAGTGTGCCGGTCGTATCATCCGGGCCGATGGCAACCTCTTTTTGCAGCAAAATGGGACCGGTGTCGATCCCGCCGTCGGGCCAGAAGATGGTGAGGCCGGTGTGGGTGTCCCCCATCATGATGGCCCAGTTGATGGCGCTTCCCCCGCGGTGGCGCGGCAAGAGGGAAGGGTGATAGCAGATGGCCCCCCTGCTGGCGGCTTCCAGGTAGCGGGCCGGGATGATATCGGTCACAAAGGCCAGAATCGTCAGATCCGGCCGGAGGTCCCGGTATTGAGAGAAGACTTGGTCATTCTTATAAGTGGCGGGCTGGAAGACGGGAATGTTCGCGGCCTCGGCCAGTTCCTTGAGCGGGTCGGGTCTGCCGCGGGGTTTGTCGGGAGGAGGGTAGACGGCAACGATGGATTCACCTTTGGCTGACAAAGCTTCAAGGGTCTTGGCGCCGAAAGCGGCCTGACCGATCAGTACGATGCGCATTGTCTCCTCCTTGCTCGAAAAGTGAAGGGTGAAGGGTGAAGAGTGAAAAATAAAGGGCGACGAATGACGAGTTCCGGTGGTTCAAAACCAACGATCACCCCCGGTACGGGTCTTTCTCGTTGTGTTCCAGGTCGTGAGGGCATCCCGGGAGCTGGTCGCGTTCTTTGTCTTCCGAGGGTGAGGTCAGCAGTTCGGGACGCCAGATGCGCTGCCGGCATGTGGGTTCCTGCCGCAGGCGACAGGGGTCGTAGCCACAGATGGGGCATTCCTGTTCGATGCAGGGTTCGGCATGAATGACGGCTTCGATGATGCCTCCGAGATGGGTCTCGAGAATGTCCTGCAGGATGGAAGCCTCTTTGTGAGCGGCTTCCAGGGTCATGTCCCGCGGCAGGATCAGGTGAAAATCGGCATGGATGCGGTTTCCTGCACGCCAGGCGCGGAGCCGATGAATCTCGATCCAGTTGGGTTTACGATGGCTGGCGATGACTTCTGAGAGTTCCTCCAGCAGTGCCGGGTCAGAGGCATGCATCAGCCCGGAAAAGGATTCGGTCACCAACCTGATGCCGACCACGAGAATGTTGACGCCCGCCAGGCAGGCAACGGCTCCATCCAGCCAGTACCAGCCGGTCTGATGGACCAGGAGCAGGCCCAGGAGGACCCCGGCGGAGGTGACCACGTCCGTCAGAAGATGCTTCCCGTCGGCGACCAGGACCAGCGAATGGGTCTGTCTGCCGGTGCGCATGAGGCCCAGGGACAGGGCCAGATTGATCGCGCTGGTGCCCAGCAGAATCAGCAACCCTATGCCAAGATGGGGCAGCTCCTGGGGGTGACGCAGCTGCGGCCAGGCTGCCCAGAAGATCCCAAGAGCGGCAAAAACGATCAGCGCCCCTTCGAAGCCGGCCGAGAAGTATTCGATCTTCCCGTGGCCGTATGGGTGGGTGGGGTCAGGTGGTTTGGCTGACAGGATCACGCTGCCCAGGGCAAAACCGCTGGCCACAACGTTGATTATGGATTCGAGGGCATCCGAGAGCACCGCTGAAGAACCTGTCAGCCAGAAGACGTAGAACTTTGCCAGCATCAACGCCGTACCCACCGAGAGTGACAGGCTGATTGCCACCAAACGCAGTCGATATTGAGCCCGTTCCGCTGCTTCCAACGCCCCAGTCCTCATCAGAATTGAAGAAAGCCCATTATCCCTATCCCGCTGAATAACGCGCATGGAACAGTGCCGAACATTTAAGCTGAAACAGCTCTCCATAACAAGCGAAACCATACCCTCCAAGCTCCTTTCGCCCCTCATGCCGATTGCCAAGCGCTCCTACTAGTGTTATGGTCCCGTTGGCCGGCGGCCTGACTCATGGCTGTCCCGAGAGCGTCCGGGAAGGCCCCAAACGAGGCTGGGGGTGCCCCGGCGAGGTATCTGCCCGGGACGCGGCGTTGCGCATTTTCTCCGCTGGGGATCGGTTATGCACGAGTTGGCCATTGCCGAGAGTCTCCTGGCAATCGTGACGGAAGAGGCTCGACGGCATGAACTCGAGAGCGTCCACATAATTAGGCTGCAGATCGGGGTGCTGGCAGGGATTGTGCCCGAGGCCCTGACCTTTTCGTTCGAGATGCTGAGCCAGGATACCGTTGCCTCGGGAGCTGTCCTAGAAATCGAGACGCCCCCGGTGGTGGCTCATTGTTTAGAGTGTGATCTGCGTTTTGAGGTTGTGAATGAAGTCTTTCTGTGTCCTCGCTGTGGGCAGCCGGATCTCAAGCTGGTGAGCGGAAGAGAGCTTTCGCTGGTGAACATTGAAGGTGAGACGAGGGATGGTGATGGCGGAAATTAAGGTTCCGGTGGTGCGAAATATCCTGCAGGCCAATGAACGGCTGGCAGAGGCGAATCGTAGGCGTTTTGACGAAGCCGGCATCTTTGTCTTTAATCTGATGAGTTCGCCTGGGGCGGGTAAAACGTCGTTGTTGGAGAGGACGATCGAAGGTTTGGCCGATCGGATCCGGATGGCCGTCATTGAAGGCGATCTGCAATCGTCCTATGATGCCGAACGGATTCAGCGCAAAGGGGTCCAGGCCGTCCAGATCAACACCGACGGCGGATGTCATCTGGATGGCAACATGATTCAGATCGCCCTTGAATCATTGGACCTGCAGGCGCTCGACCTGCTGATCATTGAGAACGTCGGGAATCTGGTGTGCCCCGCCGAATTCAATCTGGGCGAAGATGAGAAGGTCATGATTCTGAGTGTGACCGAGGGTGATGACAAGCCTTCGAAATACCCGCTCATGTTTCAGCTTTCGTCGGTGCTCCTGGTCAACAAAATCGATCTTCTGCCCTACCTTGACTGTGATGTGGCCAAAATTCGAGAAAGAGCCCGCCAGCTCAATGGGCGGCAGGACATTTTCGAAATTTCCTGCCGCACCGGAGAAGGCCTGCCGGCTTGGTTGTCCTGGCTGGAACAGAAGGTTCGAGACAAGCAACAGGCCAGGACTCGCTGATCACAAGTGTGGTGGCAATCCTTAGCACGGGCTTCACATCGGAGCAGTTGCCCATGTCCCGATGGGACATCCTAGACTCGGCCAAAAATCCGGATGGAGCCGCAATGGGCAACCCGCAGCCCGCACTCCACAAGGCGTCGGCCCTGAGCCCGGACCTGGATGCAGACCGTAGCGCTTCCCAGCGGCGGGTGACGATCCGAGTTCGAGGTATCGTCCAGGGCGTGGGGTTTCGCCCCTTCATCTTCCAACTGGCTGATCGCTACCGGCTCACCGGTTGGGTGCGGAATCAAACCGACGGGGTCGAAATCGAAGCGGCAGGGCAAATGGCAGCGATCGAGGCCTTTGTCCGGAGTATTCCGGCGGAAGCTCCGCCTCTCGCCCGGGTGGTGCATGTGGAAGTGATCGAGCAGCCGTTCGCGCCTCTCGACCGCTTTTCGATCGGTTCGAGCCACGCCGAACAAGCTCGCGCCACCCTCATTGCCCCCGATGTCGGCACTTGCCCGGATTGTCTGCGCGAGCTCCTGGATCCGTGCGACCGGCGCTATCGCTATCCCTTCATCAACTGCACCAACTGCGGACCGCGCTATACGATTATCCAGGATGTTCCCTACGATCGTGACCAGACCACAATGGCGCCCTTCCCCATGTGTCCCGCCTGTCGGAAGGAATACGACGATCCGCGGGACCGGCGCTTTCATGCCCAGCCAAATGCCTGCTGGGATTGCGGGCCCGAGGTGTGGCTGGCATCTCCCGGCGGTGTGGAACTCGCCCGGCGTGATCAGGCGGTGCGGGAGGCGGTCCGCCGGCTGCAAGCGGGCTCCATTGTGGCCATTAAGGGTCTGGGAGGGTTCCACCTGGCGGTGTTGGCCGCCGACGAGCGCGCGGTGAGTCGCCTGCGGAGTCGCAAGATTCGCGAAGAAAAACCCTTTGCCGTGATGTTCGGGAGCCTCGAAACGATCCGGGACCACTGTGACGTGACTGAACGGGAGGCGCAGCTGCTGCAGGACCCCAGACGACCGATTGTGCTCCTTCGGCGCAAACGGGTGCGCGGCCGCAGGGACGGTGACCTCGCTCCCAGCGTGGCGCCTTCCAACCGCTATCTGGGGGCATTTTTACCTTACACCCCGCTGCATTTCCTGTTGTTCCAGGAAAGCCCCTATGACGCCCTGGTGATGACCAGCGGCAATCAAAGCGACGAACCCATCGTCACCGCCAATGCCGAGGCTTACGAGCGGCTGAAGGAGATCGCCGACGTTTTTCTGCTTCACAATCGCCGCATCTTGCAGCGCTGCGATGATTCGGTGACCCGGGTGCTCCACGGCGAGCCCCGGCCGCTGCGCCGGGCGCGGGGCTACGTGCCGGTTCCGGTTTTTCTGGAAGAAGCCGGGCCATCGGTGCTGGGGGTGGGGGCCGAACTGAAAAACACGGTATGCCTCACCCGGGGGAAGGAAGCCTTCCTCAGCCAGCATCTGGGCGATCTTGAAAACCTCGAGACCCTCCATTCCTTTGAACAGACCATCGCACACCTGGAAAAAGTGCTCGAGATCACTCCCCAGTGCCTCGCCCACGACCTTCATCCGGACTGTCTCAGCACCCAGTGGGCGTGCACGCAGGAACATGTCCCGCGACTGGCGGTGCAGCACCATCACGCCCACATCGCTGCGGTCATGGCCGAACGCCACCTCCTCGGCCCTGTCCTGGGGTTGGCCCTGGATGGCACCGGCTACGGTCCCGACGGCACGATCTGGGGGGGAGAAATCCTGCGAGTTGCGGGTGCCGGCTTCGAACGGCTGGGCCATTTCCGCACCGTCCCGCTGCCCGGGGGGGCCCAGGCCATCAAGGAACCCTGGCGCATGGCTCTGACCTACCTGTGGAGCCTCGATCCCGAGAATCTTTCGCGACGGTTTGGGGACTTTCTGGAGCGGTGGCCCCAGGAGAAAACTAGGATCGTCGTGCGGATGCTCGAACGTAACCTGAACGCTCCCCGGACCTCATCCTGCGGCCGCCTCTTCGATGCCGTTGCAGCCCTCACCGGTCTGCGCTCGAACATAAATTATGAGGGCCAGGCAGCCATCGAACTCGAACAGGCCATGGCAGAGGATCCCGGCAGCTATGACGGGAAAGTGACGAAGGATGAGGGAACCTGGATTCTCGACCCCCTTCCCATGATCGTTGAGGTGGTTACCGAGATCCGCAAGGGCGTTTCGCCCGGCATCATCGCCTCCCGCTTTCACAACGGCATGGTTGCACTGCTGGCCGATGCCGTGACGGCCATTGGGCGCGAAACCGGCCTGCAACTGGTGGCCCTGAGCGGTGGGGTGTTTCAGAACGCCTATCTTTTTGAATATTTGGTGAAGATCCTGGGTGAGCGAGGATTCCGGGTACACAGCCATGTGGAAGTCCCGGCCAACGATGCCTGCATCGCGCTCGGTCAGGCTCATATCGCCCGTCAATGGCTCAAGGAGCGGAATCCGACCCCAGTGACTTGAGGGAGCACGCCACTTGAAATATCTCGACGAATACCGCGATCCCCAGCTCGCCAAGAGCCTGCTCGAAACCCTTCAGCGGCGCGGTGCCGGGCTTCGCCCCTGTCACCTGATGGAAATCTGCGGCACCCATACCGTCGCCATCTTTCGCCTCGGCCTGCGGCAGCTCCTGCCACCCTCGGTCCGACTCATCAGTGGGCCGGGTTGTCCGGTGTGCGTCACTGCCAATGAAGACATTGACCGGGCCATCTGGCTGGCGCAGCAGCCACACGTCACCATCACCACCTTTGGCGATCTGGTGCGCGTCCCGGGTTCCACCTCGTCGCTCGATGCCGAACGCAGCAGAGGCGCCGACGTCCGGATCGTTTACGGGAGCCTCGAGGCGCTGCAAATCGCCCGCGACCATCCCGAGCGGCAGGTGGTGCTGTTGGGGATCGGGTTTGAAACCACGGCACCCACCGTGGCCGCCGCAGTCAAACAGGCGGCCGCCGAAGATCTCCAAAATTTCAGTATATTTTCTGCTCACAAGCTGCTTCCGCCAGCCATGGAGGCTCTGCTCGGGACGGAAACCCTGCGCCTGGACGGCTTTCTCTGCCCCGGCCACGTGAGCACCATCATCGGTGCGGCAGCCTATGAAAAGGTGGTCGGCCGCTATCACATCCCGTGTGTTGTCACCGGCTTCGAGCCCCTTGACCTGTTGCAGGGCATCCTTACCCTCGTCGACCTGTTGGCCGGCGGGCGGGCGGAAGTGGTCAACCAGTACCGAAGAGCGGTCAGTTGGGAAGGGAACGTGGCGGCCCAACGGCTCATGAACGACATTTTTGAACCTGCGGATGCCACCTGGCGCGGGTTGGGAAACATTCCCCAAAGCGGTCTTAAAGTCAGGCCGCGGTGGGAACGCTACGATGCCGCCAGACGCTTCACCCTGCCGGATCTCCAGGTCAAGGAACATCCCGGGTGCCGCTGTGGAGAGGTTCTGAGGGGGGTGCTGACGCCGCCCGAATGCGGGCTGTTTCGAAAACACTGTACCCCTCAGACCCCGCTGGGACCCTGTATGGTCGCCAGCGAAGGCACCTGCGGCGCTTACTATCGCTATCATGAATGACAGGAGGCGGCCTCCAGGCATTGGCTGCGAATAAGAACTCTCTTATCCACGAAGTCACACGAAGCAACACGAAGATAGTTTTCTCGGAGGCTATGCCAAATTTCCTGAGGTTTGTTGCCTGCCGTAACCCTGCAAGTGGGAATCATGTCGTGCCATGTTTCCTGGCCTACGGCTTGTCCGGGGGGTAGCGAGCGGGAGGTGAGATGATTTCTTCGTGGTTCTTCGTGTGACTTTGTGGATGAAATATTTTACGGGTGATCCCGTGAACAACATTGAGGTGGAACAGAATGCGGGAAGGAACCATCCAGCTGGATCAGGGAAGCGGCGGCAGGGCGACTCAGGAGCTCGTTGGCGAGCTATTTGTAAAATCATTGGACAATGAATATCTCCGCGAACTGAACGACAGTGCCGTGGTGACGGTGCCGGGCGGCCGGATTGCCATGACGACGGATTCCTACGTGGTTGACCCGATTTTCTTCCCGGGCGGCAATATCGGCAGTCTTGCCGTCCACGGCACGGTCAACGATCTCGCCATGCGTGGGGCGAAGCCACTGTATCTTACCGCCGGCTTCATTCTCGAAGAAGGACTGTCCCGTGAGCTCCTCGCGCAGATTGTTGCTGCCATGGCGGCAGCCGCGCGCGAGGCTGGCGTCCTGATTGTGGCAGGGGATACCAAGGTTGTGCCTCGAGGGAAAGCGGACAAGATCTTCATCAACACGGCGGGGGTTGGGATTGTGCCGCCGGGGCTTGAGATCGGGGGTCAGTATGCCCGTCCCGGTGATGCCGTGCTGATCAACGGCACTCTTGGCGATCACGGCCTGGCAGTGCTCTGTAAACGGGAGGGATTGGCCTTCGAAAATGAAATCCGAAGCGATTCTGCTTCGCTGTACGGGTTGGTGGCGGGGATGATCGAGGTCTGCCCCACCATTCATGTCCTGCGCGATCCCACCCGGGGCGGAGTGGCGACGACGCTCAATGAAATCGCCCAGCAGTCAGGAGTCGGGATCAGGCTCTTCGAGGAGTCCCTGCCGATTCGCGAAGATGTTGCCGGGGCCTGCGAACTTTTGGGTCTCGACCCGCTCTACGTTGCCAACGAAGGGAAGGTGATGGCGTGCGTTCCATCTGCGTCGGCAGCAGCGGTGCTTGACGCCATGCGCTCGAACCCGCATGGGAAAGAAGCCTGCCAGATCGGGGAGGTCGTTGCCACCGACGTCGGCCGGGTCTTTCTCCGCACCCGCATCGGTGGTCATCGCCTGGTGGACATGCTGCGGGGCGAGCAGCTGCCAAGGATCTGCTAGATGCTGATCGGTGAATGGCATGATTCGGACCGGACGGATCTTGTCTGCCATGTGTGCGGTCGCAGGGTGGCAGGCGTAGGGTGGGGCCTTGGGGTTTGTCCGGATTGCATCGTGGCGCGCTGGGATGATAGCCGACGGTGCCTTGAAGCTCTTCATGCCGAATCGCGGGAGGCCTTTGGGCTGCCCCTGGAGGCACCGGCATCTCCCGGGGGCTTATTGTGTAATCTCTGCCTCCATCGCTGCCGGATGAGTCCCGACCAGTCGGGTTTCTGCGGCATTCGATGTGGCACCAGGGAGAGCCTCCGCCGGGATGGCCGGTCCCGCGCCCGGTTCTCCTACTACTTCGATCCGCTCCCCACCAACTGTGTCGCCGATTGGGTGTGTCCCGGCGGGACCGGCGCGGGGTATCCGATGTTCGCCCACGAGCGTGGCCCGGAAGCCGGCTTTTACAATCTGGCGGTCTTTCTCGAAGCCTGTAACTTCAATTGCCTCTTCTGTCAGAACTGGTCGTTCAAAAAGGCCGATGGTTCTAATCGGGCCTGGCGGCCCCCCGAAGTTCTCACCGAGGCTGTAACCGAGAAGACGAGTTGCATCTGTTTTTTCGGAGGTGACCCCACGCCGCAGATCGCCTATGCCATTGAGGTTGGCCGCCGGGTGCGCCGGGAAAACCCGGTTCAGATTCTGCGCATCTGCTGGGAGACCAATGGTAGTGTCCATCCGTCCTGGCTGAAACAGATGGTGCGGCTGTCTCTGGAATCGGGAGGCTGTATCAAGGTGGATTTGAAAGCCTGGGATCCGTGCCTCCACCAGGCCCTGTGCGGCGCTGACAACCGGCAGGTCCTGGCCAACTTTGCTCTGCTGGCCGACTATGCCGCCCTTCGTCCGGACCCGCCGCTGGTGGTGGCCAGCACTCTGCTGGTGCCGGGCTATGTTGGCAAGGAGGAGGTGCGGCAACTGTCTTCGTTCATCGCCCGCTGCAATCCCGAGATCCCTTATACGCTCCTCGCCTTTGCCCCTCAGTTCTATCTGGATGATTTCCCCACCACCTCCCGACAACAGGTGGAAAGCTGCCTCGAAGCCGCGAAGGCGGCTGGTTTGCGCCGGGTCCACCTGGGCAATCGCCACCTTGTGGGAGCCTTGAGTTAGACAGGGGAATGGCAGGCCGTTTCACAATTTGGAGGAGATCTTCGGCTCTGTGGCCGGAACTGGAGAAAAAGGCCGGATCGATCCCATTGAGCACCAGGCCGAGTTCATCTGATCCTGGCCGACAATGGCTGAAAAAGGGAAAATCATATTTGGCCCTTTTGTCCGAGGGTGTCTGTGAGTCTCCTCTTCCAGTCCTCGACCTCGTTGGCAGTGATGATCTCGACGGCTCCTCCCTGAAATTCCCCTTTCACGTCTCCCATCTGTTCCTCGATCCACCCCTCGATCTCGAGGTAGATTTCTTTGAGGGCTTCTTTCACATCGGGGGCGGGGTCCCAGAGGCCCCGTTCGGCCGCTTCGATGAGGCGTCGGGCGATCTCTTCCAGCGCATACGGGTTGTTTTCCTCGAAGAACCGGCGGTTCTCCTGATCCATCATGAAGGTCCGGGCAAGGTCGTCGAAGATCCAGTCATCGACTTGGTCGCTTGTGGCATCCCACCCGTAGACGCGCCCAATCCGCTTGCTCACCTCGCTGGCGCCCTTGTAGCCGTGCTCTTTCATACCCTCGATCCATTTGGGGTTGAGGAGTCTGGTCCGCACCACCCGTCGGATCTCGTCCGCCAGGTCACGCACCTGCACCTCGCCCTGTTCGCGGGTGTCTCCGTAGTAGCTTTTGACCGGCTTGCCCGAGACGACCTGGGCTGCATTGATGAGGCCACCGTGAGTGCCGAAATAGGCGCAGCAGCCCAGGAGATCATATTCATCGGTCACGGTCTTGTTGAAAGTGAGAGCCACCGTTTTGAGGCTGTTTTTCAGGGCGGTGTGGGCCGGTTCGCCGAAGATCCCCTTGCCGTAGGCGTAGCCGTTCCAGCTCAGAAAGACGTCTGCCAGGTCGTTTTCATCCTTCCAGGCCGAGGCATAGACCGCCAGTTGCGTTCCCGCCTGATAGACTCCGGGCATGCTGGCGAAAATCCGGTAGGTGGCCCTACGGAATCCGTCACCATCGGTGAGTGCCGTCTGGGACTCAGCCAGCTGTTCCAGCAGGTGTTTGCGAACATAATTCCGGTCGGCCGGTTCATCGAGCCGGGCGACGACCTGGACCATTTCATCGAGGAGTTCGATCGACGCCGGAAAATTGTCGCGGGTGATGCCGGAGACGCGGATGGTGATATCAATGCGGGGCCGGCCGAGTTCTTCCAGGGGGATGATCCGGAACCCGTTCACACGGCCGTTGGAGCGCCAGGTCGGCCGCACGCCCAGGAGAACCATCATTTGCGCCATGCCTTCCCCTTCGGACCACATGATATCGGTGCACTGCCAGTAGAAAGCGATGTTTTCCGGATAGTTACCTTCTTCGTTGAGATATTTTTCCAGGGTTTTGCGAGCGAGTTGCTGTCCCACTTCCCAGGCGACTGGCGACGGCACCTTGTGGGGGTCCAGCGAGTAAAAATTGCGGCCGGTGGGCAGGATATCGCTTCTGCCCCGGGTGACGATGCCGGACGGACCGGGTTCAAGGTAGCCGCCGTTCATCCCGTTCAGAAGCGCCTTCAGTTCATCCGAAAGAAGGGTCTTGGTCCGCACCTCGTCGATCTTGGCCTGAACCGCCTGAGCCAGCTCGAAATAGCGGCTGCCATCGGTCTCGGGGAAACCGGAAGGGAGTGCGAGCAGGCTCTCAATGAGTGATCTGCCCTGCTCGAGGTATGAGGTGCAGGCCTCTCTTGCCTTCCGGTCTACCACCTCCTTCAGCTCTGCCTCGTCCAGCGCCGCCGATTCCGGGTTTTCGGTCAGCAGGCTTTTCACCAGGCCGCGCAGAGAGTCCGGGGTGTTGTCGTAGCGGACGATGGCGTAGATGAACTCAGCCAGGCGCTCCCCCGCCGGGATCTGGCCGAAGACGTGCATCCCTTTGGGGATGTAGGAATTCTTGAGGAGCGAGAGAGCCTCATGAGCCGCCTTCACCACCTGGTCGAAAGCGGCTCCCGGCGGCGTCTTGACCATGCTTTCCAGGTTCCCCTCGCGCAGCTTGGCTTCGATCAGGTGTTTTACCGTATGCGCCTTGCCCGGTTCCAGGTCCTTCAGTTTCTGGTACTCGGCGAGCAGCCGTTCAATTTCGTCGAGATCGCCGTAGAGTTCTCCCTGGACCATCACTGCCTGCATGTGATCCACCAGCGTGCCGTAACTGCGTCGCTTGGCGATGGTGCCCTCGGGAGGATTGTCCGCATTGTAGAGATAGAGGTGAGGCATTTCGTCGATGCCTGCATCGGGAAAGCAGCCACCCGAGAGGCCGGTGGCCTTGCCGGGGAGAAATTCGAGATTGCCGTGCGTGCCGACGTGAATGACGGCGTCGGCACCAAACTCGCGCGAAAGCCACTTGTAGGTGGCCAGGTACTGGTGGGGAGGCGGTACTTCGGGATCATGTAGGATCTTACAGACCCTGCCGTCACAGCGAGTTCCGGCACAGCCGCGTTTGGGTTGCACGCACACCACCGCATTACCGAAATTCACCCCCGTGATCAGGAGTTTGCCCTCGTGGAGCATTGCGGCTGGAACGCCGTTCCGTTCCTCGCCCGGTGGCTCGCCCCAGGCCTTGATCATACGCCGGCGGGTGGTCTCGGGCAGTTCCTCAAACCACGGCAGGTAGCGCTCTTTCTCCAACGCGACCAGCGCCCCTCCTTTCGTGGCGATTTCATCGGTGGTGGTCCACCGGAACTCGGAAAGGGCCTTACGGCTGAGAATGGCATCAATGAGGGCTTTGCCGTTTTCCGGTGGTGTCACCAGATAGCCTGCCTCTTTCATCCCCTTGAGGATGTGGGCCACGCTTTCGAGGGTATCCAGATGGGCGCCTCCGCCCACCGTGGCTTCCACCGAGGCGCAGGGGTTGTTGTGCAGGATGAAGGCAATCCTCTTGTCGCGGTTGGGCTTGCGCGAAAGCTCCACCCAGCGGGCCACGCGGGCGGCCAGGCGTTCCACGCGGTCGGCAATGGGGGCGGAGGCTTCTTCTTCAGGATTGCTAATGCCGCGCGTCGCTCCCACAATGAGCGGCTCGATAACCCCCTCAAACTCGGGCAGCGCCATGCTCCACGCCACCTGCTGACCCAGTCCCTGCGGGTCTTCCAGCCAGGCCTGCTGGTCTTTGTAGTAGGAAATGACCGGACCCATGAGCGGCACGTTGAGCCAACGGAGTAAGCGTGCCCCCGCTTCCACCTGCGAGTCGCCCAGGTTGTTCCCCTTCTGCCCGAGAAAAAAGACGGTGAGCTTGACGAGGGCTTTCACCAGCGGGGTCTCGTCACCCTTTATCAAGAATTTGCGGATGGCTTCCTCACCGCTCAGGTTGCCCAGGTTCTGGTCCTTCAAGGAGTAGAAGAAGACCGGCACAACCCCCATGTCCCGGTTTTCCAGGGCCGCAATGAGGGCTTTTTCGACCTCAAGGTTGCCGGTCACCCAGTTGGTTCGCGAGCAAAGGACCCCAACCAGCGGGCGGTTTCGATGCGGATAGCGGTCGAGGAAATCCGCGGTATTGGCAAATGGACCGCCCCACTTGGGGTGAAAGACCCCCTCCCATACGGTTTCCTGGGGAGGCTGGAACGACATCCCCGGGGAAAAGAGCGACGCTGCCAGGAACTTCAGCATCTCCTCGAAATTCTCGATCCCGTTGTAAAGAAGGTAACGATAAGTCGTGGCGATGATTTCCGGGCTTACCGTCGAGAGTCCCCAGTACGAGGGATCAGGCCCCACCACCACCAGGGGAATCCTGCCCCCTAACCCGCGGAGCTCTTCTTCCAAAACCTCCCAGAACCTGTCCGCAGTGCGGTAGAGCAAGATGAGGTCCGCCTGCTTCAGGTCGCGCCTCACCCTTTCAAGCAGTTCCGGCTCGACCGTGAGCTGCTTGGTCGAATAGGCCTGGAGGCAAAAGATTCCCGTCCTTTGGACCGCCTCTTTGAGAACCGGCACATAACTGGCCCACATGATGGAAAGCAGGTTCATGACTTCGCTCCTGTGTCCTCTCTCCCGACTCCTGGATTCGCGAGCACGCTCGCTCCTGCGCCTTTACTCATCTCTTCTAACCCCTCACGTCTCACCCAAGCTTCGGACAGACCATCTCCAGGCCGTTTCCCGAAAGGAATTCCACCTGGAGGCCGTAGACCGCTTGGAGGTTTTCTTTGGTGATCACTTCCCGCGGCGGGCCTTGAGCTGCGGTGCCTCTGCCGCTCAGGAGCAGCACTTGGTCGGAAAAGAGCAGGGCGAGGTTTGGGTCGTGGAGATTCATTATAACGGTAAGCCGCTTGTCGCCGACCAGGGTTCTGATGCTGGAGAGCACCACCACCTGGTTGCGAAAATCGAGGTGTGATGTGGGCTCATCCAGCAATATGGTGGATGCTTCCTGGGCGAGGCAGCGGGCGATCAGGACCATTTGCCGTTCGCCGCCGCTGATTTGAGTGTAGGGCCGATCCGCCAGTCCCTCCACTCCCATGGTGGCCAGAGCTTGGCGGGCCACCAACCGATCATGCCTGGAGGGGGATGAAAAGAGGCCGATATGGGCCGCCCGGCCGGTCAGCACCACATCCATAACGGAATAGGCAAAGGGTGGCTGATGGTCCTGGGGCACCACGGCCACCCGTTTTGCCACCTCACTTCGGGGCATGGACCTGGGTGAAGCACCGTCGAGGAGCACCTCGCCGCAGTCCGGCTGCCACAAGCCGGTCAGGCATTGGAAGAGGGTGGTCTTACCCGAGCCGTTCGGGCCGAGCACGGTCATGATCTGGCCCGGATGAACCTCAAACTCAAGGTTGTGAAACACCGGGGTTTTCATACCTTGGTAGGTGAACGAAAGGTGTCTCACTTGAATCATCTTCCCCAACTTTCCCGACTCCCCTTGTTCATCAAATAAATGAAGAAGGGAGCGCCGCTCAAAGCGGTGATGATGCCCACCGGAAGATCGAACGAAGTGAGGTTTCTGGCCAGGGTATCGGCAAAGACCATGAAGGTGGCTCCCGCCGCCATGGCATAGGGCATGAGCTGTCGATGGTCCGGGCCGATGATCATGCGCACCAGGTGCGGCACCATGAGTCCAACCCAGCCGATGATGCCGCTGACGGAGACCGCCGAACCCACCGCCAGCGAGGCTGACGCAATGAGCAGCAGCCGGTCGCGTTCCACATTGATTCCCAGCGCACGGGCTTCCTCATCGCCCATGGAGAGCGCGTTGAGGCGCCAGCGGGTGAGGAAGAGCACCAGGCCGCCGGCACCGACGCCCACCGAAGCGGCGAGAACGGCGGACCAATCGGCGAGCGAAAAACTGCCTAGGAGCCAGTAGACGATGCTCGCCAGTTTATGGGGATCGACGAGGAACTTGAGAATCGAGACCAGAGCGGTGAAGAAGGCGGATACGACCACTCCCGAAAGCACCAGGGGCAGGCGGGACACTTCTCCCTGGTGTTTTGCCAGCCCGTAGGCGATGAATGACGCGACAATGCTGAAGAGGAAAGCGGAAACCTGGACCGGCAGTGCTGGCAGGAAGGCCACCGAGAGGGCGCAGCCGAACGCCGCTCCCGCCGAGAGCCCGAGAATGAAGGGGTCCACGAGCGGGTTGCGAAAAACCCCCTGGAGGGTCACGCCGGCTGCCGAGAGGGCGGCCCCAACCAGGCTCGCCAGCACGATGCGGGGCAGCCTGATGTTCCAGACGATTGCCAGCTCGGGCAGGTCTCCGCCGACTGCCCCCACCCCCAGGATCTTGGACGCCATGATCTGGGCGACCAGTAAGGGCTGAACGCTGTATGCCCCCCAGAAGAGCGCTACTGCGCCCACACCGAGCGGGGACAGGGCGATCAGGAGGGGAATTGCCTTCCGCTTCAACATTTACCGGACCGTCTCTGCCATGAAGAGTTTCGAGTTATGGGTTGGGGGTTCCCATTAATCCGCCATCCTACTCAAAGATGCCCTCGGCCAGCGGTATGCCAAAACAATCCAGGTGGAACTTCCGAGCCTCCGCCGCCAGATCCAGCTCCCGGAACGCCTCCGGATAGATCTTCAGGGCCATCCAGAGCGCCAATACAGCCGTTGACGGTGACCAGGAGTCGGCCAGGGGGGCTTTGTAGATGCGCCCCTCCTTGACCGCTGTCACCGACTGCCACTGACGTCCCTCAGTCAGAGTTTCGGGCCCGTAGCAGGCATGACCCCAGATGAAAACCACCTCCGGATTCCAGGCCAGGATCTGTTCGAGGGAAACCTCGGCATGGGCCATCTCGACGTGTTGCGCCGGGTTGACGGCCCCAACCATGGCAAGCAGGTCCTGTTGGAGTCCATAGCGGCCCGTCACCCGGGTGGGCTTCTGCCAGAGCCACAGGACCCTCCGTCGCTGCTCGGGTGGTATCTGAGAAACCCTTGATCGAATAATGGTAAACAGGTCATCCATGAGCTGCCGGACCTCTTTTGCCCGCTTCTCTCTATCAAAGAGCTGCCCGCATAGCTCGATCACGCCGTAGAGTTCGTCGAGGTGTTCGGGATAAACCGCAAGGACGCGCAGGCCCTTTCTTGCCAGAAACTCAACCACCTCCGGCCGATAGCTCCAGGTGATCACCAAGTCCGGATGGCACGCCAGAACGGCCTCGGCGTTGACCTCAAGGCCGGTGCCCACCGCCGGGATGGTTTCGATCCGGGAAAAGCGTTTGAGAAGCTTGTTATCGAGTGCCCATCGGTTGGCCCCAACGACCCTGTCCCACAGGTCGAGGACGGGGATGAGTTCGTATAACGACAACAGGACCACCCGCCGGACCGGCACCGGAATCTCGACCCGCCTTCCCAGCTTGTCAGTCACTGCCACCCTTGCGGTAGTCCCGTCCTCACCCCATCCCACCGTTACCAAGGCTCCGATGAGCATCAGGAGCACCAACCCTGTCAGGGTCTTGTTCCTCATTGTCGTCGACGGTTCCCTCCACGATGCCCATTCTTCAGTCGCAAGTCTCCCCTTTCAAAACTTGAAGGTCAGGCTCCCGTAGAACTTTCTTCCCGGTGCCTGGTAGTACGAAAAATAGTTCTCATCAAAGAGATTATCGATGGCGAAAGCCAGAATGGCGTTTTTGGTTACGGCGTAACGAAGGTTCAGATCGGCCACAAAATACGGATCATAGGAACCATAAACCGAATTGATGTCATCCAGGTTCTGATCGTCACCGAACTGCTTGCTCGCGTAGCGGCCGGTAAGCGTCAACGACGCCGGTCCATAGGTGACTTCCCCGCCAAGGTTGACCATGTTTTTCGGAATCCCCGTGAGCTGTTTCCCGACGCTGTCGGGGTTGGTCGGATTATCGAGCATCTTGCTGTGGGTGTAAGTATAGTTGGCAAAATATCGGAACCACGGGGTGAGCCTGTGGTCCCATTCCACCTCAATGCCGTCGGTCTCTGCAGCAGCTGCGTTGTCCCACTGTTCGGTGGTCTTTCCGTCGGTACCGACCCCTAAAGTGCGCCGATAAATGAGATCATGGAGTCGGTTATAGAAGTAGCTCACACGGAAGGCGGCCGACTTGAAGAGCCGCTGTTCTATCCCGACATCTCCGGAAATGCTTGTTTCCGGGTCGAGCATGGGATTGGCAGCGTAGGTGGTAGAAGTCCCTGCCCAGGTTCGGTATAGTTCATAGACATTGGGCGGACGAAAGGCTTTGCCGATGGATCCCCTGAGCGTCGTGTTCTCGAAAGGCGTGTACACCAGCGAGCCTTTGGGGCTCAAATCGAAGGCCGTGCGGGAATCATAATCCGTGGGGACTCCCGCATCTCCTTTGGAATTCACCATCCCGTCATAGGTCTGCCACCAATCGCCGCGAAGCCCGAGGTAGGCTTTCAGGTTTTCCAACAGGGCAATCTCGGCCTGAGAATATAGCGAATAGACGTTGTCCTTGCCGCCGGCTTCGTAGGTGAGGCTTCCTTTAGAGCCTGTATCCTGCCAGTCAGTGAGGTTGTGAACTTCGGTATTGGCATGATCGTAACGATATCCGCCGCCAACGATAAGAAGGTGGTTTTCGAGGATGGGCACCGAGAATTGCAGGTCTGAAGTGAAAGCTTGGGAAGGGGTTTCGTTGAGCGTACCGGGGCCACCCGACAGCTTGGCGGTGGAGCTGGCGGAAGTATACCAGTTGCTCGTATTGTCGATAAGACCGCAACTGATCTTCATGATAGCCTTACTGAAGAGACCGGTCTCGAACCCTACATTGTAGATGTTCTGAGCCACCGAACCCTCACCGGAAAGAAAATTGGATTCGGAAACGGTGAACTTTTGGCCGTTAAAGAGTGCACTGCCTGACCAGAAGGGATTCCCGCCGGAAGTTTGCAGGAAATTATTGGGGTCGCTGTAGCCGTAGCCATAATGGTTTCTACTGTACGAGAAGGTGGCCTTGGAATCATCGGTCAGGTCGTAAGCCAGTTTGAGGATCCCGGAATCTCGATACCAGTTGTTGTCCCCGGTATCGCCGATGACAAGCGTCGGCGCCCCTTTGCTGGTGGTCGACGGTTGCGCCCCGGTGACAGGAGTACCACTGGTACCGGGGGTGGGGGTCTTGACCACTGAGTTGCTGGGATAGCCATTACTGCCCTGATAGCCGAAGCTGGCGAACAGGCCTAGACGCTTGAACAGCTTGTCGCCATAGGAAGCGTACACGGTCATTAAGCCGTCGCTTCCCGCACCACCTGACACGTTGATTTCCCTCTTGGTCGGCATTTTGGTGAGAATGTTAATGACGCCTCCCATGGCATTGCCGCCGTAGAGCGACGAGAACGGACCGCGCGCCACTTCCACCCGGTCGAGGTTTTCCGGCAGCATGCCATTCCAGTTGACGACGCCGGTATAGGCATCGTTCATCGGCTGCCCGTCCAACAGGACCAGGGTTCGTTTTTGTTCGGGCATACCTCTGAGGACGACCGCTGCGGTTGTGTCCAGAGGTTTTGCGTGCTTGTTGAAGAGCCCGGGGACGAGGTCCAGAGCGGTGTCAACCGACTGCACATGGCGCTTTTCGATATCCTCCTTGGTCACCACCGAGACTGAGGCGGGAACATCCGAGAGCGGCGTAGCGGTACGCGTGGCAGTCACGACGATTTCGTCAAAGGTGTGATCCAACGAAGCCTTCCGGTCTGTCGCCTCCTGGTATTTTCCCTGTGCTCCGGCGGCCGAAGGGGATGTCACCGGTTCCTGGGCACGCCCCACCACGGGAAACGAAAGGGAGATGATCAGCCCCAGCATTGCCAACTGCCTCAGAAGCTTCTTTGCTCTCCCACCGCCTGCCGCTTTTCGCCTGACTCCCGACTCCTGGCTCTTGTCTCCTCTCTTCATTTTCCTTTCACCCGCTTCGTATTCCGCTATCGCTCCAAAACGCTTGAAACGTTGCATGGCCATACTGGTTTCCTTCCTTGGCGTTCCTTTCCCGGTATGTTACACAGGAAAGGGGATTTGCATGGTGAGGCGACTCCCTGGGGGCGGGTCTTTTACCTTGGCTGGGGAAGACCTGCCCTTCCCGTTCCTTCGAAGTCTGCTCTGGTTACCACCTCCCTTCAGTCCGAACCTCTCAGCTCAAAGCGGATGGGCACAATCGCCCGGCAGATGACCGGCTTCCCGTTTCTTTGCGCCGGGTGAAAGAGGGACCCTCGAATGGCTTTGATGGCTTCTTCATCAAAGCCGGCCCCGGCCGTTTTAACGCTTTCCACCGTCATCGGACGGCCGCACTCATCAATCGTTACCCGGAGTACCACCGTTCCTTCCTTTCCCAACTGACGGGCGAGTCGCGGATATTGGGGCACGAGCCGTCGGGCGAACCGGGGGCCGTTGGCGGCCCCGAATTCCGCGTCTACGATGCCGCCGCCATGACCACCCCCCTGGTGTCCTTTGGCGGTACCACCCCCGGCCGCACCAGACCCCACCCCCCTCGAATCCCCTAAATCCGGCAGCGGATCGGCACTCGTGGCTCCATTCGCGTTGGCTGGCTGAGGGGGGGCGAGGGCGGCAGGTTTCGCTTCGAAGGGATGCTGACGGCGAGGCGCGGTTCTTGGAAGCTCCTTCGGTTTGCTCTCCGGACGGGGGTGGGCAACGGCCGGGTTGGCCGTGGCTTTGGCCTGCTTTGTGGAGACTATTTCAGCCGGCAGCGGCGGTGGCTCTGGAGGCGGAAGCGCTGCGGCCGGTGGCTGATCGGCTGAGGGCAACGGTCCCATGACGAGGCTTGTGGTCATTCCATCTTCCATTCCCGATCCCTGAGCAGGCTCTTTGGCTTCCAGCGATACCAGCTGCACCGAGATCCAGGGAGTCATCACATGGTCCGCATGCCTTGGGATGAACAGCAGGATGCTGCAGAGAGCAAGGTGGACAAATAGGGAAAGCGCTGCGCTTTGGAAGATGGCAGCCCGCCGCCATTGACTTCTCCGGTGGAGCCAGCCATGACCCTGATCTTCCAACGCGGCGCCGGGGTCGGGAAGATCCAGCCCATCATTAGCGTATGCCCATTGCATCCCGCCGAAACTCTCCAAATGACCGTCCTGCCTCACGTTCTTACGCTCAGTGAGCGCCTCTCTCAGCGGCATAAAATAGAAAAAGGCCACGATACCAGCTCCGGCCTTCATCCGGATACAAGGCATTCATGGCCTTATTGACAATCGAAAGCGGTCTGACAAAATGGGACGAGCACGGTAGGCCCGCCGCCTGGGGTCATGTCCTAAGGACAGCTCCACCTGAACAGGTATCCGCCCTCCTTTCGTCATACCTGCGGAAGCCGCTATCCGGACGATTTGTGGATTCCGTCCAGAAGCATGCCGGAATGACCCGCGGATAACGGTCACCTTATTCTGTGGCAGCGTCCTCAGCCAAGGCTTTGCACTTCAACACCTTCTTTGTGTCATTGGGCAGCCCCTAACCTGTTTCTTATCTATCTTCGTCTGCCCCTTGCCGTCAAGAAGTATCTTACCAGCTCCTGCCCCCCGCCGTGAACTCTTCGATCAAATCCTCCAAGTCTATTAAAGCCGTTACTCATGACCCTTCAGGACACTCGGAACCCATGAACAGGTCCAGGGGGATCTGTGAACCCAAGACTCGCAACCCGCAACTTTTCAGGCCAGAGACTTGGCGGCTTTCAAGGCGGCATCGTAGTCGGGTTCATGAGTGATTTCTTTGACCAGTTCCACGTACCGGACTTCCCCTTTCCGGTCGAGTACGAAAACCGCCCGCGCCAGGAGTCGGAGTTCTTTGATGAGAACCCCGTAAGCTTCGCCGAAGCTGGCGTCCCTGTGGTCTGAAAGAGTGGTCACGTGACTGACCCCGGCGGCGCCGCACCACCGGACCTGAGCGAAGGGCAGGTCCATGCTGACCGTCAGGACTACCACGTCTGGACCCAGACCGGCCGCTTCTTCATTGAAACGACGGGTTTCGAGGTCGCAGACCGGAGTGTCCAGGGAAGGAACCGAGGAAATGATAACCACTTTCCCCTGATACCTGTCCAGACTCGCAGGCGATAGGCTGTTATCCAGCACCTGAAAAGCGGGGGCCTTATCACCCACCTTCACTTCCTTGCCCACCAGCGTTAGGGGATTTCCTTGAAACGTAACGGCACCAGGGCGCTCTACCATGTTTTCCTCCTTGGTTAAGTCAATCGATAAGTCAACAAGCCTGCTACGGTCACCATGTTCAATTATCTGTCGTACTGACCTGCTGGCTTAGAATATTGGGCAGCAGCGCTCGATAGTCAACTGGCAGCTCCAAAATAGCCCGCGCCGCTCCGTTTCAATCTCACCACCGCGTGCTTTGCCGCCAGCCTTCAAAAAACCTGAGGGGGTTGCAGTCTGTCCCGAAAAGTCATGAGTTGCGGGTTGTCCGTAATGAGGGAATCAGGCCGCACGGACCAACAACATTAAAGAGGAGGGACGGTGTGCGCTCACCGGGTGGGCCACCGGTGAGCACAACCATCCCGGCATGATGATCCTGTTTGTCCATGGCTGTTACGTGGCTCAGGCGTTGGTGCCCTGCCGGTGCTCTGCAATCCGCCGATCAAACTGCTCGACCGCCCGGATGAGGTCCTGTTGATCGAGTTTCTTGCGGTCCTGCAGCAGAGCGTTGAGGACCGCTTCGCGAACCACCAGGCGAAGGTCAGAGCCGGTGTACCCTTCGGTGAGGCGGGCGAGTTCGATCGGTTCGACGTCAGCCTCCATCCGCTTCAGGACCTTCTCCAGAATGCGCCGCCGCATGTCGGCATCCGGTCGGAAGAAGCCCAGTACCTTGTCGAACCGTCGCCAGGCAGCATAATCGAGGAGCTGCGGATAGTTGGTGGCGGCGATGAGCAGGACGCTGTCTTCGATCAGGCTCACTTCATCGATGGCTTTCAACAGGGTATTGACGGCCCGCTTGATGGCCCCGTGATCTTCGGAGCCTCTCGTCTTGGCCACGAAGTCAAACTCATCGATGAACAGAATGCAGGGGCTGAGCTCCTTGGCCAGCAGGAAGACCTTGTCGATATTCTTGGAAGTTTCCCCCAGGTAGTGGCTGGTGATCATGGAAAGCTTCACCTCAACGAGGGGCAGTCCGAACCACCGGGAAAGAGCCCTGGCGGAAGAGGTTTTGCCAGTGCCCGGCGGACCCACCAACAGGATTTTGCCGATTTCAAAGAGACCCACGTCCTTGAGGTACTGTCGGTGTTCCAGTGCCTTGCCCGCCTTGGCGATCTCTTCCCGCTGTTCCGGGGTCAGGACCAGGTCGTCGAGCTGGTCCCGCACGTCCTCGGGAGCTCGGATGGTTGCCAGCTTGAGGAGTTCGTCTGCTTCTTTCTTGTCGGCGCAGAGTTTTCTGATCTTGGCCTCGATCAACTCCCGGTCGGCGGAAAAAGGCTGGTTCTGAGCCCGTGCCTCGGCATAGCTGACCTCGACCGTGCCGTAGTGTTCATAGAAAGAAGCAAGCACCGGGTTCGACTTGATGAGAGCGAGCGAATCATGCCCCGCGAACCATGCCGCCCCGGTATCGAAGTTCATCAACCGCAGCAGCAACCCAACTTCCTCGTAGACTACGAAGGGCAGCTCCTTGATAAGTCTCCTGATATTATCCCGGCCTGATATCTTTTCGGCGGCTTTGAGGGTAACATTAATCGGCCGCTTGATGCTCTTCGTTTCAGGATTGAAGTAGTATTTGCGAATTTTGGGCGGCAGGTCATCTTCGGTGAGGTTTTCCGACCGGTTGTAAATCTCGGCAGTGAGCAGCAGTTCCACAATCTCTATGGTATTCGGCTTTTCGGTGCCCATCGTTCCAACTCCGCGTGCATGAGGATTCTCCAAGGCTCAAAGGAGCAAAACCGCTGTGTTTCTCGACGGGGGGAACTTAAGCTGAAAGCCGAAGCGTGTCAACGAAAAGGAGGGAGGATGCTCCCAGGCGAGGCAGGACCCGGGAGGAGAATGTCATTGCGATTTCCGGAAGACCTGATGGCCCCACAGCCACTCATCGCGCCAGACTTCCTCAAAACCCAGTTCATGGAGACGGTCGAGAGTCGGCTGGAAATCCTGAACAATGTGGTGAGGGCGGTCTTCGTCCACTTCCGAGTGAAAGCGGCCGAAGAGAAAGCCACCGGGCTTCAGGCACTGCCACAGGTCCGTCACTGTTTTGGCGGGATTCACCAGATGCTCAAAAACATCCATCGCCGCCACCAGATCAAAGGCGTTGGCGGGGAGGCTCGTGCTTTTGAGGTCGATGAAGCGGCTGGTCAGCCCGCGTTGGCAGAAGCGCCACTGGCTGAAATCCAGCATCGGCGAGCTGATGTCGGCCAGCGTCACCTCCAGCCCGTGCCGGGCGAACAAAATAGCACCGGAACCAACCCCGGCGCCGAAGTCAAGATAGGTCCTGCAGCCATGCCCGCGGGCGAACAGGAGTGCCACCACATAGGCGAGAGGTGAATCGTCGTCAGCGAGAGAATGCCAGCCCATCAATTCATAGATCATGGCTTCACTCTCGTTGTAGAACTTGGCCACACTTTGATCATCAGCGCGGTTCACGGCCCCGCACCATTCGCCTTTGACGTCGGCCAGGGCGGAGGCACAGCGGCGCTCGATTTTGCCCAAATCCCGACAACCGGAATAACGGGCGAGTTCCTCATGGAGGCTTTGGCGCAAGTCCGTACAGCCACGACAGATCAAAGCCTCGTCCCATAGTCTTCGGTATTCCGCCAGACCCCGTCCCTGCTCCTGGAGGAACTGTTCATGCGTGAGCAGCCTGTGCTCGACGTCCTGCCACAAGTCTTTGAGTCGATCCGGCAACAATTTCTCCGCCAAGGGGTGCCTCCTGCCTCTGATAGCCGTGATGGTGCCAAATGGTGCAGTCATGCCGCCAGTTCGAAGATAGCGGCCGGGTAACCGACGGCAGCCGATGAGCGGCGCCAGACCGGTGCTTAACGGTACCGCACTCTCTCGTGGTAATCCACTTGTTTCTGCGTATCTTTCAGAGCGAGGGCGCTGATCGCCGATAACCCCTGAAGACTGTGCCGCCCACATGAGCGCCGCCGGTCTGGCGGGTGAGGAGGGTGCGTCTCATTCTGCGGGGCGCCATAGATCGACTGGTACAGCGCGGCACAAGTCTTAAACCGCTTAGGGCAATTGTCTTGCTGTTCCCCTTGCCGTTGCGTTTCATGTTCATTCAACGCAACCTACGGAGAGCATCGGCCCTAATGCGAGAATGGCAGGTTGCGTTGAGAGGAGCGAAACGCAACCTGTGTAAGGGTGCCGAACTATCGCCGTGCGGTCCTAGAGGACCGCTGACAGGACATCGTTGCAGGTATTGACCATGAATTCAAAGCAGGAAAACTTCCTGGCAGTGAGGAACTGATGATTTCTGCCGCAATCGGCGCAGATCACGCCAATGACGGCTCGCTTCACGATGATCGGGGCGGCGAAGAAGTGCTGGGTACCCATACTGGCGCTCACTTCCTCTGTCAGGTGGTGAGTCATCCGCGCCCGAGTACCATTGACCCAGGTCGGCGTCTTGGTTTCGATCACTTCTGAAAAGATGTTGGGATAGGAAGGCTTGAGGCTGATCTGAAACTGTTCAATGGCATCCTGTTTCCAACCCACGCCAAAACGCGCGTTGACCGTCTTCTTGTCGGGTGAGAGGATCATCAGGATGACCCGGGTAAGCCCGCCCCCCCGCGCGAGACCCTCGATCAGGCTGATCATGAACAGGTTCAAGTTGAACTTGGGATCTTTGATCAGGGCGTTGAGCTCACTCAGGATCTCCAGCTGCACCATGGCGTCGAGCTCGGGAGCCGCCACCGGGGTGGCCTCCTGAGCATCCTGGAGCGGTTTCGACTCAGCAGGAAGCAGTTCGGTTGCAGCAGAGAGGCCATAGTCCTGGGCGGTTCTAACCGTCAGTTCGGTATTCTCCTTGACCAGTCGGGTGACCTCTTCTTCCGAACGGTTGAGGAAATTGGCGGTGTTGGCGATGGCCTTCTGCAGTTTGGGCGATTGCCAGCCGCGGTCGACCCCATCCGCCAAAGCGTGGCCCAGCAGGACGTTGGCACTCCATTGAGTCGTTTGGTGGGGCAAGAGGCTGGTTTCGAGCAAATCGCCGAGTCCCCATTCCCTGGCCAGACCATAGCTCAATTCCTGCAGCGAAAAACCCAGAACCTCCTTCTCGATTTTCCTTGAGGGCTCCTCCGGACGGGCTCTCAGGGCTTCTGCAAGGAGCTCCACACCTGCCCCGCTGGAACTCCAAAATGCGATATGCCCAATCCGGTAAAGCAGCGTCGCGATGAAGATCTCTTCCACGGCCGGATCTCCCCGGTTGATGGCGATGGCTCGAGCCTGAATGGCGGCATGAAAAGATTTGACCATCTCCGCCACGACCTTTTCCCGCTGGGGGCCGTTGGCCAGTTTTTCAATCAGCAGTGAGGTGATGCAGATGCTCCTGACAACTTTGTAACCCAGTTGCAGTACCGCCCGGCTGATGGTTGTCGTTTTTCCCGTATTCCTGCTGTAGAGGGCACAGTTGGCAATCATGAGGACCTTGGCCGTCAGGGATGGGTCCTTCAGGACCACCAGCGAGAGGTCCGACAAGGGACTGTCCAGCTTGTTGGATACATCGAGGATGTTCTTAACAGTCTGGGAAAACAGCGGCATGTCTTCCCGGTTGATCTTGTGGATCAGGGCTCCCAGGCCACTATCTTCCCGATCTATGGGTGCGGTCATGAGCTCCTCTTTGCCGATATTTGCATCATCCCCCCTCCTTTCCCCTTATCGGTCAAGAGAACACAATGGATGAGGAAAAAGTCGCTCATCTGCGCTCGATGACATGACATTTGCGTAGCAGGCGCGCATGTGATAGGGTTTTGAGCAATCTGTCATGCGTCCTGGCTGCCGGATGGTGTGCAGGTCAGCGGTCAGGAAGCGGAGGACCGATACGAACGGGAAGGTCTGAGAGCGTCCCTATGGTGGATGATGAATTACTGACAGAATCAAGAGTGTACGGTGCCTATCAGGTGCTTTTTGTTGACGCTGGCCGGGCGACGGGCAGTCTTCTGCGTTCGGTGCAGCTGCCGGAAATCAAGAAGGCGTATCGCCGGAGAGCCCTTGATACGCACCCTGACCGATTTGGAGGGAGTGACGCACTTCACCGCAAGCAGTGCACGGAACGCTTCATCGAGGTTGCCGAAGCTTACGAAATCCTGAACAGCTATCTCGCTCTCCGGGACAGGGGGGTTGTTCTTGAATGGGAAGTGTCGGGCGCATGGGAATCGGCACCAAAGGTGCGGTCGGCTTTCCGGTCTCGGCCCGGCCCCGCTGCCGCTTCCCGCAGTAATGTCCACAGCCCCTTCTCCTTCAACTACTGGGGAAGAGGCATGCCGGACCGGCCATTGCGTTTCGGTGAATACCTCTACTACTCGAAAGTTATTCCCTGGAGATCACTGATTGGCGCTCTAGTGTGGCAGAGACGACAGCGTCCCCGAATCGGTGAAATTGCTCAGCGATGGCGATGGCTTACCGAACCCGACATTGCCTGGCTGCTGCAGCGCCGGCGGTCCGGGGAACGGCTCGGTGAAGTCCTCCTTCGACACCGCCTGATAAGCCCGTTTGAGCTCGATGTGCTACTCTGGCAGCAACGGAGATTTCAGAAACGTATTGGGGAATACTTTCTGCAGGAAGGGTTCCTGACAGAGGCCCAATTGTGCCGTCATCTCCAACAGCAGCGCCAGCACAATGTCCGTTTCCACTTCGATTTGCCCCGAAATTGCCATCGATGGCAGACCGGTTCAAAATGACGACGGCCGCACTCAGACCATGGTCGCGAGATTCCTTGAGTCCCCGTGATGGGGCAGCGGGTCGCCGGGAACGAACGTCCCGAGTCATTCTCCTTCGAGTTTCAGACCCTCGGGCGTCACAACCACCGGAGTCACACCCATTTCCCGGAGGTGTTCTGCAACCATGAAATCCTGCAGGATGGCACCGATCTGGTCTGCTGCAAAGCTTTCCAAGAATCCCTCGACGACGATCACAAAATGGGATGGGCCTTGACGGGAGATTTGAAAGCGGTGTATCTGCGTCGCAGGCTCTCTTTTGATTTCTATCTTCCCATCCGGGAATTCGGCCTGGAGATACGCCGCAACAGCTTGCAGCTTTTCCTCATGACTCATGATGAGCTCCTTTTTTGCTTTTTGCTTTTTACTTTTGGCTCTTGGTGTCCGGCTGCCGGTCATGGCTCTTGGCTTTTACTCAGAGACCCTCTGTCTCATATAGCCCCATGACGGTGGCACGCGCTTCTGTGATTCGATATGCTATTTAACTCGGCGCTCTTTCTTTTCGTGTTCCTGCCCGGGGCTTGGGCTGCCTACCATCTGTCGTGGCGAAAGGCCCGCAATCCGATCCTGCTAATGGCAAGCCTCGTCTTTTACCTGTGGGGTGGCAGGGATCAGGTCGTGGTACTGCTGCTGTCAATCGTCATAAATTGCCTGCTCGGATGGTTGTTCCTTTTGCCGGGCCAATCGAAGAAACTGGTTCTGACCCTGGGCATTACCCTCAATCTGGCCCTCCTCGCCTCCTATAAATATATCGGCTTCCTGGCTTCAAACCTCAATCCGATCCTTGCCCGGCTTGAATTCGCGCCGTTCACCGGGAGCGGGATTGTTGCTCCCCTGGGAATCTCCTTTTTCACCTTCCATGCCCTTTCCTACCTGGTTGACCTGTACCGGGGGAGGGCCGCGCCTCAGCTGAATCCATGCAAGTTCGCTCTCTACCTGGCAGTATTTCCCAAGATCCTGGCAGGCCCTATTCTAAAGTACCAGGATGCAGAACACCAGCTTGGCGACAGGACCGTTTCGCCAGATTCGTTCCTGATGGGCATCAGGCGCTTTATCATCGGTTTGGGCAAGAAAACCCTTATTGCCAACCCCCTGGCTGTAGTCGCCGACAAGATTTTCGCCATCCCCGGTAACGAACTCAGCCCCGACGTTGCCTGGCTTGGCATCCTCTGCTACACACTGCAGATCTACTTTGATTTCTCAGGATACACGGACATGGCCGTTGGATTGGGAAAAACCTTCGGTTTCGAATTCCCGGAGAATTTCAACTACCCCTATATTTCACAGTCGGTCCAAGAGTTCTGGCGCCGCTGGCACATGTCCCTCTCCACCTGGTTCCGGGATTATCTCTACCTTCCCTTGGGCGGCAATCGCTGTACCCGGGCCAGGCACTACCGGAACCTCATCGTCGTGTTCGTGCTCTGCGGGTTCTGGCACGGGGCGAGCTGGAATTTCATTGTCTGGGGTCTGTGGTACGGCCTTTTTCTGGTGCTGGAACGGCTTGAGTTCGGGCAAGTGCTCAGAAGGGCCTGGCGCCCGCTGCGGCACGGCTACGCCCTGACCGTCGTGGTGGCCGGATGGGTGCTGTTTCGGGCCGAAGATCTGAGCCACGCGCTGCACTATTATGCCTCTCTGGTCGGGTTGAACGGGCCTGCCTCGGGGCAGTATTACCTGGATCTGTATGTGAACAGCGAAGTGCTGCTCGCGTTCATTTTCGGAATGATAGCGGCCATGCCCGCCGCGGCCGTGCTGAAGAACCTGGCAGTGGGCTTGCCCGCATACGGCACCAGATGGGCGAGAGCAGCGGCCTGGAGTTTTTCCCTGGCGCACCTGCTTTTCCTGAGCTCGCTGTTTCTGTTATCCTGTATGGCGGTGGCGGGAGGCACCTATAACCCGTTCATTTATTTCAAGTTTTAGGAGACGCCAAAACCGTGGCAACAAAAACCGTGACCCTTCGTCTGCTGCTGATAGGTGTTTTCTTTGTGCTGCTCTGCCTGCCGGTGTTGCAGATGCAACTTCGATTCTGCCCGGAACCGGAGAACTATGAAAACCGGGAGCTGGCTCAGGCGCCGTCAGAGGATTGCTCGCTGATGGAATACGCTGCCGGCTGGGAGCGCTACCTGGCTGATAACTTTGGCTTTCGGCCTTATCTCATCCGCTGGAACAGCATGCTCAAGTTGACCTGCCTGGGGGTTTCGCCGGTCGCCAGCGTCATTCTGGGCAAGGATTCCTGGCTTTTTTACCATTCCGAAGCGCTGGCCGACGGTAACACCGTGAACGACTGGCGTGGGACCATTCCCCTGTCATCGGCGGAACTGGTGAAGCTCCAGGAGCAACTGGAAGCCAACGAGAGGGTTTTTGCCGCAAGAGGTATTCCCTATCTGGTGGTGATTGTGCCCAACAAAAACACCGTCTACGGCGAATATTTTCCGGAAACCATCAGGAAATTCCGCTCCACTACCCGCCTCGATCAGTTCATGGCGCATATGCGGCGCCATTCCCGTCTCGCCGTGCTTGACCTTCGGGAGGCCTTGTTCAGAGCCAAACCCGAAGGTCCGCTCTACTGGAAAACCGATTCCCACTGGAACAGCTACGGCGCCTACATTGGCTACCGGGAGATAATTCGCTGCCTTTCCGCTCGGCTTCCGGGGCTGCAACCGATTCCCATCGCTGGCGGTGAGGTCCGCGTCGAACCCTCACCCACCGGGGGCGACCTGGCACAGATGCTGTGCCTTCAGGATTCGTTGCAGGAAGAAAATGAAACCCGCCTCAGCCTCGATTCTGCTTCCGTCCAGTCGCTGATGGATACCCTGATCCTCCGCCATGATTCCTTTGGTGATGCTCTCCACCCGTACTTCCGTCGCCATTTCCGAAAACTGGTCAATATCGCTCCCTTTGCCCCCTACCGCTTTGACTCTCTTTTCGCTCAGAATCCGCAGGCGGTGGTCCACGTCTTTGCGGAACGCTATCTCACCCAGGCCATTCACGACGATTTCTATTATGAGGAAGAGAAGTCCTGACCCCATTGCACGACGCCCATGGCTTGGCGAAGAAGGATGCTCAGCTGGTCGAAAGCCGATACGGCAAGAGTTTCCGGAAGTCAGAGAGCGCCGTGGTCAGGAGAGGCCTCCGGAAGTGTGGCCAACCGCCGCCTGCTGTGACAGGAACTCCACGGTCCGGGTTTCGGACCAGTATTTGCCGTCCCGGTTGAGCGAGACGAAACCTACATGGCCGCCGATGGGAGGCGTTTCGAGAAAGAAACGAGGGTTGTTTTCAGCTTTCGCATAAGGGTAGCAGGAGGGGCTGAGAAAAGGGTCATCCAGGGCATTGACCAGCAGCGTGGGGACCGTGATCGCCTCCAGGAGCGACTCACTGCTGGCCTGCTCCCAGTAGTCTTGAGCACTCTTGAAGCCGTGGAGCGGGGCCGTGTAGCGGTCGTCGAAGTCCTGAAAAGTGCGCAGCCCCTGGTAGCCGTGGTCGTCAATGGCGCCCGGGAAGGTTCCCATTTTCGTTCGGATCTTGGCGTGCAAGAGCGTCATAAAGCGTTTCATGTATAGAAGATTCTCGAAGCGGGCCATCTGGCGGGCACTGCCGGCCAGGTCGCACGGAACCGAGAAGACGACGGCGGCGGCAACCCTGGGGCTGACCTCCCGGCCCCGTTCGCCGAGGTATTTCAGGACTACATTGCCGCCGAGGCTGAAACCGATAAAGGCTATTTTCTGGTAGCCGTCCTGCAGGACCCGGGTCAGCACTGTCTGAAGGTCCGGGGTGTCGCCGCTGTGGTAAAAGCGGAGCTTGCGGTTGGGTTCCCCACTGCAGCCGCGAAAGTTCCAGGCTGCCGCATCCCACCCGTGGCGGTTGAGGGCGCGCACCATCCCCAACATGTAGCTGCGGGTGGAATTTCCCTCCAGACCGTGGGCAACAATACCAGCACGGTTTGCCCCTATCCTGGACCAGTCCAGATCCACGAAGTCGCCATCCGGTGTTTCCAGCCGCTCACGCTGGTACCCAACCCCGTCCACGCGGCGGAAAAAGTTGGGATAGATGGTCTGAAGATGACCTTGCCTCAGAAGCAGTGGCGGGCGGTAGGAAGAATAAGGGATCACCGGCATGGTTGTTTGCGCGTCCTTCTGTAAATTAGAGTTGCCACGCCGTGGTCTTCAGCGCGCCAGCAACTGGGTGATGAGAATGCCCCAGAATTCGGCAGGCCGGACCTGCCGGTCAGCGGCTGCATAGCGCCATCCCAGATGCAGGCCGCAGGTGCGGCAGAAAGCAAGCTGCCACCCGTAGCCGTCAAACCAGGAGTATTCCTGGGTCGGAGTGCCCGTAGCCATGGCGCCGGGACAGGAGGCAAAGGTGTAGAAGTGGCATTCAAAGCCTGCCGGGTTGACGAACTGATGGCGCTGTTGGTCGCCGATAGTCACCAGGCGATCGGAAGAACTGACCAGACCGCCGCAGTTCGAGCAGTGGTAAGCCTTGGCGCCGTTCCCGCCGGACCCTGCAATAATGAGCACCTCCGATGACCTGCCACGAGATGAGCGCTGTCTGGAAAAGCGCTTGCGGGGGAGTGACTACTATCCCGAGGATTATGCTATATTCCAGCGGAATGTAAAAATCAACCGGCCCGAAAGCGTAGCCGGCCTCAAAGGAGAGACTGGATGGCGGAAATCAAGAGTACCCTGGAACTGGTCATGGAAAGAACACGGCATTTGACGCTGACTGAAGATGAGAAGCGGGAACAGGCTGTGGCGGAGTTCAAGGGAAGCCTCGGCGGGCTGCTGCAGAAGGTTCAGGATGGAATCATCAGCCCGGAACGCTTCAGGGCCGATTTGCGCACCCTCGAGGAAGGCTCGCGGCTGAGCGGGTCGGCCATGCTCATCGAGGAACTTTCTCCCCGCCTGGACCTCGATGGCGACAATGCCTGGGCGCTGAATCTGATCCACGACGTTTTCGGGGTAAAGACCGATGAACTGACTGCGATTTTTCGAGAATACCGGGAGGCCCGTGACCGCCTTACGGAAACCCTGAGCCGCCAGATCCAAAGCTTGCTGGCAGAGCGGCATGGCATTTCGGGCTCGGCCGTGGTCCCCAATTGCGATGCCGCTCCCGACTGGGCGGCTGAATCCGGGCACCTCCGGGAACGCTTCCAAACCGTCCTGAACCAGGCCCTCGCCACGCTGAAAATGGGGTCGCCCGGCTGATCGGGTCTCCCGAGCCTCAACGCCGCGTCGGTCCCGGCCGGCTCAACGCGGCGATCTCGCGGAGAGGGTCCGGTTCCCACCGGCACTGTGGCTCAGATGTACGCAAACCAGGTCTGTTCGACGCGGTGGAAATTCATCTGAGCCTGTCTGGCATCCTGGATGATGTCACCATGGCCCGGCAACAGCTTCTCGACCTCGAGTTCCGCCAGTCGTTGGATGCTTTCCTTCAGGGTGTGGCCGTTCCCGCCCGGAAGATCGACCCGCCCGAGACCCTCTTTGAAGATCACATCGCCGGTGAAGAGTCCTTTTTGCTCCGGCCAATAAATGGAAATCGATCCCGGCGAATGGCCGGGGGTGTGAAAAATCTGGAAATCCAGGCCCTTGATGGAAAAATCGCCCTCGGTCAGAAAAAAGGCCGGTGTGTAGGCATCCATGTCGAAAGCCGCACCCAGCACTCGCCCCATTGCCTTCATGAGGTTATAGTCCATTTCGTGTACGGCAAACAGAGCGGGACGGTCTTTAAAGAGCTTCACCGCCTCCACATGATCGGGGTGACAGTGGGTAGTGAGCACCAAATCGATGTCGTCCAGGCCGAGATCGAGCTTCTTGAGGCTCCTTTCCACATGTCCGAACAGGTGCAGATGTCCCGGATCGATGAGGATGCGGGCAGGACCGTCTATGAGGTAGGTATTGCAGTTATTGGCCGACATGGATGTCCACAGAAAGCCGTGCAGGTTCGACGTAATCTTCATCCGTTCTCCTTCCTGCTCGTGCAGGGCTATTCTCCGATAATCTTAACGAGCACGCGCTTCTTGCGACGCCCGTCAAACTCACCATAGAAGATCTGTTCCCAAGGCCCAAGATCCAGTCTTCCCCCAGTGACCGCGACGACCGCTTCGCGGCCCATGATCTGGCGCTTCATGTGGGCGTCGGCGTTGTCTTCGCCCACATTATGCCGGTACTGAGACACCGGTTCGTGGGGGGCCAGCTTCTCCAGCCAGAGCTCATAGTCATGGTGCAGACCGGATTCGTCATCATTGATGAAAACGGACGCGGTAATGTGCATGGCATTCACCAGCACCAGACCCTCCTTTACGCCGCTCTCGCGAAGACTGTCCGCCACCTGCGCGGTGATGTTGATAAATGCCCGGCGAGCCGGCACATTGAACCACAATTCCTTCCGATACGATTTCATCAAACATCCTCCAACAGCCAACAGGCAAGAGTCAGGAGTCAGGAGCCAAATTCTATGCCGGCCATGAAGCCTGGATGATGGTCCCCTGATCGCTGCTCGAAAAGATCCGGAAGGAGCCGTTGGCGTGCTCAGCCCGCTCCTTCATTCCCGAAATCCCAAGCCCCTTGGGATAGCTGGTTCTGGCCAGGGTGGTTTCGAGATCAAAGCCGATGCCGTTATCTTCAAGCGTCAGGTGAATCCGGCCATTCTTCCTTTCCAGGCAGAGGTTCACCAACTCCGCTTTGCTGTGGCGGGCAATGTTGTTGAAAGCCTCCTGGAGAATTCGGAATATGACAATCTTCAGAGGCTCCGGGATGTCGTCTTCGTTCAAGTTGATCTGCTGTTCAATGGAGATGCCGGTGTAGGTCTTCTGAAATTCACGGCAAAACCAGCCGATGGTGGCAATGATGCCGAGATCGTCAAGGATCGATGGTCGAAGTCCGGTGTAGATCCGGCGCGCTTCCTCGATGGCATTCTGGACTACCGGGATGATCTGTGCCAGGGCTCTGACCCCAGTCCGGGAATGTTCCCGGGTCAGCGCGTCCAACACACTCTCAACATTGAACTTGATCGCAGCCAGCGACTGGCCGATGCTGTCATGGAGTTCCCGTGCGATCCGTTTCCGCTCCTCCTCCTGGGTGGTCAGCAACTGAGATGACAAGAAGCGCAGCGCCCGTTGAGATTCCAGCAGGGCGTGTTCGGTCCCCCGGCGTTCGTTGATTTCCTGCTGAAGGAGGTCGTTGGTTATGGCCAGGGTGGAGGTGCGGTCGCGGACCAGTTCCTCGAGATGTTCCCGGTAGCTGCGAAGTTCCTCCTCGACCTGCCGGCGTTCGGTCATGTCTCGAGCGCCGGCGCAGACGCCGAGGGGCTTTCCGGTGCTGTCCCGGAAGAGCGAGGCGTTGCAGAGCAGAAAGATGGTGTGACCGTCCGGGTGTCGGATTTCCAATTCATAATCTCGCAGCACCCCATCCTTGAGCACCCGGTGAAAGCCTTCCATAACCTTCTCCGGTTCCTGGAAATAGCGTGCTACGCGGCTCCCGATGAGCTGGGCGCGAGAATATCCGGCTACATTCTCGGCCGCGGCATTCACATCGCTGATCTTGCTCTCAAGATCAAGGACAACGATGGCATCCATGGTCGTTTCGATGATGTTCCGATGATAGGCGCTGGCCAGCCGCAGTGCTTCCTGGGACCGGCTGAGGTTGTCGAGTTCATGGTTCAATTGCTGCGTTCGAAGGTGGACTTGGCGCCTCAGCGAGCGGTTCCACAGCAACATCCCCAAAAGGGCGCAGGCAACCAGCCCAAGGCCCAGCAGGAGACTAATCCAGAATTGCCGGTTGGGGAACAGGCTCGCGTGCTCGAGGTTCACCCATTTTTTGAGAATCGCGGCCCGTTCCTGAGGTGAGATCTGGCTAAGGACTCTATCGAGAATTGCTGCCAGCTCGGGCCAGTCGTTGCGGCACCCGAAACTCAGCCGGAAGACATACCCCGTATTGCCGGCCACCCGCAGATTGCCAATACCCTCCCTCTCAATGACGTAGGTGGCCGCTGCGAGATTGCCCACCAAGGCGTCCACTATGCCGAAGGAGAGCTTGCGCAGGCCGGTATCGACCGCAGGCACCAGGTTCAGGTCGAGCTGCGGGTAATGGTTGACGACATAATCATGATCGGCATACCTGGAAACCATGGCTACCCGCATTCCGGCAAGTTTGTCGAGCGTTAGCGAGGTATTGACCGTCTGGCGGACAATGATGACCGACGGAAATTCGATGAAGGGGCTGGTGAAGAGCATGTATTCCGAGCGCTGCGGGGTCGCGGCGGCAGCGCCGAACATGTCCACCTCTCGCCTGCGCGCCGCTTCCAGGATGTCGTCCCAGTTTTCCAGTCGTATGATCTTGAAGCGAATTCCAAGCTTCTGCTCGACCAACTTGATGTAGTCAGCAGCAATCCCCAGATAGCGCCCTTCCTGGTCGAAATACTCGATGGGAGGATAAGCCGGGTCAGGAGCGATTGAGATCACCGGATGGGCCGCCAGCCATTGCTGCTCCTGCTCGGTCAGCAGAGAATCCTGGGCTGCTCCGCTTCCTGGGAAGACGGCACACGCCAGGAGGAAGACCAGCAGCAGCGTTGCCCGTTGGCCCGGCCGGGCGCACGTGGAGGCAGGAGAGTGCCGGGTCGCTGATTTTCTGGCAACGGTGCGCATAGCTGCTGCTTTATCCTGGCCTGTAGTCGGGAGTGACTGTCAGTGGTCCGCCGCTGCAAAGGGTTCTCGTGATTTTCGGGTCCCACGAGACCCTCGAAACGCCCGCACAATATCACAAACTATTAAATCTATCAACATGTTAGCCCCCCTTTGGGGGCAGAAAACTTTTTCGTCTTGACACGTTTTCGGAAATTGGCTAGGTTTCGGGCGCTGAAACGATCTACTCGTAGTGTTCTGCAGGTCGACCAATTCGACTGATGCAACCGATAACGGGTTAGAAGGGCCGTTAGCTCAACTGGCAGAGCAGCTGACTCTTAATCAGGAGGTTCGGGGTTCGAGTCCCTGACGGCCCACCAGAAAATCAAGGGGTTACGGGTTTTGGCCTGTGACCCTTTTCTTTTGCGCGCACATTACGAGGACAAACGCGGATTCAAGAAGAACTCCTCACCGGACATCATCTATCGAGGGGCTGATCGACAACCTTCCAAAAATACCCTTGCCCAAATGTAACAACGTCTTCTAATCACCCAGCGATCAAGCGGGGGATCGAAGGCCGCTTTTCCGTGCAAAGCCTTCTCGCTGCGCATCCTACACCCCCCACTCGGAGCACGGCCTTGATGGTATCGCCGTGTACGGCATCGGCGGTCGCCTCGTTGAGGACGATGAATCACCCCACCGCTCGAATGTCACGTTTTCGGGGGTGGCTTTTGCCCTTTCCTGGCGGGTTAAAGCTATTCGGGGCCTATGATGGGTTTGGTTTTCTTCCCCGGAAAATGCACCAGCCGGTTTACAACAAGATCCCATTTTGCCGCTACCTGACGGTAGTGCGACGATCAACTCAAGGCCACCTTAATGGGATAAGGAACCTGAAACATTATGGTTTTTAGTATCATATAGCAAACTATATATAGATAGTTTATATGTTTCTTTACAAGCGAACTATTCCGTGAGAACTAAAAGCCATGAAAAGTGACGAAATCAAACAAATCCGCATCAGATTGGGCCACTCTCAGCAAGAATTCGCTGCATTGCTTGGGGTCTCCTTTGCGACCGTCAATCGGTGGGAGAATGGGAAGGCGCGGCCACAAAAGGATCGTTTAGATCGCATTCGGGCTCTATGGCAAGCAGAGGATAAGGAGCTGCCGCGCGACCACGTCGAGACCATGGTCCCTCGTTTTAATTTCGAAGGTGATGCCGAGGCCATCAAGCTGGTGATTGACGCACACCGGCTCCAGAACGGCCACTTATTCAATAAGACCTTCGGACTTGAGCTCTCCCGGGTTGTGCCATTGCCACACCAAAGGATCGCAGTCTATGAACACCTGTTGCCCCAGAATCCTCTGAGGTTCCTTCTTGCCGACGATGCCGGAGCAGGCAAGACGATCATGACCGGCCTCTACATCCGCGAAATGATCAACCGAGGGCGGATGCAGCGGGTGATCATCTGCTGTCCGGCAGGCCTTACCTGGAACTGGAGGAGCGAGCTTCGTTTCTTCTTTGACCTGGATTTCAAAGTCCTGCAGGGTGCCGATTTTCAAAAGGGTGATGCGCTGTCCAATTCCGACCATTCCTGCTTCATAATCAGCGTCGATACTGCAGCCACCGATGAGGTGAAGCGTCAATTAACGTCTCACGATCTTCCCGCCTTCGATCTAGTGGTGTTTGATGAGGCCCACAAACTGGCTTGGGGTGATCCCAAACGTAAAGACAGCAAGACCAGTCGGTATCGTCTGGCAGAGACCCTTAGCGCTCGCACCACTCACTTGCTTCTGCTTACGGCCACCCCTCACATGGGCAAACCTTTTCCCTACTTTGCGCTTTGGCGATTACTTGATCCGAATGTTCTCTCAACCCTTGAAGTCCTTGACTCCTTTCCTCCCGAAAAACGCAAGAAATATTTCCTTCGACGGCTCAAAGAAGAAATGATCGACTACGAAGGGTGCCCCATCTACGTCCCACGCCTGTGCCAGACGATATCGTTTGAACTGACCGAGGCTGAACAACAGTTTTACGAGGAGGTCTCGGGCTACCTGCGCTGGAGTTACCAGACGAATAAGACCATCAACAAGAACGCTGCGGCAATGGTCCTGGCGGTTTTGCAGCGACGGCTGGCAAGCAGCGTTCATGCCATGTTGGAATCCCTTGGGCGCAGGAGGCTCCGCATTCTGGGCGAAGACTTCCCGTCTGCCGAAAAGACTCCACTGAGCCTTGCCAGTCTCATGGATCATTTTGACAGCAGCACTGCTGATGAAAACGAACCCCTTGAAAGCGGCCGAGAAACCGAAGAACAATATGAAGATCAAGCTCTCTCTCTCGTTAAGCCCGAAAGTGTTGCCCAACTTGAAAAAGAACTGGAATACCTTGAGCGAATCATTGAACGTGGCGAAACAGTCCGTGCCGTCAGCGAAACCAAATTCCTCAAATTGCGTGAGCTCATCGAGTCAGCAGAATTCCATAATGAAAAGCTCTTGGTATTTACCGAGCACCGGGATACGCTGAATTACCTGCACCAGCGATTCGATGCGCTCGGGTACACCGGCCAAATCGCCACCATTCACGGCGGTATGAGTATCGAGGAACGCGAAGAACAGCGCATCAGGTTCATGCCTCCCGAGGTTCGCCGTGCCCAGGGAATTAAGGATCCCGACGCGCCAAGCGCTCGCATCATGCTGGCAACTGATGCCGCCGGCGAAGGAATAAACCTTCAGTTTGCCTGGCTTATGGTGAACTTTGATATTCCCTGGAATCCTGCTCGTCTCGAACAGCGTATGGGGCGGCTGCATCGTTTTGGGCAGAAGCATCTCGATGTGCGTATTTTCAATCTCGTTGCCGAAAATACCCGCGAAGGCGATGTGTTGGCCACGCTCCTGGCCAAACTCGATGAAGCGCGCAAGGATCTATGCAGCGATAAAGTATTTGATGTGGTTGGTCAGCGCCTCCAGGAAGTCTCAATCCGTGATCTTCTAAGAGATGCTCTTTTTGAGAACTCTCCCTACACGGCCCAGAAGAAACTGGATTCTGTGCTGGCAACTCAGAAATTGAGGGCCCTGATCGAGGATCAGAGAAAGACGGCATCCACCTACGGAGATGTCGGGCAACGTCTCGGACAATTGAGGACCGAGATGGAAGTAGAACGCTTTAATCGCTTACTCCCCGCCTTCATCCAGAATTTCCTGGATAAGGCCGCCCCGCGCTTGGGCGTCGAATTGGAAGGCGATCTCAGCGAAGCCGCTCGCTTCTCAATCACTGGCAATGAAGGTCAGTGGCTGCGCCAACTCTCGGAACATTTTCCGAACGGCTTGCCGGATTATCTCTCCGTTAGGCAGAACATCTCCCTACCCGGTGTGGATCGATCCAGGCTGGCATTTCTCCGTCCCGGTGAAATCATATTCGATGGCTTTTGTCAGGAAACCATTCGACGTTTTCAAGGGGATGTGGCACGCGGGTCGGTGTTTTGTGATCCTGCCGCTGAAAAGCCATATTACGCTGCGGTATATCTTTGCCAGATGGGCGAACCGCGGTGTAGTTTCACGAGCGCTAAAGCGCTCACTACAAGCAACTATGGAAGCTCTGTCACCAACCCTCTCCAGGATCACCGCGGACATGTTCGTAGTGAGCGCTTCAGCGCTTTACAGCACTCGTCGTTAGTCCTTGGGGAACGGCGGCTGATAGGAATCAGGTGGGACGAAACCGACCGTTTCGAGGTTTGCGCCCCCAATCATCTTTTAGCCTTACAGGCCGCGCCGCGTTCTCTCATCTGGAAGGCTGGAAACCTCCTGAACAACCCGGAGGAGCAGATTTTGCGGGCTGACTCACATGCCCGTATGCTCGCTGAGTCTATATACCTTCAGCAACTGCGCTCCACACTTCAGGCAGAAAGTCATTCCCGATTGGACGATCTCATGCGCGGCTTTGATTTTCAGGCGAGTGCCCTGGCCCAGGAACGAGCCGAACTCGGCCGCCGCCTGCGTCAAGGCGAGTCCCTCGCGGCGGACCGGCTCGAGATCATAAAGAAGGAGCAGATGCGGCTTGATGAAGAAAAGGCTCAGGTTCTCTTATTCGAGCACAGGCGGCCCGATCTACTGACGATCACCAGGTTTGATCGGATCGCCGTGGCGCTGGTTGTTCCTGACCCCAGCCCGGAGGCTCAGGAGCGCTATGATAAGCACATAGAAGAAATGGCGATGCGGATTGCGCGCAACTTTGAGGTGGATCGTTACGGAGCCAGAGTCTTCGATGTCTCATTGCCGCACCTGGCGAGGGGATATGACCTTGAAAGCCATCGCGCCAACGGAGACAAAGTGGTTATTGAAGTGAAAGGCCTGGCTGGACGTGGTCCTGTGCATCTTACGGAAAACGAATGGCCTACCGCTGTCAATGTCCGAAACGGCTATTGGCTATACGTCGCGGCGGATTGCGCCTCCGGCAGCCCCACGCTCTTCCGGGTTCAGGATCCTGCCTTCAAACTGGTAGTGAAGAGCCGCCAAAGCTTTACGGTCAACATCGGTGACATTATCCGGGAGGCTGAAAGTGACTGACAGGATTGGAATTCGGCCATTTTAAGGATTTCTGTTCACACACATGCCGGAAGGCAAAGCCCAAATCTGGGAGGTTATCATGCCTGAAACGATCACCATAAATAATTTGGACGAGGCGACCGCCAAGTGGATTGACAGGGAAGCAAAACGGTCGGGTACAAATATGGAAGCGGTCGCTTTGAATCTCATGCGGAAGGGAATTGAATGCGAGCGTGACCATGTTGCACTTCCGTTCTACGAAGACCTGGATTCCCTGGCCGGTACATGGAGCGAGGAACAGGCGATCGAGTTCATGAATGCCATCAATCACTTCAATCAAGTGGATGAGAAGCTATGGCAATGAGGGACATCCTGCTCGACACCAACGCCTATGTAGCTTTCAAGCGCGGTCTTCCCGAAGTCGTCGAAGTGATAAGGCATGCTGCGCTCATCGGCATAAACAGTGTCGTTCTCGGGGAGCTGCTGGCCGGATTTGCGGTGGGTTCCAGGGGGACGGCAAATGTGGAAGAACTCAGGCGCTTCATGGGCTCTCCCCGCGTCAGAATATTCTCCCTGGATGAGGTGACTGCCAGCCGTTATGCAGATGTTTACCGGGACCTGCGGGGCATCGGGCAACCCATACCAACCAATGACATGTGGATTGCCGCCACGGCGCTCCGACACCACCTGGCGGCGCTGAGCTTCGATGGACACTTCAAAGCCGTGAAAGGAGTGGTTGCCGGCTCCAGCCTGTCAGACTTCATCTTCTGATTCCAGAGTAGTGGGCAAACTGCCATGACCGAAACATTGAATGCAAATCATGTTGAGATTGCCAGAGAATGACGCAAAATATCGACCGACCACGCCTTATTGAAGTTGCCTTCCCGCTCAAGCAGGCATCCATTGCCAGTGTGCACGAAAAGAACGTCAGGCACGGGCATATTTCGACTCTGCATATCTGGCCGGCCCGCCGCCCACTCGCCGCATGCCGCGCCGCCCTCCTCGCCACCCTGCTTCCCGATCCCGGCGACCCTGGCAAAAGACAGGCGCTCCTCCAAAAAATCGGCGGTATGCCGGTCACCAGAGACATGCAAGAACAGAGTGACGATGGGAGGATGATCGTCGAAAAGAAGGAGACCCTGGAAGGAGGGGTCCTGGCCTGGGGGCAGGAAAACGACCCGGCCATGGATGATTTCCGGGCAATGATCCGTGAATTCTATGGGAATGAAGCGCCAAGGGTACTCGACCCTTTTGCCGGCGGCGGGGCGATTCCCTTGGAAGCGATGAGGCTTGGCTGCGAGGTCATGGCTTCTGATCTCAATCCGGTCGCCTGGTTCGTCCTCAAATGTACCATCGAGTATCCTCAGCAGTTCGCAGGCAAGAAATGGCCATTGCCGCCATTTGTTCTCGAATGGCCCGACTTCGTCGATGACTTTGTGACGAGGAAAATAAGGAGGCACAAGGGCAAAGAGAAACCCCACTTCTCCGATCCCAGACAACTCAACCTGTTTGATTTGCCGGATGCCGACCTGGCGTGGCACGTTCGCGCCTGGGGGCGGTGGGTGCTGGAACGGGCACGGGCAGACCTGGCGGCCCGCTACCCGGAAGTGAACGGGGAACCCAGCGTGGCCTACCTGTGGGCCAGGACCGCGCGCGACAAGTTGACCACGGGGCGCATTCCCTTGCTCAAAACCTTCTGGCTCTACAAGAAGAAAGGCAGAAGAGTCGCGTTGCTCCCTGTTCCCACGGAAGACGCTTCCGGTGTCACTTTTGAGTTGCTGAATGATGCCGATATCGCAAGGCCTAAACAGGTCATCGAGAATCATCCCGTCCTGGCAAAGTGGGAAGTCACGGCCGAAAACTTCACGCGCTTTCTCGATAATGGCACCATGAATCGGGCCGGCGTGTGGAGCCCCTGCAGTGGAAGGCCGGGTTTGATCGCGCTGACCATGGATGACCTGCGCCGGCAAGGCCGGCAGGGCCTCCTTGGCTCCCAAATGACGACGGTTGTGATTGAAGCCACCACGCCAAGCGGCAAGCAAACCTACAAACGCTACCGGTTGCCGACAGAGGAAGAATTGAGAGTCGCCCAGGTTGAAATGGAAGAATTGGAGGAGGCTTTTGACGACGTGCCATTTGGGATACCGGATGAACCGATGCCGCCCGTGGGAACTTTAGGGTTTCGTATCCCTCTTTACGGATTCAGCAAATGGCGTGATCTCTTTACACCGCGTCAGCTTATGGCCTTGGGAATATTTATCAAACATACTCGCAGGGCAATCCAGGAGCTTGTCCTTCAAGATGTTGAGAAGGCAGAGGCCGTTGGAGCATACCTTTCCTTGACCCTCGACCGCCTTGCCGATCGTGGCAGCGCAATTTGCTCGTGGACCATAAATTACCATCAAGTCAGGAACACCTTCGCGAGATTTGCCCTGCCCATGGTGTGGGATTTTGCCGAAACCAATACGACTGTCGAAGCATCCGGAGGTTACCCTGGACAGATCGAACTGATAGCCAAATATCTTGATCATGCCCTAACCATCGGGGTTCCTGATACCCCGCCGGAGATTACAAAAGAATCGGCCATTTCCAGCGCCCATGGTCAAGTTGACTGTGTGGTTACCGACCCTCCATACTATGACGCAATTCCCTATTCCGACTTGATGGACTTTTTCTACATCTGGCTGCGCCGCATTCATCACGGGCTGAACCCCGAGATGACAGCCGTTTTTGCCGATTCTCTTTCGCCGAAATGGAACCATGATCAGCAGGATGGCGAACTGATTGATGATGAATCACGCTTTGGAGGCAACAAGGCGGCTTCCAAAAAATCATACGAAGACGGCATGGCCAAGGCCTTCCAAAGATGCTGCGAAAGCCTTTCTGAAAACGGCCGTCTGGTTGTTGTCTTTGCCAACAAGGAAGTTGATGCATGGGAAACCCTGATCGGCGCTCTCGTCCGGGGTGGAGCGACGGTTACTGCCAGTTGGCCGATTCAGACCGAGAGGCCCAATCGTGCCCGCGGAATCAGCTCGGCTGCGCTTTCTTCCTCTGTCTGGATCGTCTGCCGGAAACGCCCCCAGAGCGCAACCTCCGGCTGGGATTCCGAAGTGCTCGACCGGATGAAAACCATCCTCTTTCAACCCCGTGAGGCGCTGGGAGATCGGAATATCCTGCAATACTATTTTGATCTGGGCATCCGGGGACCGGACTTCATCTGGGCAGCGCTTGGTCCTGCGCTTGAAGCCTACAGTGCGCACCCGCGTGTCAAAAAGACGGCCGGCGGCATCATGACCGTACCCGAATTCCTCAAGGAGGTACGAAGACTGGTTCTTCAGTTTTCGCTGGGAGAATTGCCGGGTTTTCGCGATTTACATCGAGATACCCAGGGGCGCGGAGAGGCTCTGGAGCTGGATGCGGTCACGCAATATTACCTTCTTCATCGGGCGTACTTCGGACTGGATTCGGCTCCGGCCGGTCCTTGTATTCTCTATGCGAACGCTTGCGGCAAGAATGAAACCGAGTTGAAAGTGGTATGGAATGTCATCGAGCAGGGTGGCAAATCCAAAAAAGGCCGCCCCAGCAAGATTGACCCTGACAGCGCGGACGAAGATGAGCCCAAGGGAAACCAGTACCGCCTTCTGGACTGGTCGGAGCGATCCCGCCGAGACGATCTTGGAGAAAGTCGGTCGAATGAGCCTGCTCCTTTGATTGACCGTCTGCACCGCCTCATGTTTCTCCTCGAACATAATCGCGCCAGCGAAGTGCAGCAGGCCTTCGATTCATGGGGATTGGCCGGCGAGCGAGCGTTCACGCCTCTGCTCCAGGCGGTTCGCGAACTGGCGGTGCGTGACCGATGCGACACCGAGCGGCGTCTCGTGGAGGCCCTCGCCACGCAACTCAAGATGAACAGAAGAGTGGTTGTGGTTGGTGATGTAGTAGAGGAAATTCAACTATTTATGGACTGCCGGGGCGGATCGTCAGAGGGCAGGTAGACGGTCCGCATGGTCTCGAGTTGATGCAGGGCACACAAAGAGCGCTGAAGCGCTCACTACGAGCCGCAATAAAGCGCTGCAGGGCTTACTACGAACCACGATGAGATGCACTGCAACAATTTTGCCTAAGGTTTGTAGTTGGCGCTTCAGCGCCTTCTTGGAAGGCAAGCATGTACCGGTATCGCGACCTCACCTCAGAACAGAGAGCGGAATTGATCGAGCAACGCCGCACTCGAGGTTATCCGCCTCATTCACCGCCGCATCTGGCGCATGAGGGATGTCGTTACCTGCTGACCGCAGCATGCTATGAACACAAATGCCATCTGGCATTGGACTCACGGCGTCAAGAGATGCTGAACAGGTTGTTTGAGACCCTTGTCAAACACGGCATTGAATTGCGGGCGTGGGTCGTGCTTCCCAATCATTATCACCTGCTGGCCTACGTTCCCGATTTCACGGTTTTGGGCCGTCTCTTCGGTTCCGTTCACGGATCAACGGCTTACCAGTGGAATCGAGAGGATCATGTTTCCGGCCGCAAGGTATGGTACCGGTATGCAGACCGAGCCATAAGGTCGGAAAGGCATTATTTCACAACATTGAACTACATCCACTTTAACCCGGTTAAGCATCGCTGGGTCGAGGCGCCCTATGAGTGGTCGCAGACCAGCGTGCACTGGTATCTGGAATATTATGGGCGGGAATGGCTGCGTGCCTTGTGGGTCCAATATCCGGTGCGTGATTACGGTCGTCACTGGGATTGGGACCAACCGTGATGACCGCCCGAGCATGCTTATTGGTAGTGAGCGCTTTAGCGCTTGAGAGAGTGCTGAAGCACTCACTACGAACGCGATCCCTTACGAACAAGGCTGGACGAGACCAAGTAAAGGGTCTTGTTCATTGTCGAGAGAAGCGAGAGTCACACTGATGAGCAAAGCAGCCGTAATCCTCCCATGGAAGAAGACTTGCAGCCTCAGACCGGAAATTCGCACCCATGAACTGACTGCCAGCGATTTTGCGGTAGACCTGCACAAGGTCATCAATGGCTGGCCCGGTAAGAAGCCTTTTTACTGCGATCCGGTCCAATTCTTTTCCACAACTTACGCCACCGAGAACCTCAGGCAGTTCTGCAAGGTTGTTCTGCGGCGCCTGGCAGAACAAAGTGGAGGAGAGTCCATTATCAATGTGACGCAGACTTTCGGCGGCGGGAAATCTCACACTCTAACAACGCTTTATTACTTCACAACGCTCGGTCCCAAACTGCCCAGGAAGGAAACTTCGGTCGGCATGATTCTGAACCATGCTCAACTGAAGGACCCGCCAACAGCCCGGGTCGCAGCTGTTTCCTTCGACAAGGTGGATTGGAAGGTGGGGGGTGAAGCCAAATCGCCGGAAGGCGAGATGCGAAAATTCCGCATGCCCTGGAATCTGATCGCATGGCAATTACTCGGACAAAAGGGGTTGGATATTCTGGACCGCGACGAGTCAAAGCCCGACTTCGACACGCCTCCAGCCGACATCCTCTGGGCTGAAATCCTTCGCGAAGTCGAAGCCTCGGGCCAGGGAGCTTTGATCCTGATGGATGAATTCCTCATGTGGGCACATGATGCGGCATCTCCTGATCCTACGGAAGAAAGAAGCGATCGTGGTCCGGTTTGGGTTGACCGTCTGAAGAACTTTTTCCAAAAGCTCTCGCAGGCGGTCGAATCGTCGAAACGCTCTTGCCTGGTGGTATCCTTGCTCGCCACCGAGCCCAGTAAGTTCGATGATCTGGGCAAGGCCATTCTCAATGCCTGCAACAGCGGCTTGAACAGGCAGGCATCTTTGCAGTCCCCGGTTGAAAAGGATGACTTGGCGGAACTGCTGCGCCGGAGGCTTTTTGAGCAGTATCCTGAAAGTGAGACCAAGCGTCATCAGCATATCCTCGCCTTCTGGCCCAGGCTGAAAGCGGTGGACCCCATCCGAGCCAGGATGCCCGATGCCATGGAGCGTCTCAAAAAGGCCTATCCCTTTCATCCGGATCTCCTGGATCGTTTTTTTGGAAAATGGATTGGGCTGCATCAATTCCAGCGAACGCGCGGGGTGCTCCAGACCTTTGCCATGGCTCTGCGTGATGCCGAAGACTGGGACGAATCCCCCCTCATCAGTGCTCAGGTCTTTCTGCCTTCGCCCGGTAAGGATGGGCTGAGTGAAGCGTTACAGAAGCTGGCGGAGGTCGCCAAGGATTCAGAGCCCGAAAAGAACCCACCGTGGCCCGGCAATCTCAAGACGGAGTTGCCGCGCGCCTTGGCAGCGCAGATGGCCGATGCCCCCACCCTCATGGGACGCGAAATCGAGGCTTCCTGTGTTGCCACCTTCATTTACTCCCAGCCTATTGGAGAGCAGGCGGAATTGAGCGACTTGCGATGGCAGCTGGGAGCCACCTGCGATATGCCTGCCGTACTCAACAACGGGTTATGTTCCTGGGCGAAGAGCTCGTGGTACCTGGAAGAGTGCGAAGCGACCGAGGCTGGCACAGGAGTTCCCAAATTCTGGCGGCTGGGTCCCAAACCTAATCTCAGTCAGTTGCACGATTCCTACAAACGCCAGGCATTGAGATATGCGAAAAGCAAGTTTGATGAACTGGCAGGCAAGTGCGCGCCGCTCTTTGAAGGATGCCTCCAGGAAGGCGTAAAACCTCATAAGTTGCCTCAGGACCCTTCTGATGTAGATGATGACGGGCAGTTCAGGCTCGTCATTCTTGGAGCTGATTACGCGGGGATCGTCGGCGACCCGGCCAAACCGGAAGCCGCGGCTTTCCTCCGCACCCATTCCTCCCCGGCAGATACCCGGACTTACCAGAACATCGTGCTCGTCGCCACTCCGAGCGTCCCCGGGCTCCATCAGGCGGAGCAGCAGATTGCAGATTGGCTGGGCTGGGTTGAAATCAAAGGTTCAGCCCAATTCAAGGAGATGGATTCCATTGATCAGGAGCGGGTTAGAAAACGAGAGAAGGAATCCCACAGGGTGGCACAGACGTCTGTAAAAAATGCCTTCGAGCTCGTGCTCTATCTGCACAGCGATGGCTCCATCCAGGCCAGGAAAATCACTATGGGGGCACAATCCTTATTGGGAACGCTGCTGTTGGAAAAGGAATTGCGCCTTTTCAAAGAAAAAATCGATGCCGAAGCCATCATGCCCGGTGGTCCTTATCGAATATGGCTTCCCACAGATCCCCGAATCGGCATCAACGATCTGTATGGTGCCTTTGGCCGTGAGCCGCATTTACCAAAACTCATCAGCCACCAGACGGTCGTGAATAGTATTGAAGATGCTGTGAAGCGCGGCGTTCTGGCGGTGCGATGCGTACGTTCGGACGGATCTGAGCAATGGTATTGGCGAACCGGAATCGACATGGTCGACTGGGACAGAGTGGGCGAGGCCTGGCTGCCGGCACAGGCAACACTCAATTCACTGAGCTTATCGGCTGTTGCCCCGGATGCACTAAGAGGTTTGTGGCCCGAGCATGACAGCGGTGTCAAGCTGGCCATGCTTTGTTCCTGGTTTGATGGGAGCCATTCCTTCGAAGAAACACCGTCTCCTGATTATCCACCCGAACAGCGCTCCATTCCCAAGGTGGATTACCGGATCGTCCACCAGGCTGTCAGTAAGGCTGTCGCAGACGGATACCTCTGGTTAGTCTTCGGGAACGATAGTGTGACCGGGGAGAAGCCCACAGTCGTTCAAATGGACCATGACGCTCTGCTTTACCGCCCGCCCCAACCGTTATCAGGGATTGACTTTCTGCCGAGTGCGCTTCCCGCTGCCTGGTCTACCGAACCGGAGCCCAAGACAACGATTTCCGAACTTTATGCGGCGCTCAAAACCACGCGGGGAAAACCGTGGCCCCGGAAACATTTCATTGATGCCTTAAATGCTGCGGTTGCTCAAGGGTTCATGGGCAAACTCTCAGGCTCCGGTTCCATCAGTTCATTGGAACACGACGGCAATGTAGAATTGATAATCAGAAAGCAAGCCACACCACCTCCACCGCCGCCGCCTCCACCGGTCGGGCGCAAGTTCACTAACACTGTGGTACTGAGGATTGGGGAAGTTCAAACCCTCGGCGAAGAAATCGGAGAACTGACCAAGTCGCTGGCTGGATGCGATCCACAGATCGAAGTGCGTTTAACCATAAAATCAAAGCCCGGTGCGGATCTCAAGGAAACATCAAAGATTCTGGACAGAATAAAAGAGGGCTGGAAGTTCTAGGGTGAGGATTCCGTTGTTCTTGCGATCTTAACCGCGAAGAGCCGGCTCGTAACCTCGAATCAACGGCAAACGGCAAAGAATTGCGAAGCACAGTTTATTCAGGGTCTTTCGGACGTTTGTCTTGAACCTCCTGCCAGCAGGCATCGAATAGGCTAAACTTGGTATATGAGAGCATTGATGGTATGACCATGCCAAACTATCCTGAGAATTCTCCGCGAGCCATCCTGCTCACCCGCTTTGGTTACGACAACTTCCGCGATCACCAGGAAGAGATCATCAACCAGGTGATATCCGGCCGGGATGCCCTGGTCCTGATGCCGACAGGCAGCGGGAAATCGATCTGCTACCAGATTCCGGCGATGATCCGACCCGGCGTGGGGGTCGTCATCTCGCCTTTGATTGCCCTGATGCAGGACCAGGTAGATGCCGTGAGACAGCTCGGGATTCGAGCGGAATTCCTTAACTCCACTCTGAGCCCGGAAGAAGCTCGGGCAGTGGAGCGGAATGTGCTTTACGGTCAGCTGGATCTTCTGTATGTGGCGCCGGAGCGGCTCATGATGCCCGGTTTTCAAGCCCTCCTTGACCAATCCCAGGTGGCTCTCTTCGCCATCGATGAGGCCCACTGCGTATCCCAGTGGGGGCATGACTTCCGGCCCGAGTATCTTCAGCTCTCAATCCTTCCGGAACGCTTTCCGAAAATCCCCCGCATCGCCGTCACGGCTACCGCCGATCGGGTGACACGAAGGGAAATCATCGAGAAACTCAAACTCGAGAACGCCGGGCAATTCATTTCGAGCCTCGACCGCACCAATCTCTACTATCGCGTGGAACTGAAGGAAAACGAAAAGGTTCAGCTGCTGGATTTCCTTCGGACGGAACATCCGAACGATTCCGGAATCGTTTATTGCCTGAGCCGCCGAAGGGTTGATGTCATTGCCGATTGGCTCGCGGGGAAAGGTTTTACGGCGCTCCCCTATCATGCGGGAATGGAGAAGGAACTGCGCCTCAGGCACCAGCGGCGATTTCTCCGAGAGGAGAGTGTCATCATCGTTGCCACCATCGCTTTTGGCATGGGCATTGATAAACCGGATGTCCGTTTTGTGGCTCATCTGGACCTTCCCAAGACCCTCGAGGGCTACTATCAAGAAACCGGTCGTGCCGGCCGCGACGGCGAAAAATCCGACGCCTGGATGCTGTATGGGCTGGGGGACGTCGTTACGCTCAGGCAGATGCTTGCGGCTTCCGAAGGGGACGAGCAGTTCAAGAGAATCCAGCAGCGCAAGATGGAAGCCATGCTTGGCTTCTGCGAGACGACCCGATGCCGGAGACAGGTGCTCCTCAGCTATTTCGGTGAGGACCTGCCGGAACCCTGCGGGAACTGCGACACCTGCGCCGGTAAACTCGAGACCCGGGATGGAACGATCGAAGCGCAAAAGGCTCTCTCCTGCGTTTATCGAACCGGCCAGCGTTTTGGGGCCTCCTATCTCACCGATGTTCTTCTGGGAAAAGACGACGAGCGCATCCGCCGCTTCGGCCACGACATAGTCTCCACCTTCGGCATAGGGAAAGAACTCTCCAAGCAGGACTGGAAATCCGTATTCCGCCAGCTCGTGGCGGCGGGACTCCTTAGTGTGGATCTTGAGGGCAAGGGAGGATTTCGCCTTGCGCCGAGGGCCTGGCCGGTTTTGAGAGGAGAGGAAAAGTTTGCTCTCCGAAAAGACCCGGAGCCGGTCACGCTCGAGAGAAGGTCGCGCATCAGGCCGGATCGCAGAAGGCCTGACCTGCCATCCGCTCCCACGTCCGGAGAGCTTTGGGAAAAGCTGCGCACGCTGCGCCTTGAAATTGCGAGAAAGCAAGGTATTGCACCTTTTATTATCTTTCACGACAGCACGCTACGGGAAATGGCCAGGACCCTTCCGCGAACCATCGAGGACATGAGCGAAGTTTCCGGCATTGGCGAAAGAAAGCTTGAACTCTATGGCAAGCAGTTCCTCGCGCTTATTTTGGATCACCTCCAGAAGCACGCCGCTCCCTCTCCTGAAGCAGAACCGGCTGCCGGTGAGCAAGAGGATTCACTCGGGATTGGACATCCCCTTTCAACCCCAAACATTGTGATCGAACAGATCCCCGATGGCGAACTGCCGATACCCGGTTTGAACGAGCTGGTCGACCGTTTGCCGCCCAAGAGGCCAGACGAGTCGTTCACGGAGGAGAGGCTCATCGAGATCAGAAAGAAACATCCCCGGGCCTATGAGCCCTGGAGCGACGAGGAAGATAGAATGCTCACCAGGCTATACCACGAGGGCCAGAGCGTTGCCGTACTGGCGAAGATCTTTCAGAGGCAACCCGGCGCCATTGCCTCCCGGATTCGGAAGCTTTCCGGGGCTTAATTCGGCGCTTCCCCGAATCAGCCCCTTCGTCAACCGCCTTCCTGCTAAAAGGGTGTCTAAAAAGCCCGCCCACCCCGTTTCTGCGGCGTGTTTTTGGCCGGGGTCCGGGCACTTGCACCGGAAACAATTCAAAATGACGAAACGCGAATCGTGAGAATTTTCCGACATGCACCTAAGCCGCATCGGTCGCTGAGGTAGGTTTGTCAGTCGATCACTGGTCGACGTGGCAAAACATTGGGTGTCATTAGAGTGGTGCGTGAGATCGGCAGATTTTCAGATGATTCTGGCGAAGCGTCAGATGATTATCGGATGATTTCCGCGTCAACAGCCCTTTCCCGCAATACGTAAGCCGTCCCGCGCCCCGAACCCTGGCGGATGACAGTGTGTGCAGGGTCATACCGGCCGAGAGACCTTGTGAGCTCTTCCGCCATTTCCTTGCGCATCTCCTGGGGCTTTAAGACCTCCGCATGCATCCCGTACGACATCACCCACCGTTTGACATCGAGCCAGCCACTGGTCTCCATCTCGAGAATGAGCGAGCCATCGGCCTCGTCTTCCGTGAGGCGCTGATTGGGTGCCCAGATGCGCTCCCGGATATAGGGGGCGACTTCCCTGGAGAACCGGATCCTCACCTGGAACGGCTTGTCGAAGATGATGCCGAAGGCCGAGTTGAGCAGTTTTTCAGGATCGAAGTTTTCGGGATACCCGAAGGAGTTGTCGGTTACCTGCAGCCGTTCGATCCGTTCTACGGCAAGAGTCCGAATTTCTTCATACTCGGTGATGTAAGCAAAGATATAAAGGCCGCCGTTGTTTTCGAAGAACCTTAGCGGGTCAAGGTCATAATTCCTTATTTTACCGGAACGGAAGGAGTGGTATGTCACCGCGCAACGCTTCTGCTCGATCATTCCCCGTCGGAGACCATCGATGATCTTCTCCTTGCCGGTGTAGTCCTTGGCAAACTTGGTGGACGGCACGAAGAGCGTCTGGATTTTCGCCAGTTGCCGTGACAGGCCTTCCGGCATGAAGAAGGAGAGCTTCCGAAAAGCGGAGTCGGCCAGCTTCTCGATCTCGGTGCCGTGAAAGAGCTGGGCTTCCCCCTTGACCAGGTAGAGCGCGATGAGTTCCGGCAGCGTCAGCCGGATGTCGGGGAGGGTGATGTTGGGCAGCTTCATCACGTAGGTGTCCACCATCCGCCAGGTCTTCTCGCCGGAAGGGCCGTCCTGTTCGTCGTATACGGGGAAATTAAGTTCCTCCAGCAACCCGAGCAGTCGCTGCACGGTCCTCTTGTCAACTCCCAGGTGATCCGCCAGTTCCTGCTTGGTCGCCCCCGCCGGGGTGCTCAACAAATCGACCGCCCTCAACATTCTCACCATCTGTTCGCCGTACATAAGGTTCTCCTGCGGCTGGGAAGCGACAGTTCAGAAATCTTCCGAGAATCGCCCTGAGCTTGAAAAAATCTTACCAGATTTTTCCCCTCGTTGGACAGGAATTGTCCCACCCGCGCGGTAGAGGTGGACCGTAACCAGGCCGTGCCTCATTCCACAAGGAGGATGCCATGTGCCTGGAGCAAGTTGTTCCCAGCAATACGATTCTTAAGGAGGCAGCTCATGAAAGCGAAATCTTACGCTGTTCTGTTCTTCATTCTTCTCTTTACCGTCTGCCCCGGGTCCACGGTGCTTGCCGGCGGGCAAAAGACGGTCTTCGCAACCTTCAGAACCTGTGTTTATTGGGTTCATAAGGCTGATTTCAAGGCTGCGTGGCGCGGTCGCCTGCGGAACCCCGACAGCGGCCCGGCGCTTGGGCTGGGAAACAGGGGGCGGGACGGCCAAGAGAAGAAAACCAGGAAACTACTCTTGCATATTTGAATGGCTGCAACCGCAAAGGCTTCTCGAAAGAAGAGTCGGCCGAAACAGGGGAAAGCCGTGTGCTACTTCGTATCCAGGACCCTGCGGACGGTTTCGGCAAAGTCTCGAAGGGTGAACGCTTTCATCACAAAGGCCCGAATTCCCATTTCGCGGGTTTGATGTTCCGTGATCCGCTCGTTGAACCCGGTCATGATAATGATCGGAACATCAGGCCGAAGCTTCATCATTGCTCGAGCAAGATCCGTTCCCGTCATTCCGGGCATGGTGTAGTCAGTAATGACCAGGTCAAAGTGGTGTGGTTGCTGACGGAAGAGAACCAGTGCGTCAAGGCTGTTGGTCATGGTGCAGACCCGATAGCCAAGGTGTTCGAGCATCTGCTTGCCGGCATGTGCCAACTCCTCTTCATCATCCACCAGCAGTATTCTTTCCCTGCCCCTGGGGATCTGACCGAGACCCATCGCCTCTGACACATCGGCCCTGTCCAACCTTGGAAGATACACGTGGAAAGCCGATCCCCTCCCTGGTTCACTATAGACCTGGATTACCCCTCCCTGGCTTTTGACAATGCCATGAACGACTGCCAACCCGAGACCCGTTCCTTCTCCCGGATTCTTGGTGGTGAAATAGGGATCGAAGATTCGCTCGACGGTTGTCCGGTCCATACCGTGACCGGTATCCTCAACCGTGAGCTTGAGATACTCTCCAGGATGGAGTTGCTCAGGCCGATCACCGCCTCCAGGGTCGAATCCAACACAGGCAAGCGTCACGGTCAGCAGGCCGCCTCGTTCGCGCATGGCATGCGCGGCATTCGTTACCAGATTCATCAGTACCTGGTGAACCTGAGTGGCATCCGCCAAAATGAGATCATCACCCCTTGCGGATTCGATCTCCCGGCGGATTTCGATAGAGGAGGGCAGCGTCGCTCTCAGCAGTTCCATGACTTGCTTGATCAGGGGTATGAGATGCAGCGGTTGCGGCTTCTGCTCACTCACGCGGCTGAAGGTGAGGATTTGCCTGATCAGATCCCTGGCCCGGTGAATTGCTTTCAGGGTGACATGAAGGTTCTGCCCAATGGGTGACTCGCCGCCGAGTTTGAGCTCCGCAAGCTCCACATTCGTCATGATTATCGCAAGAATATTGTTGAAGTCGTGGGCAATGCCGCCGGCCAGAGTGCCGATCGCCTCCATCTTCTGAGCCTGCCGCAGCTGGGCTTCCAGCTTCTCCCTCTCTTCCTCCATCTGCTTGCGCTGCGTGATGTCAGTCACGAATGCATCGTAGAAGGCTATCTCACCGTTCCGGGCGTAAACGCATCGGGTGTTGATCGAGATCCAGAAGGTATCGCCACTCCGCCTGCGCATCTCTGCTTCGTGGCCGAATATCTGACTCTCACGGCGCAACCGTACCAGCAGCCTCAGCCACTGCTTGGGGCGGCGATACAGGTCCGCCCCGATACTGTGAACCTCCCGGACCATCTGTTCGGGGGACGCGAATCCAAACATCCTGGCAAGGGCCGGATTCACTGACAGAATACTCCCATTTGGGGCACTGCGCAGGATGCCCTCGACCGAATTTTCCACAATATCGCGGTATTTCTCTTCAGACTGCCGAAGCGCGATCTCCGCCCGATGGCGCTCGGCGACATCCTCAAACAGCCCGACAGCGCCCAGGAACCGGCCATCTTCCGAAACCATGGGCCGCAAAATGGCTCTCATGGGAGTGATTTTCCCGCCAGTAACAGACCGATAGTCTCCGACATAGTAGCCTGGCTGCCCCTTCATGACATCCTGGACCGCTTTCAACATCCCGGGATCCTTGACTTCCCTGAGGATGTTGAAACCGAGTAACTTCTCTCCCGGTCCCCCCATAATTTGCGCGAAGGTGTCGTTGAAGTCTCGGATGATCCCGTCGGCGTCGCAATGCATGATGCCGAGAGGGGCATGATTGAATATCGTTCGATACCTTTCTTCACTCTCCCGCAGCGCTTTCTCCGCCAGGGCGCGTTCGACGACTTCCAATCGCAACTGCTCGTTCAGCCGGGTCAGTTCGGCCGTCCGCGCCTGAACCACGGTTCCGAGGTGATTGCGATGCTGTTCCAGTTCATCTTCCGTTTCCATTTCTTTGGAGACATTTGTCAGAAATCCGGGTGACAAGCAGATCCGATCTGCTTCAAAGCACTCTATCGTGGCCTGATCCTTGAGCCAGATGACATGGCCCCTGCGTACGGCAATCTTGTATACCGCCTCGATGGCACCGGCGGTCTGGCCCTCTTCGCGCAATTCCCGCCAGGCGGCGCTCAACTCGTCGCGGCTCTTGATCTCTTTGCTGATACCAACGTCCGAGTTCATGGAGCTATAGATGCGGCGATCCACAACACAATCACGGAGAACTTCGGCCACCTCCGTCAAGCGACAATCGAGCAGATCCGCGAGTCGCTGGCCGGCGTATTCGTACCAGATGGTATGGCTTTCCTGGTGCCATGCGGCAACATAAGGAATGGCGAGGGTACCGGTTTCTTCGAAAGCATGGTATCGTTGGCAGCATTCGACCACGCGCCGCTTCAAAGCCTCGCTGTAGTCTTCGCTCAGAATCCGGCCACAGTAGTTCGGCGGCCGCGGGAGGCGCTGGTCATGGCGGCGCGTCATCGTGCTCACGGTCTCTTCGAGTCCTGCAGCTGGAAAGCCGGGCCTTCAGATCTGCCATAGCTTCTTTCATCTCTCCAGCATGGGTTCGATGGGGTGGTAAGTGATTGCAATTTAAAGAACTTTTTTGCTATCACCTGTGCCGGATGTTGTCAAGCTTTTCTTCTACAGTGTTTTGCGAAAAATGGCCTTTTGGAGTCCGTAAACCCGCATGAAATCTAGGTCGTGTTTTTTGAACGAAAAAAATGTAGTGCCAGG
>Ga0255347_1000459_pt1 | contig 75387 bp, 61 predicted proteins | sample wastewater_treat_2_FD_192479 | JGI IMG/M metagenome (GOLD analysis project Ga0255347, IMG submission 192479) | Wastewater microbial communities from Lulu Island WWTP, Vancouver, Canada - plant24 | ecosystem: Engineered > WWTP > Wastewater > Unclassified | place: Canada: Vancouver, British... | reverse complement strand
TGCGCCGGACGGACGAATCGGACCACCTTCGCAGTCCTCGATCCCCAAAGAATTCCTATTTTCATCCCGTTTCACACCTCGCCCACGGGCCACTCTCGCGTCCACCCAGATTGGCTAAGGATTCGGGTATACCTTGACCTTCGTCAATCACGGCAGCTCAACCCGCGCGTATACTGCACCATGAGAACGAATCGAACCATCCTTCGGGCAGCGCTCGTCGGAACGATACTGGCCGCGGCCCCTCTGCTTTCAACTCGCGCATTTGCTCACTGCGACACCATGGACGGCCCCGTTGTCCAGGCGGCCAAAGTGGCGCTGGAAAAGAAGGACGTCACACCCGTTCTCATGTGGATAAAGAAAGACGACGAAGCGCAGATCAAGGCAGCGTTCGCCAAGACCCTCACCGTGCGAGCCAAGGGCACAGAGGCACGCGAACTCGCCGACCAATTCTTTTTCGAGACCCTTGTGCGCGTGCATCGCGCCGGCGAAGGTGCGCCATTCACCGGTCTCAAACCGGCTGGCACGCCGCTGGAGCCTGCAGTTGAGGAAGCCGACAAAGCCCTGGAGACCGGCTCAGTGGACAAACTCGTCAAGCAGGTCAGCGACGAAACCGCCACCGGGATCCGCAAGCGATTTGCTGAGGCCCTAGAGAAGAAGGCCCACGCCAACCACAACGTCGAAGCCGGGCGCGAATTCGTAGCGGCCTACGTGGAATATGTCCATTACGTGGAGGGCCTACACCAGGCAGCGCAAGGCGCTGGCCACCACCACGAGGAAGGTCTGGAGGCAGCCCCGATCCAAGAGGCGCACAAAGCATCCGCCCCGCCGCACAAGCACTGAACCGAGAAAAGCGCGGATAACGTCAGCCACTCCGCCCGTGGCGGAGTGGATACTCCGGAGGACGACTCCGCTCGTCGGGCTCGCTCCGTCGGAATAAAGTCAGTTCGCTCGCTCTCCGAATCGCTTCACGCTCACAACCACGAAGCGCGCAACCGGCGTACGCCCTCTCTTTGTCGAACGCTGGTCGCCGCGCGCGGATGCTGTCGCTCGTGCCCGCCGGCGCCCAACCGTCGGACCGTCGGGGTTGTCGGATGTCCAGGTTGCATTTCAACCTCTCCTCTAATGGCATGTCCCCGGGGCGCCGCAGCGGTCACCGGGCCGCCTTCACTGGTTATCGGACGTCGCTGTCGGCGGCCCTCTCGCTGCCGGGCGCGCGCGACTAAGCATCCATCCAGTTCGGATGCGCGGCACGCTGTCCAACCTCCTGGGTTGTCGAACGCTCCTCGCGCGCGCCCGGCCAGCACCGCAAAGACAATGCATGGGGCCGCTGACGCGGCCCACAATACGACGCCTCGTGCTTCGCACTCGCCTCAAGGCGGCTCCGTGGCGCAACCGAGGCTCGCTGTGTAGGTGCTCCTTGCAGTCCGCCGGCCAACACAGCTCGCCAGATGGCTGCCTCGCAGACTCGGCAGCCAGCGCCACTCCGCCGCAACGGACAATCGAGCCGCTCCGCTTCCGGCGCCCAGGCCCGCGCCTTCACCCGGAGCGGACAACGCGCCCTCGCGGCCCTGGACACCAAGCCAGCCCGAAGGACCGCCGGGCAAGCGTCCAGCTTTTCACTCGGCCGTCGCTCGCACGCTCGCTAGGCCGTGCGTAGCACCGTGAAAAGCTGGACCCTTGCCTCGGCTCCCAGGGCGCCTGACTCGTCGGCTTTTGCACAGCTCAGCTCCACTCCGCTACGGACCGAACGGCTCCGCGCCGACCCGCTCCTACGCTCCGTTGCGCACCGCTGCCCAAAACCGCCGAGACAGGCGGGGACCCCGGCCAGCGCATCACCAGTCCTGGCTCCGGAAACGCTCGCAGGCTCGCTGGCCTCCGCTGCGGCCTGGTCATGCGCTGGCCCCCAAAGTTAGCCGCACACCTGCGCCGACTGGCTCCGCGCCGGGCGTCCTGGCTCAGCCCCTTTTCCCTTGAGCCGTCCGCCCATCGCTCCACCAGTCGGCGCAGGAGTGCGGGAAACGCGACCCACGACAGGAAGCCAAGGCCGCCAGCCTGCGAGCGCTCAGCGGACTGAGTCTCGCAGACTGGCGACCAGGAGAATAGTCAGCCAGGCACTTGCCGGCAGCGGCCAACCGGGACCCGTGCACCCTTCCCGCTCAGCCGCTGCCGTCAAGAGCCTGGACCGCGCGGCCCCCGCGACCCGATACGACCGCCGCCAGACTGCGAGCCCTCAGCTCAGCCCGGACTGACTCGGGCTGCACCCGCATGGCGGGTGCCGCTGAGACTCGCAGACTGGCGGCTGCGGGGAAGCGCCCGCCTGCTGCAAAAGCCAGCAGGCCGGCGCAGGAAATCAGAAACAGCGAAACACAAGGCCGCCAACCGCGCGCGCCAGATGGACTGCGCTCCGTTCGGGACTGTCATGGAGGCTGCTTACCGGCCAGAAGCACAACGGGCCGTTATATACAGTGCAGCACCAACGCACCGGCACCCGCTGACGCAGGACCCCCGGTTGCGGCTGCACTGTACATAACGCCCGTTGTGCCCTTGGCCTTTCGTGCCTGTCACGGCAACTGCTCGGCTGCTCCCCGCGCCCCAAGGCCAGCCGGGCAGTCGGCGTGCCAGGCGCTCATGCAGCCTCCACGCCAGCCCCTCTCTCCGCTGTCTTGATCAGTTACGCGCGCGCGGAAAGATCACTCCGCTACGCTTCGTTTCGGGCGAGGCTTCGCCACGCCAGCGCGAGCTTCGCTCGAGAGAAAAGGCGAAGACGTTCTCAGGTCTTTTTCCCGCCGCCCGGCGCGGCTCTCACTGCATCAGTCCAGTCTAACGCCCTCACCCGCCCGCTCCAACCAGCAGGGGGCCGGACGCGGTTCCTCCTGAAGGCGACCTCCGCTGGCCGCCCTGCTGCGCGGGCTACTCGGGTGAAGGGCGATAAGACCGGACTGAGCAGCGGAGAAAAAAAAGACCATGAGAACTACATCACAATTCCAAAAAGTCGGTTCAGGGCTCCAGTCCCGTCCTGATGAGCAGCAGACCCAAACCTTCCCCGCTCCCGGCAAATGGGACGCCGAAATCACCAAAGCCCGCCAGCATGACACCTGGCTTGCCTTCGAAGCTTCCATCTACCAGGACACCCCCGCTGGCCACATCCCCTCCGTACGCGCCCGCGTCGCCCGCGCTCTCGCCCCCTTCGGCCTCAGCACCTCCGACATCGCCGTTGACGAAGCCCTCGACCACCTCGTCCACAAACAACTCGGCGCCGCCGCCCGCTACTTCAACCAGTCCGGCAAGGCCCAGTTCAGCCGCAACCACGTTTACTTCTCCGTCTGTGCCTACCTCGGCGCCATCGACCGCCGCCGCCACTTCACCCACGACCCCATCCACGACGCCGACGCCGACCCCAACGACCAGGCCCCCGCCGCCATCCACGCCAGTTGCCTCCCCGACACCGACCAGATCACCCCCGACGAACACGCCGCCCGTCAAGACGCTCTCCGCGCCCTCCGCTCCCTTGTCCCGGAGAAAGACCACGAACTCTACGACCTCTGGCTCTCCATCCGTGGCGACAGCCTCCGCGCCGCCCCCGACGCTGCTCCCCGCCTCCAGCACCTGGCCCGCCGCCGCGGCATTGCCGTCAAAACCCTCCACCGCCACATGACCGAGCTCGCCCAGGCCATCCGCCAGCACCCGCTGTTCGAAGAACTCACCGCCCCCTTCCGCCCACTCCGCCGAGCGTAGCGCGGCGGCCAGCCACGGCCACCGGGGCACCGCGCCCTGGTGGCCCACGCGCTGGGCCTCACGCCGGCCCAGACCCGCGCGCCAGAGACTCGCCGCCTCTGGACTCCGCCTCTCCGCTGCGCTGGCCTCAGCGCTATCGCGCCCTTTCCGAAAAACGGAAAGGTAACAGGCTCGCCGTACTCGCGCAGCCTACGAGGTTCGCTCGCCCATATCCCCGACCTCGCCAAATCACCCATGCCGCCACCGGCGCCCGGCGTTGACAATGGTGTCCCGTGCCTTGAGCGCAACTTGGTGACGCCTACCGAACAGGCCAGCAACAGAGGCACTCCCCAAGGAGCGGCAGGAAGCGGACCTTTCCTGCTCCAGGCGACCACGACGGACGCCCCGGCTTCCTCCCGCATGGCGCCCCCTCTCCATCGCCGTGAGGTTCTTGTTGATGTCGTGTTCATGTTTCTTGTTTCAGTCATCTTTGCCCTTCACGCGCGGCTTGGGTGCGGGGGCCGGAACAAGTGGTGCCCTCCGTAGATTCCTCCCACTGGCCGCCCGCACGTCGCCGCGCTTTTGGTGAAGGGCAAAGAAGCCCGAAACAAAAAAACAAAATATGAACACTACAGACATCAACAAGAACCTCACCGCGCCGTCCGTCACCATCGCTCCCCGCAATCCAGCTCGGGGCGTCCTCACCTTCGTGGTCACCCTTACTACCTTCAAGGATGTCCGCTCCTATCCCTGCCGCTCCCTGGAGAGTGCCACCAAGCTGGCCGAGAGGTTCATCGCCGGCGTCACCAAGCCCCGCCCCGCCGCCCAGCCCGAGACCACCCCCGCGCCCGAGCCCCAGCCGGTGGCCGCATAGGTCAGACATCCCCGGCGTCAGTCGGGGATCTTTTTCGCTCGCGAACAGAACCAACCCCAAACCGCTCACTCCCGCTGCCAGGCCTCACGCCGTCACTCCCCCTGCGTGCGCAGGTGTCGCGCCGTCATTCGGCCTGCTTCTCCGTTCGCTCCCCCGCCCGACCCCCAGTGCTCGACCCCCTTCCGTCCCCAAGTGGGTCTGCGCTTCACAACCCGCGCAACTTGCGTTGCGCGATCGTCCGCGACTTCGTCGCCACCAGATAGCGCAGGCAATCGGCGGCATCATCGCCGCCGGCCCCATCTTCGTCGCAGTCCACTTTCAGCACGTCCTCAGGGCGATTCGGATCGTGCTGCAATGCCGGCAGACATTCCACCAACCGAGCGCAACGCTCGTGGATGAACAACCTCGGCCTCACTCCGTTCGCCGGATCACCAAACCGGTGCAGGATCTCCGCCCATCCGCTCACGCGCTCCATGTTCGCGGGTCGCAGCGTAATACCGAGCTTCCCGTACTGCGACGCGACGGTTGACCCGTCGCTCTGCCGAGAAAACACATCCGCGCCGGCCACAAATCTCTTCAGGTCCGCAATCTCCAATCTGCGATTGGAGATCGAATGGCGACCCAGCATCGCCGCGATGGCCGGCGCATGGCGCTGCGGCAGCCAGAGCCTCTCGGCGTGCTCATCCACGACGAACAGGTTCCCGTCCCCATCCGTGCATCCCAGCAGGACCACCGTGTAGTGCGTGAATCCATAGTCCAGGGCGCAAAACCACTCCCGCGCCCTGGTCTCATCGAAGTCGGAAACGATGTGCACCTCCCGGCGCAACGTCGTGAAGAACTGGCCCGCCGCAATATCCCAGTCCCCATCCAGCCAGGCCCGGCGCTGCCACCCCGTCAGCCCTTCGAGCACACGCATGTACTCCGGGTTGTTCCACCGGTTGTCGGTGACCCTCGCCGCGATAAATCGCGTCTCGGTCTCCGCTCGCCGTTGCCACGGCTCGATGAACCGCTTGCGGTACCACCCATGCCCAACGCCGCCGGGGTTGGTGGTTGAATAGATGCGCGGGCGCCAATTCGGTTTGCTGGTCCGGCAGCAAGTTGTGATGTCCTGATATTTCCGCGCCGTCAGCGTGGTAGCCTCCTCGATGCCGATGACGTCGTATTCCAGTCCCAGGTAGGCATCAATGTCCTTCTCGTTCTGGAAATGGCCCGCGATGATGCGCGAGCCATTCCTGAAGGTCAGGATGCCCCGGAACGCCGAGAACTCATGTCCCAGGTTCGCGAACAGCTTCCGCCGCAGATCCTCAAAGTGCTCCAGATTAGCCTTCCCGACCTTCCTGAGCAGCAGGCACTTCAACCCCGGCACGCGTTGACAGTCGTCAACGCCCATCTGCGCCAAAAGCCAGTGGCTTTTGCCGCCGCCCCGGGCCCCGCCGTAGCCGACTGCCGTCGGCCCGTCGGCCCGGTCGCAGAGCCGCGCCGCCGCCGAGGCGGCGAGTTGGCGACTCTGCAGGATGACATCGGCCGCTTGGAACCGGTCCATCTGGTCCATAGGACACCCCGCCCGGCGCCCGACCGCGAAATAGCGTTCCCAGGGCGTCACGTCTTGGCCTCCCCTGTTTGCGACCCCGGATTCCCTGTTTGCGCCTCAAATTCCCCTGTTTGCGACGCCAGACTCCCTGTTTGCGACGCCGAATTGCCTGTTTGCGCCGGCAAAACCTTGTTCTGCGCCTGCGGCCCGCCTCCAAGGACCTCAACGTCCACGACTTCCCCCGGCAGCGGCTCGCCGTAGATCTTCTCCAGCGCCACCTTCACCTCGACCCGCACCGCCGGCAGATCGTCGCCCTTGCGACGCTCGCCATCGGTGCCAAGCCCCGTCGCCAGCCGCCCCAGCTTGCTGGCGATTTCCAGCATCCTGGCGATGTCCGCCAGGTTGGCATAGACCTTTTCGCGCTCCATATACGCGTCCAAACCCTTTTTCGCGGCGGCAATGGCCCGCTCGTGCATAGTCCACTCCGTTTCACGGAGCTGTTGCTCGCGGGCCTCCCACCCCGCCGCCTTGCTGCGTGCGGCGGCCTCGATCGCTTCGCGCTCGACGATGGCCAGGTGAGCCACGTGCGCGGCCACTCGGCTGCGCCAGTCAAATTTCGCCGCCCAGCGCTCGATCAAACCCTCACTCTTCCCCAACAGCTTCCCCACCTCGCGGGTGGATCGCTCGGCGCCCAGGCTCAGATACAAGCTGAACGCGGCGAACGCCTTATCCGACTCTCGGGGCTGCTTTTCAAACGCTAACGGCATGTTTCATCCTTTCTTTCACTTCGGCGAGGGTCTCTTTCACCCGCAACCGCTGATCATGCGGCGGCTTCCACCAATGGTATCGCTCCGGCGAATCAAACGGGATCACCAGCGTCCCGCCCGGCGTCAGATATGGCAAATGCTCCCCAGCGGGTGTCGGCGGTTGCTCCGCCTCACCCTCCACACCCTCTGGGACGCTTAGGACGGGTAGGACGGCACTTTCCAAGTCTGTACACGTATACACGGGTGCATCTACTACTACAGGTGAATCCTCTCGCGCGTACGCGCGAGACTTGAAAATACCCGTCCTACCCGTCCTAAATTCTTCGGCCGGGGGAGTTGGGGCACCCGGGCCACCCTTTTCCGACTCAGAACCTGCCGTCCTAAGCGTCCTAAGGCTGGCGGCGGCCAAGCCCGCCTCTACCGACTCGGAAACTGGCGTCCTACCCGTCCTAAAACCATCAGCCGGGACGCTTGGGACGCCACTTTCCAAGTCCTTACACATATACACGGGCGTATGTACTGTAGGAGAACCTTCCCTCGCGTACGCGCGAGACTTGAAAATAGGCGTCCCAAGCGTCCCAGAAACCGGACTGGGGGGTGTTGGGACGCCTGGGACGCCATTTTCCGACTCGGTTTCAGGCGTCCCAAGCGTCCCAAGATCATCAGCCGCGGGCATGGTGGCCGCCGGCAAAGCGCCCCGGACGCCCCGGACGCCACTTTCCAAGTCCTTTAGCTTCTCATGGGAATCCATGCTTGCATATGTACTATGGGAAGATTCCCCTCGCGTACGCGCGCGGGACTTGAAAATACCCGTCCGGGGCGTCCGGGAATTGTCAGTTGGGGTGTCCCGGACGCCCCGGACGCCACTTTCCAAGTCCTTTAGCTCCTCTTGGAAGCCTTCACCTATATCTATGTCGGGGGTGGAATCCCCTCGCGTACGCGCGCGGGACTTGAAAATACCCGTCCGGGGCGTCCGGGAACTGTCAGTTGGGGTGCCCCGGACGCCCCGGACGCCATTTTCCAACTCCGTTTCAGGCGGCGTAAGGGAGGGGGTGGCCAAAGCCGCCTTCACCGACCTTGCCGCTGGCAATGCCAGCGGTGTCTTCAGCCGGAGGGTAAATGTCCCCGGCTTGCGGACGCCGGCTAGGGCGAAGATCCGCTTCCGGTGCTCCCCATCCTTCGGATGGACGCAGCACCCATACCTCCCATCGGGGTAAATCCGCAGGTGTTCACCCTTCCGGTCGCCGCCACTCTCGGCACAGGCGGGACACCGGGCCTGGACGATGCCGCCGGCCAGCTCGCGAACCTTTTCCAGTTTGGCCACGTCCAGACTCATTCACCGCCCTCCAATGCCAGGTCTGTCACCTCTAGCAACCGCACCTTGTGCCAGCCCCGGTTCGACTTCTTCCCGTTGCGCTCGATGTCGTGCGACTTCGTGACGTGGAACTCATCCAGCATGATGTCCGGCAACGTCCGCTCGACGACGGCTGTCGGCAGCGCATTCCAGCCCTGGTCAGCGCAGAACTCCGCATAAGCTTGTTGCATCTCGCTGGTGGTCACGTCGCCGTACTCGTGCCGCGCCATCCGCTGCTTAACAAAGAGTCGCAGGCTGTCGCTTTCGGCCAGCAGAGAATCCACCCGCCCGCGTTGCGCGTCGGTCAGGGCAAAATCGCCCCGCTCGGCGAACTCGGCCTGCAAACGCACGAATCCGGCCAGCGCCCACCGCAGGATGCCACCGCCCTCCTCGCGCAGCAGTTGGACGTGAAAATCCAAAATCCGTTTCTCCGGCGGGTCCTTCTCATACCGCACAATCAGCAACCGCCGTCGCCAGGCCGAAGCATCACCCTCCAACCGCACCCGCAGGCGCGAATTGCACGTCATCACCATGTTGAACGTGCCGAACATCGGAAAATCCCCGTTCAAACCCTTGCCTTCCCCGGAAAGCGGATCACCGCCGACCAATGCCTTCAACATGCTGGCGCCCTTCTGCATCAGGAAGTCCCCCGAGACATCCGGCCCAATCAGCAGCGTCTTCCCGCGGAACCGGAAGGTCTCAAACCGTTCCAACAGGCATTCCGTGCGCAACTGGTAGGTGTTGGTCAGCCCGACCAACGCCTGGATGATGCGTACCAGCGTCCCCTTGCCCCCGTTGGCCGTGCCGTCGAGGATCAGGAACCGTTGCGGCAGGTTGTAGCCGAATAACGCCAGCCCGGCCCAACGCTGAATCAGGTCGGCGTCATCAGGCGCGACGGCGGGGTAAATCAGCTCATTCAGGAAGCGCGGGCACTCTGCCGCCGCGTCGAAAGCGAACGGGGACTGGTTTCGGGAGTAATCCTCCGGGGAAAAGCCTCCAAACTGAACATCCCCATCCTCGGCGAACCGGATGACGCCGTTGGCGACGTGAATGTACCGCTCCTTGCTCTTGAACGCGCCCCGCTTCTCGACGATCCCCTTGAGCGCCGACACCACCGCATTCAGCTTGGCCTGGGTGATCTGGATCTCCAGGGTGAACTGCCGCGCCTCCCGGCTGACCTCCAGAATCCGGCACGAGATCGTCTCGCGGATGTTCTCCGGCGTGACCGGCTCCCAAAGGCCAGTCCGGTCGCAGTAAAGGTAGAACGTCCTCTCATCGGGGTCGTAGAGCACCCGGTTCTCCCGGGCATACAGCGCGGCCCAATACCGCTCGTTGATGCCCGTGACCTTGCCTTCCTTGTTCGTGTAGAACGGCTGGCCGTATTCCTTGGCCAGCGCCGCTGCGGCATCGCGCTCGGCCGCGCCAACCCAAGGCAGCTCCCACCCGTCCGGCCACCGGATGTCGGCAAATTTCACCGTCACCGGCGGCGCGGCCACCAGGATGGCATAGTCCATCCCCTTCGGGTGCTGGCCGTAAATCGTCGAAAGCCGGCCATTGGCCCGCCACTCAAAGTGCGCCGTGTTGCAGCTCGCCGGAAACTCACCCTCAACACGGACCCAAACCATCCCGCCGCGACTCCCGCGCGAGCGCGTTGTCGCGGCCAACGGCTCGTTGGCGGCCAGGAACGCCGCCAAGTCCTCATCCCGGTCGAAATCCAAGGCGCACAGCCCGCCCGACACTTGCCCGAGATAGACCGCGATGTTGAACTCGCCCGACGCCAGGGCGTAGCGGTACGCCGGCGTCTGGGTCGCCTCAAAAGGTCGTTGCGTGTAAGTCACCGCCGGCACTTTAGTGCCGCGGATGCACGGGACGAGGAACGCACCGTCGCCGAACAATCCGGTCACATCTTCCAAAGGAGTCGCCATAGTCATTTCAGGTCTCGAAAACACGCCGGGACAACTGTCCGCTATCCTCTACCTGCCCGGATTGCCCGGCTCGTCCTGGGGCAAATGGCGCGTCCCAACGCCCCATTAGTCGCCGTTTCGTCGGTTAAGTATCTTTTCATCAATCCAGCCGCCCAGGTCAGCGACCCCCGGAACTCGAAGGTCTTGAGGTAGCCCCCGGCGACGCCGCGAACCACCAGGCGGCTGTCCTCCCGTTGGGCCATGCGTCGCGCGTGTTCGGGGTTGCGGGTTTGGACCCACACCACCCCGCGCGCCGGCTGCCAGGCGCATAGTTCATGGCCTCCGATGGCCTCGTTCAGCCCCGTCTTGCCGTCAATGAGTGTCTTCATGCGTCCTTAGTGAAAATTCGTGAAATTCGTGTCTCAGTTGTTCCGCGCCTTCATCGCCGCCGCTGCCTGCGCGCGCACTGCCTGGTGCTCCCGGAGCATCTTCTCCACGAACTCCAGCCACCGCCGGCACCATTCAGGGTCCGTCCTGACCCTGACCACCGCCCGGGCGTTGATCATCACTTCTCCGGTCCCTGGGTTAGTCAGGAGGTAAGCCTCACCGAAACCCTCCAGTTGCGCGGCCTGCTCCGGCCCAATGCCCACCTCCGCCGGGTCTATCCACATCGTCCCGTCCGAACCGAACGCCAGCTTGATATACCGCTGCTCCCCGCAGTCCGGACACCGCCCCGGCACCATAAAGAAGTCCAGCGACCCCTCGAACTTGCTGCCTATTCCGATCTTCATACGTCCTTTCTCTCTCAGTTGTTGATCTCCCGATAAAACTCGATGGCCTCGGGCGATACATGCACGCCCTTGAACCACTCCTTGAAATTCAGCCCGGCCAACGATCGGACCCGCGACACCGCCACATATGCCTGGCCCGGCTCCCGGGCGGCGCGGATGTCCAGGTAAGCCGAGTCCAAAGTCAGGCCCTGCGCCTTGTGGATGGTCATCGCCCACGCGAGGCGCAACGGGAACTGGCTAAAGCTCGCCGAGTCATCGTCTTGCTGGTCGAAGCGCCAGGTGAACCGCTCGACGCGGATCACCGCCCCGGCCTTGGTCTTCACCACCACCGCGCCCGGCTCGACGTCCTGGACTGTCCCGATCTGTCCGTTCACAAACAGCGGCTCACTCCGGTTCGGCTCGTTCTTGTTGACCGTGAACATCACCAGGGCGCCGGGCTTCACATGCAGCGTTGCGGGCGTCAGCAGGTTCCGGGTGAGAAACTCCCTTTGCAGCTCCGGCCCGCTCTGTTCTGCGTGCAATACGGTTTCCTCGCCGGGCAGCTCGGAAAGCTGAAACATGTTCCACTTGTCCACCTGCACGTTGTGCGTGAACAAGCGCGGCATCGTGGACGGCGGATTACTCCGCACCCGCGACTGCAAAATCCTGGCGCTGTCGCCCCAGACGCGGCCAACGCGGAAGTCGCTCAGCGCCCGGACGAAAGCGGCTTCATCCTGCCGCCGCACCTTCTCGAGCATGAACGTGCGGAACCTCGCTGCCGCCCAGGCCGGCGATTGAAACCCCCAATCGTAGGGCTCCGTCTCGCTGGTGCGGACCGGCGGCAGTTGGAGGAAGTCGCCGGTCACGATCACCTGGCACCCGCCGAACGGCTCATCCCGGCCACGCAGCCGGCGGAACAGGAACTCAACGAACTCCAGTTGCCGCCCGGGCAACATGCTCACCTCGTCAACGACGAGCACCTCGCACCGCCGCACCCGGTTGAAGCCGGCCAGAATTGAGCGGCGCGGGTCGCGCTGGAGCTGTGCGAAATATTCTTCGTTCGACTGCCCCGCCGCCGGGCCGATCAGCATTCCGCAGAACCGGTGAATCGTCATGCCGCCCACGTTCAGCGCAGCCACGCCGGTAGGCGCCGTAACACTGACCCGGCGCGGACACTCGGCGATGAAGGCCCGCAGTTGCGTGCTCTTCCCAGTCCCGCCCGCGCCCGTGAGGAAACAGTTGCATCCACCCAGCGCGGCGGCATGGAAACGGTTCTCCGGCGTTAGCACCCCATCGGCCATCGCCGCGTACTCCGCATCCGTGAAGGGGAAGCCAGGCCGCCCGTTCGTCTCACCAGTCTCGAAACACAAACTTGTCTGCATAAATTCTCAATCCCGCACGTGCAGCGGACCCTCGGCCCCGGCCGGCAACTCCGGCCTGATCAGCCCCAGGACAATCGCCCGCCTGCACAAACTCACCGGGTCACCGACTCCAAAGAGCCGATACAACTGCGCCCGGTGGTACTCGACCGTCTTGGGGCTGATGCCCAAATCGGCGCCGATCTCCTTCATTCCCTTGCCCGCCCACATGCCCGCCAGCACCTCCCCGCGCCGGCCCAGGCGAGACACCAGTCTCGCCAAGGCCGGATACAGGACCGGGTCAAACCGGGCATGGTGCCGGCTACGCACAGATCCCGAGCCCGAGGGCAATCTTCGCCGTCAGTTCCAGGTCGTTGCGCAAGTACGCTTCCGCCTGTTTGCGGTCGCTCCGCCACAGTTCCGCGAAGGCTTTGCCGTCGCCGTTCTTCGCGCCCACCCCCAGGTGCTTTGCGATGCTGTCCAGCGAGCCCCGCGCCTGCCGATCGCCAAGCTGCCAGGTATCGCGCAGGTCAATGAGCTGGTCGCCCCAGTAGCGGCCACGCCGCAGGCCGAACGGAATCGGCACGCGCCGCTTCCACGAACGCCGGAACAGGAACGGCAGGTCGAAGCCGAAGATGTTGAATCCGATCATCGGGTTCATCCGACCCATCTCGGCCTGCGTGAACTGCCAGAACTCGCGCAGCGTCTGCGCTTCATCCTCGTGGCCGAGGATAACGCACCGGCCTGACCCCATGTCGGGCCCCGCCTCGCTCAGCTCGTCAAACACGAGCATCCCGATCGCGACCACGCGCCCGCTCAGCGGGTCCAGCGCGGCCCTGTCGAAAAAGTCCCGGCGGTGGTTCGCTTCCGCTTCGGCGATCTTGGCCGCCACCTTCTCCGGGTCCTTGAGGTTGCCCGTCTTCACTTCCGCCGGGTCGAACGGTGGCAGTAGCGCTGATAACTCGCTCTCCGCCAGTGGCCCGGTTTCCACGTCAAAAATAATGGTCTGCATAAAAGTTCCTTCGGTTTGCATGGAGGGACGCGATCCGCCCGCGCGCCTCCATGCGGTTGTGGTGAGTTCACGGCCTAATAGGGCACGTTGTCGTCCTGTTTCTCCTGCGTCGCCTGCCAGGACTCCAGGGCGGCCATCAGCCGCCGATCATCCGCGCTCGGCTTGGCGTTCGCCTTCGCCGCCGGCAACCAATGCCCGATCAGCGCGCCGACCTGCTCGGGCGAGAGATCGCGGACCTCCAAGCCCTTGCACTTGCCGACGTGGATCTTCGTCGCGCCCAGATCGCCGTTACCGGCGCCCGCCGGTTCGGCGCGCCGATACCCGTTGCCGTCCTTCGGCGGACGATCCTTCATCCGCACAAACTTCCCGGACGGCGTCAACGGCTGCGCCGACTTGTCCGGCTGGATCAACGCGATGTTCGCGTAGACCTCGCCGTCGCTGTGCTCGTGGATCACCGTGATGTGCGCGGTCCGGCCGAGCATGTCCTCGGTGTCGAAGGTCTTCGTCTCCTCCGGCGTCAACTCGCGCCCCATCCACTTCCGCAGAAACGGCCGCAGGGCCGAGTTCTCGTGATACGACGGCGTGAACGGCGCCGACCACACGCACCAGGGCGAGCCGTCGTCTTTGGTCTGGCCGGTCTCGAACACGTACCGAAACTTTTCCTTCGGTCCGAACTGGGTCTGCACTGTCTTGAGAGGGGTAACGTCCACGCAGACCGCCGACCCGTTATATTCCGGGCAAGGTTGGAAGTTCCCGCTACCTGTTTTGATACGCATAATGTTATTGCTCCGATTACTTTGTTTGCTTTTGTTTGCTCCCCTCCGGCGGCAACACACCGCGGAGGAAATTGAAGAATGACCCGCCCGTCATCGTGATGAGCCACTGGCCACCAGGGCGGCGATGAGCCATGAGAACCACGCGCCGGCCCGCGCCACGCTCGGCTTCCGCCATCGCCTCGTGGATGTTCAGGCGTCGGCCTTCGTGGACCATGCAATGCGCCCAGGGCAACCCGCCGAACACGGCGCCAGGCGATCCGCTCGCCATCCGCTCCGCCCACTGGCCCGTCAGGTCCACTTTCAGCAGCCGGTAGAAGCGCTCGGCATCCATCGTCACCAGCCACGGCCAGTAATTCCGGCGATGCGCCACGAGCGGGGCCCGCCCGCCGCAATCGCGCCGGGCCTGCTCCATGGCCGCGTAGATGTCGAGGCGCTCAACGAGCTTCACCTCGAAGTGAGCCCACGGGAGCCCGTCGCAAATCACATCCGGGCTGTCGGGGCTGCCGCTGAATTGCTGCCCCCGCCTGGCTGCGTACCCGTTGGCCCGTAATTCATCGCGCCATTGGCGCTCGCCCCTCTTGCCTTTCTCTCGTGAGTTCATAGCCCCCCTTTCATCTTTTCCAGCCGGGCCACCGCAGCCGCGGTCAACTGCCGGAGCACAGCCGGCAAGTAGAACCGCACCAGCACACCCCCGGGGCGCATCGGCGTGATCTCTCCCTTGGCGACCATCTCATCCACGGTCCGAACCGAAACCACCAACACCCCAGCCAACCCCTCCCGCGTAACGACCGCTCGACAAGGGCAATCATCCCCGCCTTCCTCTCCCTGTCGGCCCGCGTTCCACTCCGCCAACCGCTCCGCGCACCGCACCACCCGCAAATCCGTCTTCGTCGGCTTCATCGCGCTACCTCCTTGCTCGCCTTCGGGCTTCGCCCTTCGGCTTTCGGCTTTCGCGCGTCAGCCGGTTGGTGGCCGGCAGCAATGCCCTCCACATCAGCGCGCCGGACCCGCACAGCCCCGAGCAGCATCACCGGCTCAAGTCGCCCGGCCCTCAACAACCGCCAGATCGTGGCGCGGTGAACGCCCAGCAACACCGCCGCATCCTTGATCATCATCAGCAGGGGCCCCTTGGGCGGCTCCGGTGCAGGCGGCTGCGGTGCTAACCGCCCCTCCAGGATGCGATCAATGGCCGCCTGCTGTTCCGGTGTCGCCTGGAGGAATCGCATCAAGCGGTCATTCGGGTTATGGGTTTGGGTGTTCGGGTCTTTCACTGGCCCACCTCCCAGGTCTGGACGCCCAGCTCACGGGCAATCGCCTCCTTGAGGCTCTGCTCCGGTGTCGCCCGGCCCGTCTCGATCTTGGTGACCTGCGATTCCGTGCATCCGACGCGCTGTGCCAGGTCCAGTTGGGTCAGGCCCAGCCGACGCCGCGCGCCGCGCATCGCCTGGCCTCTGTTGTTCTTCGTCTTCAACATTTTCGTCTTCGGCCCACCGCTTCATGCGAAAGGCCCTATACAGTTGAAGGACTTCACGAATCACTTCCCCGGAAATGCGAAAGCGCCCGTAAACACAGGCGCTTTCAAGCGTGTGAAGACTTCACAAAGACTTCACGAATCAATCACTGCTTTGCCTCTCTTCCGGCAAATAGCCGTCATCATCTTCCCTCAGGCTCGGCTGTTCCCTGTCTTCGTACTGCTCCCGCCCATCCCTCACGGCCCCATGCTTCTTCTTGGCATAGCGGTCGCCCTTAACCGTGCTCTGGCGCTCCTTAATATCGGAGGCATACGTCCGCAGCTCCTCAATCGGCATGCCGAAATGCCCCTCGATCGTTGCCACCCGCCTGGTAATCAGCGACGCCGCGCATTTGCACGCCACGGCCGCTTCCGCCTTGGCCAGCTTCTTGAAAACCATCAGGTCGAACACCCGCGCCGGCGGCGCCGTCAGTTCCGTCCCCATTGCCAGCAGCTCTCCAAACAACCGGAACACCTGCAAACGCTCCGCCTCACCCAGTGGCTTCTTCTTCTCCGGCAACTGCCCGGATGCAATCAGCCCATCCACCTTTTGCTCAATCCGCAGCAGCGCCGACACCAGGCCATTCTCCATTGCCCCCGCTGCCTCCACCCCCTTCACCACCGCTGCCGCAGCCACCACCGGCACCATCTGCTCCGCCGGCATGGCCATTCCTCCCTCGCCACTGGCCACCGATGACTCGTTACTGATCACTGATGACTGATAACTGAACCCCCTCTCACCTCTGACCGCTGCCCTCTGTCCTTGGTTTTCCCCCCTCTGCTCCGTGTTTTCCGCGTCCTTCGAACTGCCATTCTCCGCTCCGCATCCTGCCAGGATCGTCTCAATGGCCGCCTGTTGTTCCGGCGACGCCTGGAGAAAGCGGTCAAATGCCGCCACCTGCCCCGGTGTCGCCTGGGCAACCCGCAGCAGAAAATCAGTTGAGACGGTGGCGTTCATTTACCCACGTCTGAAGTCAACCCGCCACCGCCCAGCGGCCAACCCCGCGCCTGTCGCCCGCCCCCGTCGCTCGGTTGGCGGTCGCTGGTCCCGGGATGTGTTGCGTTCACAGGCACGCGGCGACCATAACACGCCCTTTTCGCGCTCCAGCCCCGGCTCCAACCCCGACCAGGAAGCATCGGGAAGCACGGGTACGTTACCGGGAAGCACCGGGAAGAAATTTCTTTCACAAACCCCTTGACGCCCTTCCAACCGCGCCCCGTTTCTGTTTTCCCATTTCCCAATTTCCACTCTTCCACCAATCAGGACACGCTCAACGGCCGCCATCTGCTCCGGGCTTGCCCGGAACAGTCGCGTCAGCAATTCACTTGAGATCGCAGCCTGCATCGTTCGTTACTAATGCTCGTCAGTCAACGCGCCCAACGCGCGTCGCCCGCACCCGTTATACCCGATCTTTTTTCCACTCCCGCCCGGCTCCGGACCCTCATGCGAACCAGTGCGAAAACAGCACCCCTTTTGTCCCCGTCCATGCGAAAAAAATGTTTCATCTTATTTCTTGCCATGCTCTCACCCGCCAGCACCCCGGGCTCAGTTTGCTTTCACCGGGCTTCTGCACGGCCGCCACCTTGACGCACTCTTTGTCCCTGGCCTATCCCCCTTAAATAAATTTCTTTTGCGGCTAGTGGAACGTCATCCTGTCGGCTTCCTTTCGGGCTTGCCGCAACGCGGATTTTGCGTCTGCATGAAGCGGTGAAGATGAACGACCGGCCCCGAAAGACAAAGCGGCCTGGCCCGCGGCCCAAGCTGGCGCCGCTCGCGCGGGAGGAGTGGGATTTCGGGAAATGCCCGACGGACCAGCTCAGCCTCTGTTTCGCCTACGAATATGCCCGGGAGTCGCCGTGGGCCCTGGAGAAGTTCAAGCGCCGAAAAGAGGACGATCACGACGAGTGGGGCATTTGGCATCTCCACGCTCCGGTCGTCCAGGGCGCGCAGGAAACCGATGAAGAGTTTGAGAAGTTTCTGGATGAGGCTGGACTGAGCGAAGAATACGACTGGGACCTTCCCCCAGCCGTTGACCTGTGGCTCCCGCCCGAATTCCCCGCAACGCCTTTCCTGAGATGCGCTTTCGATTTCGGCGCATGGCAGGATTGGTGTGACGATTACTGGGCTGAGGAACTGGGTCCATATGAGGCTGACGACACCTGGGGCTTGCGCCCTCTGCCGATCAAGGAGCTGCCGGGCATTGGCGAAGAGGCATACGCATTCGAGATAGAGTGGGACGCCTCGGACGGGCGCCTGCTCAAGGAGTTTCAGGCCTGGCTGCGCAAAACCCGGCCTCGGCCGCCAGTCGAGCGGCGCGGTAAGTCACAGGCGCGTGAGGTCGCCGCCGATCTGAGGGCGCTGGGGGCCTATCGCCTCCTCCAGCGGTTCCCGGCCCCGCAAGCTCAGGCGTACACGCAGCAGTACATGCGCGAAGGCTTGTACGCAAAACTGCCCGACTGGTACGAGGCGCGAAAGCGGGCGGAGAGAACCCTGCGGGCCTTTTTCCAAACACCCCCGCGCCCTGCAGCCTGACAGTGGGCAGCGTCACCCGGGAGCTAGCCCTATGCCCCCGGCCTCCCCGGCTAAACCCCTTCGGTTGCCTTTCCCTCTGTCGAACGCCCTCCCTCAAAATTCACCACCCGGTAAACCTTCCCATCTTCCCCTTCCCACTCCCGCGGCCCCACCCAGGCATGTCGCACTGCCACGAGCTGCCCCCGCTTCTGCGTGAACACCTCGCTCCGCAGCCGGCGAAAATGCGCCTTCCGCCAATGCGCCGCCCGCGCCGTCTGCTCCTCGCTCGGCCCGGTCGCCTCCCGCCGGCACGCCCGCGCATCGCCTCGCCGCAGAATACAATAGTGCGTCCGCGCCTGCCGCCACTCCACGCTCTTGCCCGGCTTCTCCGCCGGCCCCACGCCCAGGACCACGTTGCCGGGGTACTCGATATCGAAGAGAAACGATTGCAAATCGTGCAGCGGGTCCAGGAAGACCGCCCGGAATCCCTTGTCATCCTCCCGGTGGCTCCTCCCCATCGCTTCCTCGTCCACCCGCTTCCAATCAACCCACGCCGCCAGACGCCCCTCCAAGCGCTCCCCCCGCGCGTTGCCCCCCTCCGCTGCCGACTCCGGCCTCTTCCATCGGTACTCATGCAAGGTGACCGCGCCGGCCTTTAGCCCCGCGCTGTACTTCCCCCCCGGGGCTATGTATCTCACGCACGTCAGCGCCCGTGTCCCCCTGTGCCACCACAGGTCGAACCCCAACTGCGTCGCCACCCGGAACGCCGGAAACGGCAGCAGCCTCGGCATCTCCGTCCCCGGCTCCAGCACCACTGTCTTGATAAACTCCATCTCCTCCGCGCTGCGCTCTCGCGCCTTCTCCGGCAACGGCCATACGAACACCGGCGCTGCCACCAACTCCCGCAGCCTCTCAGGGGCGAGCAGTCCCGCTTCCCCCATTCGTTTGATGATTTCACGCTGATTGACAATATTCATGCCCAACATCTTACCCAACCCCCTTGGACATTTGCAGTCCAACCCAAAAACAATATTACCTCCCGCTTGGTAAAGCTCACCTAATATTGTAGGAGACGACGTGACGAGTCCCTGCTTCCCCCTCTTGCCGTCTGCCATCGGACCCGTCCCGTTGGACCCTCCCCCCTGATCATCCCACCACCCCTATTTATTTGGTTCTTCACGGAATTCCGGGGAGGGGGTGGAGGTCAACGGCGAGCCGTATAGGCTGGCCGGGTGAAAACGATACCGACTGCGGACAATAGTCCGCCACCGTTGACCCGCGCAGAGCTTGCCGAACTGCTCGGAGGCTGGAAAGGCTATGAATTGGGCACAGTGGGGCGTCTGCCTGTGGACGGAGAGCGTCCGGAAGAAGTCTGGCTGGAGCTGTTGCCCCGGCTGGACCGCACCAAGCGCTGTAGCGGCTGCCAGCAGTGCGTGGAAGCCGTGCATGACACGGAGGAGCGGTGGATTCGGGACCTGCCGCTGCTGGGCACACCGGTGCAGTTGCTGGTCCACCGCTGCCGGCTGGCCTGTCCGCGCTGCGGGCCCAAGCTGGAACATCTGGACTGGTTGGGGCGCTACCAACGGGTCACCCGGCGTCTGGCCGAGAGCGTGGCACGGCTGGCCCGGGGCTGCCACTCCAACACGTTGCCGACTACTTCGGTCTACATTGGGGCACCGTCAAAGAGATCGATAAGCGCTATCTGGAGGAAACCCTCGGGCCGGTGGACCTCTCGACCGTGGAGGTGATCGCCTTGGATGAGTTCGCCATTCAGAAGGGGCACCGGTATGCCACCATCATTGTCGAGCCTTATCGCAAGCAGGTGCTCTGGGTTTGTCGCGGGCGCGGGCGCGAGGATATCCGCCCTTTCTTTGCCGCCCTGGGCCTGGAAGGCCGCGCCCGCCTGCGAGCGGTGGCCATGGATATGAGCGAGGCTTACGCCGAGGAGGTGCGTTTCCAGTGCCCGCAAGCCGAGATCGTTTACGACCTCTTCCATGTGGCCGTCAAATACGGACGGGAAGTCGTGGACCGAGTGCGCGTGGACGAAGCCAACCGGCTGCGACAGGACAAACCCGCCCGCGCGGTGGTCAAGGGTGCCCGTTGGTTGCTGCTGCGCAACCGCGAAAACATCGACAAGGAGGACCGGGTCAAACTCACCGAACTGCTCAACGCCAACCGCGCCCTGGCCACGGTCTATGTGCTCAAGGATGACCTCAAACACCTCTGGGACTACAGCTACGAAGGAGCCGCGAAACGCTTCTGGAAGGAATGGTATAGCCGGGCCCTGCGCAGCGGCATCGAGCCGCTCAAGAAGTTCGCCCGCAACCTCAAGGACAAGCTCGCGGGCATCTTGGCCCACTGCCGCTGGCCCCTACACACCAGCCTGCTCGAAGGCATCAACAACAAGATCAAAGTCATCAAACGCGCCGCCTATGGCTTCCGCGATGACGACTACTTCTTCCTCAAAATTCGTCAGGCCTTCCCCGGAATTCCGTGAAGAACCATTTATTTTGACATTCTACGCTTGCGCTCGCTCCCGGACGGGTCCATATCAGTCTCGCTGAACGAGAGCCATTGGGAAATTAGTTACGCATAAACAAAACAGATAGAACCTATGAACTCATCTACACAAGGAAGGGTTACACTCGCCACCTGGTCATTCATCGTCGCGCTTGCCCTCAGTCTGGCTGCCAGCATCCAAGCGGCAGACCAGAGAACCCCGGTACACGGCTCCTTCCACTCCGCCAAGGATCCCGACCTTCCCCCGTTGCCTTTCAACCCTCACCCGGAATTGGAGGTGGTGGAGGTGGAGAAGGGCGTTTACGTCGTGGATGACACCGGCATCCCCGACACCCCCGAGCAGGCCGCCGCCCGAAAAGCCCGCCAGGCCGCCCAAGAACGGGCCAGAGCACTCGCCAGCAACCCGGCAGCCATGCAGGCGCAACAGGCTGCCGCTGCGGCTTTCGCTGAGAATCAATGGCAGCAAATCCTTGATGCAGCCCAGCCCTTCATGCGGTCCCTCGGCGAGCCGGAGGACGCCGAAGCACCCGACGCACGGGCCACTGCACAGGCGGAGCTGTCTGCCCTGACGAATGCAGCACAGCAAGCCGAAGCCGAGATACCGAACGTCGAGGCGGAACTGGATGCTATTGCAGCGCTGCTTGGTGTCGAGCGCGTGCGCGTGCGCGAGGACGGATCGAAGGAGATTCTCGGCGGACAAGTCGGCGGCGAGCCCGTTTATTACTCAAGCCAGAATCTGTTCGCCGCAGCGAGCATCAGTGCGGATGAGCTCTGGCCGACGAACACCGCGCCGTGGGCACAGTCGTCCACCGGGCGAAACCTGACAGGCACAAACGTCACCCTCGGTCTTTGGGAAACGGATGGCGGGGTTTTGACAAACCACACTGAATTTGGCAATCGCGTGCGACAAGTGGACAACAGTGCCACCAATTCAATTGCCAGCGACGGCCACGCGACCGGAGTCGCCGGAACAATGGCTGCGGGTGGCGTGCTACAGTTCACCCTGAACGGGCAGCCGGCCCGGTTGCTGCGCGGGGTCGCCTACGAAGCGACAATCAACGCTTACGACACCAAGAACCTCATACCGGAGCGGCTGAGCGCCGCCGCCGGCTCAGTCACTGGCCAACCGCTTCGGCTGGCAAACGACTCGTGGGGTTACAGCGGCGGCTGGCTTCGGCAAACGCTTCAGACCAGTGCCACAAACACGGTCACGAACGCCTGGACCTGGCGTGGCAGCTTGTCATTCGCGGAGGAATGGAAGTTCGGGTATTATTATCCCGGAGCACCGTATGTTCCCGATGGCTCGGGATGTGTGGACATCGACTCCCTTCTCTCAACGAATGCGACCCGCCACCTGATGGTTTACGCGGCCGGCAATGACAGATTAATCGGCCCCGGCGGCCCGACAACTTACTACTACAAATCCGGCACGAACCAGTACGACTGGACCCGCGTGGACAACCCGCCGGCCAACTCGCGCGTCTGGATCAACGGTGACGGTACAAATGGCGGTTACGACACTGTGCTCGCGCCCGGCACGGCGAAGAATGTTCTCACCGTCGGAGCCGTCCGAGATGTGTACTCGGCAGCCGGCATGGGCTTCGCAACCAACGCTACTGTCGTGCTCGCGCCTTTCAGTGGCTCCGGCCCGACGGATGACGGGCGCATCAAGCCCGAGGTGGTGGCCGTGGGCCAAAGCAATTCCACGCTCCGCACCTTCGGCATCTACACGCCTGCGAACAACGCGACGAACGGATACTACCTGTTTCAATCCGGCACAAGTTTCGCCTCGCCCGCCGTGTGTGGCGGCCTCGGCCTGGCCATGCAGCGACGCGCTCAGCTTTTCCCGAACCTCGATCCCAATCTCGATGCCTGGCGTGGCTCAACCTGGAAGGCACTGGCAATCCACACCGCGGACGATGTTGGCAGCCCGGGCCCGGACTACCAGATGGGCTATGGGCTGTTCAACGCCGCATCGGCCGTCGCACAGGTTGATCGCGACCAGCAGCACGGCCGGGGAACACATATCAAAGAATTCCCATTGAATGTTGGACAAACCAACGCTTGGGAGGTTGATGTGGACAGCGTTCCATTCAAGGTCACGGCGACCTGGAGCGATCCCGCCGGACCGCAACTCACCAACGTAACCGTTGATCCGGTCACGCCAGTGTTGGTTAACAACCTCGACCTGCGCCTCGAACGGGTCGGCGCCACCAACCAGTATTTTCCCTGGATTCTTAACCCCGACCTGACGAACAAGAACGAATCAGCCCGCAACGCCGCCGCGACAACGGGCGTGGACAACCGCAACAACGTCGAGCAGGTGTACCTAGCCACTCCCACAGCGGGCCGCTACCGCGTCGTAGTTTCGCACTCCGGCGGCCTGCCCGGCGGATTAGCGCCATCCACCCAGTGGGTTTCCGTTCTAACCTCGGGGGACTCACCGGTCGCGCCAGCCTTCACTTCGATCGTCGCCAATCCATCCGTCACGCAGGTGTTACTGACGTTCACGGCAGACCCCGGCGCGTACTTCTACCTGTTGAATTCGACCAATCTCACCGCTTGGCAGACCAACGCCACCGTGAAGGCTGACGGCGTCACGAACGCCGTACTGGTGAACGTCAACCAGCCCATGCAGTTCTGGCGGTTGCGCCGACAGCAATAATGCGGTAAGGAACAAACGTGAGCCGCCTTGCTCGAATCATCGCCCCTGGTTTACTCTTGCTGAGTTGGATTCAGCCGTCCATGGCCCAAGGGACCATTCAGTTTTTCGAGCCAACCGCCCCAATACTCCTGCACACCGAGTTCTTCGCTGAGTACTACCCATTGGACCTGAATGGCGACGGCACTACGGACTTCACCTTCGCTTATGACTTTCACTTCATCGGAGTCCGGCCTGAAGGGGATGGCAGGATTCTAACCTGGTTGGATCCACCGCCCAACATCGGCGGTAGCGTAGCCCCAGTCCCCGCCGGTTTTGTTATTGGAGCTGGAAGTGGAGCCGGCTCATTGCAATGGCTCGGACGCCTACCTGGTGTTCCATACGACTCTGACTTCAACACCCTGATTCAATGCTTCGATGCGGGGTGCTCCGGCGCGTTCGCCGGCCAATACGCATACATGGGCGTGGAGTTCCAGAGCGCAGGAGCTACGCACTACGGATGGGTATCCCTCTCAATCGCTTCTGACGCGCCCTTCGGAGCGATTAACGCTTGGGCTTGGGAAACCCTCGCTGGTCTGTCAATTGCTGCCGGCGCAATCCCCGAGCCATCCGCTTCCGCCTTGCTGACCGTTGGCGGCACCCTGTTCTGGTTGCTTCGCCGGCGCAAGTCGAATCCGCTCCAATAACGCGGTGGACCCCTGGCGCACGTCGAGCAATACACGACAAGAGAAACCATGAGACATAAATTCCAAACGCTGAAGCCGGGACTGGCAGCCCTCGGCTTCGCCCTACTCGTTGCCTGCTTGCCGCAGGCTGCGGCACGCGCCGAGGGCCATCATCAATCGGGTATTGCCGGGCAAGTGGTTTGGGGCACGTGGTCCCCGAACGCAGAGACGCCGGTTCAGTGTTGGGTCAGAATTGTCAGCGATTCTGGCAAGACAGTCGCGACGCTGGAGACTGATGCGAGCGGTTCCTTCCGTGTCGCATTGAAGCCGGGTAGTTATCGTTTGACGCCTTTTATTCCTCTGGGGATCCTCTTCAACGGAGAATGGTTGTACGGGGAGCTTGCCGGGCCTCCCGCTCAAGTGACTGTTGCTAAGAAGGACTACACAGAGGTAGTGATGCCCTTCGGCTGGTTCGATGATTGGGGCTGGTTCCCGCCCGGCTGGCCGGACTGGCCGATAGTCCCCCTGGCCGACGTTCCGTGATGCCGGGCCCGGCGCAAGGCTGCGGCATCTGACTACCGGGAGCCGACAAGACCAGCCCACCTCACGCATCCCACTTCAGGCTTCACGGTTCACGCGTGCCCCCGCCCCCCTTCCCACCACAAGGCCAATAAACGGCAACAACAACCCCAGCCGCGACGATCACCGGTCTCGCGAGCCCTCCGCCATCGTCCATTTGTCCCATCTGTCCCACCAGTTCCCACCCGTCCGACGCCGCCCTCAGGAAAATGCTTTCCCTTGCCCCTCCCCCATCCCCATACTGTCGCCCAGCATGACCGGAGCGTCATGTCAGTAGAGATTTTGCAACGATGATGTAAACAGCCAAATAACCATTTCGCGTAGCTTCGGCTACGGGCCGTCAGAAAACCGCGAATTTTCCTGGCCTCACAGCGACCAACCGGAGCCGCGCCCACTCGGGCGCGGCTTGGCACGCTTGCTGTGAAGGCGCTTCGCGGTGCCTCTGACGGGGCGTGTTGAGTTCGCGCCCCTTTTGTTCCCGTGGCTGGTCAGTCAAGCGGGCACCATGGGAACGAAACCAAAACGCGCCGAGCACAAGAAATTGCGCGGCGCAGCAATCCTCAGCGACCACGCCTGGTCCGAAATCGCCACGGCGCTGCGCATCACCCCGCGTGAGCTGCAAATTGTTCAGGGCGTCTTCGACAACCTCACGCAAAAACAGGTCGCCAGCCGCCTCAGCATGCACGAGCACACCGCGCACACGCACCTCAACCGCCTTTTCAAGAAGCTCAACGTCACCACACGCACCGAATTAGTCCTCCGGGTCATCGAGCAATTGATCGCCCTCACCATTGCCGAAACCGGCGTCCTGCCACCCATCTGCCGCCGTCACCAAGCCGGTCTCTGTTGCGCGCATAAACTCTCCGCCAGCCCCCAGCGGCCCTAAACGCAATCACCAACCTCGCAGGCCCTTGCGCGGGAGGTGTATGCCAAACAGCCGACTAGCCAGAATTCTGATATTCATCAAAAATGGCAGTGTGTCGGAAAAGCCGTCGCAGGAGCCTGCGACGCAGAAGAACTTTTATGCAACAATGAAGTTTCTGATTTATGGCGCAACGAAGGGCCGAGGCAGCGGCTTGGGGCAGGCCGTAGCGTTGGCCCTCGTGAAGCGCGGGCATCAGGTCTGGGGTTTGTGCCGCAATCCAGAGAAAGCTGCTGAGCAGAAGGAATTCCCCCTGGAGGCCGTGGATCTTGCAGGTGAGGCCGGGCAGGAGCGGGTTAAGCAGCTCATAAGAGAGACCGACCCGGATGCGATCTGGTCGGCCTGCGGCTGGGGCTATGCCGAGCCGCTTTGGAAACTACCACCGGAAGCTATCGAGGAGATGATCGACGCGAATGTTCGCAACAACATCATTTTTAGCAGGACTTGTGCTCCCTCGTGCATTGACGCGGGCCCGCACCTCATCTTGACGGGCAGCGTGGCGGGGGTGTTGGACGGAACTGGTGCCGCCGTGTATGCCGGGGTGAAGGGATTCCTTGTACCTTTTGTTCGCGCGCAGCGCGCCGAATATCTCCGTCAGAGCCACAATGCAAAGATCAGCTTGCTCGTGCTGCATGCAATGGGGCCAACCGGTGCGGGAGTGATTGCTGAAGCCGTCGAATTCATCGGGCGGCAGTCGCGGGCAATGGAATTACTCATCAATTAAGTGAAAGGCCAAGTATGAAAAGAAACCAGAAAGACAGGAAACCAGCAGGAAAGGAAGATCCCAAACCGGCGATCTCGCGCGTAACTCGGCGCCAGTTGCTGCTCTGGATGGGAGGCGCGGGCGCAGTAGTCGTAGCCGGAGGCGGTGCAGTGGCGTTGTTGCAGAAGTCCAGATCGGCACCATCGTCCGGATCTGCGAAGCGATGTGGATTGCCGATTCACCCGAGTCATAACCCGGCCTACCGGGCTTGGGGCACGCCGGACGACGGCGCGGTGGTTTGGACCTACAAGGACGGCAAGCGATTTGTCGGCTACCGTTTCAACTCCGCTGGCCGTTTTGTATGGCGGCTGTGCGACGGCACCAGCCCCGTCACCCAAGTCGCCCAAGCCTATGCGGCTGAGACCAAGCGCGCGCCACAGGAAGCCACCGACTTCGTTGCGAGTTTGCTGAAAACCGGTGTGCTGGCGGCGGGTGGGTACGTTGTTCCGGCCGGGAATTTTCCCACGCCGCGGCCGGGTGGCAGTTACCATCCGCGCATTAGCGCCAACGATCCCCAGATGAGCTAGCCGCATGGGTGCCGGCATCAACGCTGAGGTATTCGCCCTGCCTTACAAGGACGGGTTCATTGTGTACTCGCCGCTGGCTGGGCGCATCATTCATGCTAACGCGCAGTGTGTGAGCCAGTTGCGAGACTACCTCGAAACGGGTGACATTGGGGTGGTCAGCCCTGAGGTTGTCACTCGCTTCGGGGGATTGCAGTGGTTGCACTCGCCACCTCCTCCGGTCGCCCTTCCAGTTGATCGGCATTTTCATCCCACTGCCGCCACCCTGTTTCTCACCAACCGATGCAATTTGCGCTGCCTCTATTGTTACGCGCGAGCCGGAGAATTCGCGGCGACTGACATGTCCCCGGCGGTCTACCGCTCGGCCATCAACTGGGTCATGAACAACGCCCGTCGCACGGGGTTCCCCGCTCAAGTGGGCTTCCATGGGGGCGGCGAACCAACTCTGGCCTGGCCTGAACTGGTCGGAGCGGTCGAATATGCCCGCGGACTGGCGCAAGATAACGAGCATCCCGGGGTGAGGTTTGCGATCGCGACCAACGGGGTGATGTCCGCTGAACATCGGGAATATGTCGCCAGTACCTTCGAGAGTGTAACTTTGTCTTTCGACGGTCCGCCGGACTTACAGAACCGGATGCGTCCGCTGATTCACGGCCAGGGCTCATTTGAGGAGGTGATGGCCTTTGTGGAGGTGCTCGTCAGCCACAAGACGCGCTTCGGAATACGTTCTACCATTACCAATCAGAACGTTGGCCGGATGGTAGAGATGATTGACTATTTCACTACCCAAACCGGCTGCAAGCTTTTGCATTTCGAGCCCGCATTCCTGAACGGGCGCTGTTGCACGATGGCGGATGCCGTGCCGGAACCGGAGACTTTCGCGGAGCACTTCATCAAAGCGATGGATCGGGCCCGCGAGCGGGGCGCTGATCTTCGGTTTTCAGCGGCCCGCTTGGCGGGTACGTTCTTGAGCTTCTGCGGGTGCGCACTGGATCCGTTCAGCATAACGCCAACTGGTGACGTCACCGCCTGCTTCGAGGTTTGTGACCGGCATGACCCTTTGGCGACCGATTTCCATTTCGGCCATTTTGACGAGTCCACTGGCCGTTTTAATATTGATGTGGCCCGGCTTTCCAGGCTGCGCTCGCTGACGGTGGACAACAAGCCCCTGTGCACCAAGTGTGTCGCAAAATGGAGCTGCTCCGGCGACTGTCCAGTCAAGGGCCGCCAGCCCTTCTCGCTCCCGGAGGCCGAATCGCGGCGCTGCCGGATGATCCAAACTATAACCCGTGCCATGCTGGAGCGCGCGGTGGAGAATGCGCCATGCCGAGCCTGCTAGAAGAGGCCTATCTTGTACCGTTTGAGGACAGGTTTCTGGTCCACGCCCCGCTGCATGGTGTAACCACTCTCGTAAATGGTGCGATTGCGATGGAGTTGCGCGATTGCCTTAAGGCGGGGCGATTGAATGGGGTTTCCGCGACCGCACGTCCACTCGCGGAAGCCTTGCTCGGGAGGGAGGCGCGCGTGCCCGCGATTCGCAGCGGACCTTTCTCGCCCGGTTCTGTAAGCCTACTGCCCACTACCGATTGCAACCTGCGCTGCCTTTATTGTGCTCCTGGTGCCGGAGGTGCTGGCTCCTTGTATATGCCGAAACAGGTTTGCGACGCGGCGCTGCAGTACCAGGCGGAGATTGTGAGGCGAGATGGACTGAAGAAGCTCGGGGTGTATTATTTCGGGGGCGAACCTTTCGTGGCGTGGGAGTTGGTTCAGCATTGTGATAAACGGGGCCGTGAGCTGGCTGCTGGGCTCGGTGTTCCGTTTGACGTGAACTGCACTACCAATGCCTTTATGTCGGAAACCCACGCCCGCTGGGTGGCGCGACACATAAGCTTCGCGCTGGTCTCCCTGGATGGGCCGGCCGAACTGAACGACTTTTACCGGCCGACCCGGAAGGGGCGAGGAACGTATCACATCATAGAACGGACACTGCGGGTGTTCGAGAACGAAGGGTTGCCCTATGCCCTGCGCTGCAGCGTGGATGATCGCATCGTCAAGCGGCTCCCGGAGATCGTGGATTTCTACTGTAGCAAATTCAAGCCGACCAAGATCAATTTGGAGCCTTTGATTCAGCATGGTCGTTGTCTGGAAACCGGGTTGCGGAGCCCCAATCCCGCGGCTTTTGTCCGCGGCATCGTCGAGGCTGGCAAAGCGGCACGGCAGAATGGTGTGCCGCTCAAGCTTACCACTGCACAAACCGAGCGACTGGCCCAATCCAACTGCCCGGTGGCCCAAGACAATTTCGTTGTGGCCCCGGATGGTCTGGTGGCCGCGTGCTATGGCGCGAACCACCGTGGCTCAGTTCACTCCGCGGATTATGCGATAGGAGAGGTAAACCCGGCCACCTGCCAAGTCCACATCGATCAGGATAAGGTCGAGCGCGTGCGGTCCTATGCGGTGGCTAATATCCCCCGATGCAAAGGCTGTTTTGCCAAGTGGCATTGCTCGGGGGGGTGTCGACTATTCCATACCCCACCGTTTTGCGCGGAGCCGCCGCAGCCGATGTGCTGGGTGACGCAGAAGCTGACCCTGTGGCGCATTCTGGAGCAGCTGACTTTGTTCGATGAAGCGGATCGGGTCGGGCTCGAAACAGAGGAGGTGGCTTATGCGTAAGCCCAACTGTCTCGTCTTTCCTGACCGCCAGGACTGGATAGTGTTTGCGCCACTATCGGGCCTGCTCATGAGAACCAATGCCGCCATGGCCGAGCGGTTTCGGACTTTTGTAGATACAGGAGAGCGCCCCGGTGAGTCAGCTCCACCCACTGCGGTGCCCGAGACCGAGGATTTCGCGCCCAGTTACGTTACGATCTCTTGCACAAACCAGTGCTCGAATGGGTGTGTCTATTGCTACGGCGCTCCGGCGCACCGCAATGCTTGTCGCCTTGATGTGGAGTTTTGCCGCGAGGCTCTGCAATTTGTGGGTCAGCAGGCGGAGCAAAATCACCAACCCGTGCATGTCTCTTTCCACGGCGTCGGCGAGCCGACGCTGGATTGGCCCCTATTCGCCAGGTGCGTCGAGATTGTCCGCCGCACCCAGGGACAGTTCGGTATTCAGGTCTATACCACTTTGTGTACGGGTGGACAGGTCTCGGAAGAAAAGGCCGGCTGGATTGCGCAGCAGTTCGATGAAGTGCATGTGTCGGTAGATGGACCTTCTGATATTCAAAACGCTCAACGTCCGCGTGCCGATGGTCGAGATTCGCTGGAAGGGCCTCTGCGTCTGGCCCGTGCGGTGCGAGCTTCCGGAAAACGCGTGCGTGTCAACGTGACAGTTACCAGCCTCTCCCTAGGCCGGATGGTGGAGATTGTTGAGTTTTTCGCGCGAGAAATTGGCCCAATCGAGGTGGAATTCGGGCCAATGTTTGCCCCTGTTTGGGTTGATACCCGGCGCATCCGGCCACCTGAGCCGGAGGAATTTGTGGCCCAGTTCGGGCGGGCTCTGGACCGGGGCCGCGGACTTGGAGTGCAGGTGCGACACCCCGAAATCACCCCGACCTCCCTAACACATAGACGATCGTCTATCGTCTCCAGCCATTTCTGCCTGGCTCCGCCCAATGTCATAACCGCTTTCTATGATGTGCCAAACGAAGGCTCAGGAAACCCGGAGCTTGGCGCCTACGGCTGGTATGATTCAACCACAAAAGCTCTGCGGTTCAATCATGACAAGCGTCGAGAACTCGAGCGCCAGGAAGCGTCTGAGGAATGTCTTGGCTGTCCCTGTTCTGTTAACTGCCTGGCGCCAGGCGGTGTCAAAGGCCGAATGCCCGGTAAGCCGGGCGTTGCCGAGCCCGATTGTCGAGCCCGCATTGGCGTATTAAGAGAATTACTACGCCGAGCAGTGCCTCGGAGAATACAAACTACGGAGAAACATTATGCCTAACGAAAATAACAAGATGCCTAACGAAAATAACAAGATTCCCGATCATTCGTTACTGGGAACAGACATCCCCAAAAACGACGAAGGACCAAAAGTTTATGCCGTGTCGGACCTTCGAGCGCTGGTTAAGCCCGAACTCGAAGAGGAACTAGGAACTGCCACGGGTGGTTTGGCAACCTGCACGACAGAGGTAATTTGCACTTGTGTGCCCGTCGAAACCTGTGCCTGCAACCAGGTCCTGTATAGCGTCGTAACCGACCCGGGCGGTTGTCCGTGTCAGCCCGTGTGTGCGTGCATGTGTACTTGCACAGGCACGTGTAAATACTGGTTTCCATACTGAAATCGCTGAATTCCACCTACAACTATTAGCAAGCAAACATGCGGAGGCCGCTCATGAAAGACAAACCAGCAAAGAAGTGGTATCGACGGCTGATCAACGCTATGGTCGGAGTAATAACCCTCATCTTGCTCTGCCATGAGAATACACTGCGAGCAGACCGGACTACCGCCGAGAGTTACGTTTATAATGGGAACGTCAGCTATCTCAACGCCAATGACTATAGGACTGCTGAGAATCTCTTCTATATCGCCATTACCAATGACCCGGCTTGGGCTCTCCCTTACAACAATCGCGGCTTGGCCCGGTTTCACCAGGGGAACTTTTCCGGAGCAGATGCAGATTTCGAGGCCGCGAAAGGCGCGGACACCAATTACGTCTCGCCCTACCTAAACAAAGGCAAATCACTGGCCGCCCAAAAACGGTTCAGTGAGGCGGTTACCGAACTTCGGGCGGGATTGGCTGTGAACAGCAACAATGCCGCCTTGTACTTCAATTTGGGGTGGGTCTATGACGAGCTGGGACTTTATACAAATGCCATCAGCAATTATACGGCCGCTGTAAGCATCAAGCCGGACTACCCTCGCGCACTGCTGGGGCGCGGTGTTTCTTATGCCAAGATGGGTGACACCAACAACGCAATAACCGATTTTTATGCGGCCATCAATCACGCGCTCCCCAAGCAAGGGGACAATATGGTGGCCGATATGGCGGCTTATGATTTGCAGCTTACGCGCGGACCTGGGGTTCCCTTTGTGAGCAACAACGCAATTTCCAACTACGCGGACGGTCTATTTAGGTTTTCTACAGAGCAATATGATGCTGCGGTCAGCAGCCTCCGCCTGGCGCAGACGACCGACCCCAATGTGCCCGATATTCCCTGGATGATTGCGTGGTCCTACCTAAAAGACCGGCAGCCTGCTTTTGGAAGCAATTGGATGGTAAGAGCGTGCGCACTGATGGAAACGGAGGTTTTCAATACGTTGCGGGGAGGCGAAACGGTATTCGTCGATGGCATCAAGAAGGGAATCGCCCCGTGCACCGTTCACTTGTTTCGGAGCCGATACGATGTTTCCGTCTGCAAGACAACTGTTCCCTTACAGGAATGGGTTGGGCCGCTCTATACCGATGGCACGGAGGGCGGTTCGGGGGTGATGTTGGTCAACCCTACCAATGTGTCGGCTTTCACAGGCCCTGGCCCAATAGCTGATACGGACCGCGATTGGCTGGCGGACTCGTGGGAAACCGCGAAATTCGGCAATCTCGCCAGCACGCCAGAAGGCGACGAAGACCGCGATGGCCTGCCCAATCTGTACGAGTTCTGGCTGTCTTCGGATCCAAACAAGGCTGACACCGATGGGGACGGGGTTTCAGACTTGCAGGAGTATATGGACGGCAGCGATCCTGCGGACCCTGGAAGTCACTTTGGCGGGCCGCAGTCTCAAACGGCCGAGGTCGGCAGCGCTGTAATGTTCAACTCGGGTGCCAGTGGTCTTTTGGCCGCAAGCTATCAGTGGTACTTCAACAACACGGCGGTTGGCGGTGGCACGAGTGACCGCTTGAGCCTCCCATCTGTTCAAGTTTCCCAGTCCGGCAGTTACTCCGTCGTCATTTATCACTCCGGCGGAGTGATCATTAGCGCGCCCGCTATGCTCAACGTGATTCCAGCCGTGCCGAGAACGAATGTCATGGGAATTGCGGTGTCTGGCGAGATCGGCAGCTTGGTGAATGTGGAACATGCCGACCTGTTGGCGCCGACACCGGCCTGGGTGCCGTTGAGCAGCGTTACGCTGACCAGCGCACCACAATACTGCTTCGACCCTGTCTATCCGCTTCCGCAACGGTACTACCGTGCCTGGCAAAGCGGCTCTCCCAGTGTGCGGTCGGTCCTCGACCCGCGCGTTACCCCCGCGATCACTGTGACCGGCACGCCGGGCACCAGTGTGCGCGTGGATGGGATCAATGCCGTTGGCCCGATCGACGCTTGGTTCACCTTAGCCACGATCGCGATGACCAACACGACGCAGCTTTACTTTGACGTTTCCGCGCAAGGCCAGCCGAAGCGGCTTTACCGGCTTGTGCCGCTGCCCTGAGTTTCGGGGGAGTGTAAAGCGACTAGCATACCTCTCGCTGAGGCTTTTCCGGGTGCCGAGGGTCTAGTTTTGATCAGTGTGGCTCCGCGTTTTGCGTCGGGTTAGTCTCACACTCAGTCGTTATAGCGCCCACGGTACAAATGCACCTTGTTGGTGGCCGTGAGATCCTCGACCCTCGAACCATGACCCTGTCTGGCTGGTTGGCATGACACCTAATCGCGCGGACAGCGCCGGCCGCTGCGACCGGCGCGTTCCGCAGCGACGACGCGCACCACTCTAAGGCAACCAATTGCCCTTAGAGTGGAACCTCTCGTCTCCGCCCCCGCCCGTCAAACCAGCCTCTGCGCCTCCCTGCCTTCCCGCTGCAAATGCCGTCAAGCCTGTAGCCCCCCCGTCTCAAACTCTCAACTCTCAACCATCAACCGCCCGCCGTTCACCACTTTGCCCAAACCTTGAGCAGTCGCTCCCGCAGCGCCACCGGCCTAACTATCGCGATCAGCTCGCGCATTTCCTCTTTGACTGTCTTATGCCCGTTGGTCAGCAGCTTCGGCATGGCCGAGTGCAGCGCCTGGCGGAAGTCTTCCCGGCCTGGCTGGAAATAATGCTTCAGCACAATGTCGGTGGTCCTGTGCCCCGTCACCTTCTGCACCAGCTCCAGCGGCACCCCGGCAGTCAGCGCCAGCGTGACCCAGGTCACCCGGAAGCTGTGGAAATCCCGCACGCTGGCCCTGCGCACGCCACCAGGCCGCCTAACCCGCAGCAGGCTGGCATCAGACCTCAACGCCGCTACAAAACTGCAACCCCCAGTCCGCCCGCGCACAATCCGGCACCCCGCAGCGGCCTCGACCTCGTTCAGATACGCCCCCGCCGACGCCTTGCACACGCCCGCTGCCAGTGCCGCCTTGGCCGCCGACTTCCCATCCATATAGGCCTCGAACACCGCCAGCATGTGCCGCGTCTTCACCGAGTTCGGCAAACCCGCGATGAACTCCCGCCCCCGCCGGCGCGCCTCGTCCGCCGGCACCTCAGGCAGCGCAGTTTCTGCTTTCTGCTCTCCGGTGTCTGCTTTGGCAAAGCCGCCCAACGCCACCGCCAGGGCCTTCTTGACCCGCCACGTAATCCCGTCCGAATTCTCCCGATACATCGCCGCCTGCTTGGGAAAAACGTACCCGTCCAGCCGCTGTCCCTGGCCCTCTGTCCCTTGTACTCCGTCACGAGCTTTCACCTCTCCGGCCCCCAGTCTCCGGCCTGCAGCGCTTGCCAGCGCCGCCAACTCCTCATACAGCAGCGGAAAGATGGGAATGCCCACCGTCTGACCGGTCTTGGCCGTCTTCACCGTGATGAACCGCCGCTCCAGGTCCACGTCCTTCCACTTGAGCAGACAGCAATCGCCCCGCCGCAAAGCCGTGCACATCCCCGTCACAATGATAGGCCGAATGAAATCGTCATCCTTCACCGTGTCCAGAATCGCCTTCATCTCCTCCGGCGTGAACGGCTTCCGGAACACCGTCTCACCCGCTTTCGACGTCGCACCCAGGAACGGGTTGAGCCCGCCGTCCGGCAGCAACTCTCGACACGCCGACCGCAGCAACATCACCTCGGCATTCCACGTCTTGGCCGCAATGCCGCGTTCCGCCTCGGCATCCATGAAAGCTCGCCCCAGGCTCCGCGTTACCTCGCTCAGTTCCTGACACTTCGGATTCCGCGCCCGCACAAACTCCACGAACCGGCCCAGGATGGCCCGGGACTGTCGCACGTAGTACTTGGACGGCTCCCGCTTGCGTGGCAACCGAGCCCATTCCTCTTGCACCTCTTCGAGCTTCACTGACTTCACCTTCTCGCCCGTCTTCATTTCGTAGACCCTCTCGACCAGGTGAGCCGCGCCCCGTTTCGACCTCGCCTCCTCCACGATCTGATCCAGCTTCGCTTGCGCGGCCACGCGCGAGCATTCGAAATCCATGTCTCCCTTTTCCTTCAGCGACAGGGATGCCGGCGCATTTCCCTGGACCTTCACACCGAGGCAGATGACGTAGCGCCGACCGCCAATTTCATAGCGTGCGTACCAAGAATCGCGGTGCCGGCCGTCCCGTTGTTTTCTGAGTTCGAGTGGCATAAGTGGTGATCTGTTTTGGTTTTGCGCCCTGCTGCGACCCATCGCTCCGCGTTGCGCTTTCCGTCCAACAGAATCCCACACTTCCGCCCACACATCAACAACAAAATGCCATTTTCCCTGATTATTTCAGCATAATCGCGCATTACCTTCCGGTCCGCAACCGCAAGGTGAACGAGGCTCTGGTTCAGGGCGTCGAGACTGCCCGGGCCGTGCTGACCACCACGCCGCAGGGCCATGCCGCTGACGCGCAATTCGTGAAGTGGCTGATGGACCACCAGAAAGAGGCGGGCGTCTTTGCGACCGTGTCGGCGCTGGTGGACCAGGTCAGCGACAATCCGGCGGCAAAAATGACGGCGCAGGAGATTGCGGCCCGGGTACAGCGCGCCGGGCAACAGAGCTCTGGAGCCCAGGCTGCTTAGTCATGCGCCTCGGCCCAACGACGTGCTTGACGCGAACGGAAATCGGAGTAGTAATGGTGACGCGAAAAATTCGCGGTGGCGGCGGCAAGAAAGACCGCTGACAGGCGCTGACAGGAAAGTGGCGCGAACGTTCATTTTGGTTCAGGATAGCGAAATCGACGACACGCAAGAACGTCAATGTTTACGCGCCTAAGATGAAGGTTGACGAATCTAGCTGAACGTCAAATCCCGATTCAAATCCTGTCGCTCCGACCACCCTTGGGCGGCGTAATTACCGGAGCAACCTCCCCGGAGCTTTTCCACAAAACACGCGGGCGTTGCGCGTATTGCCGGGCATCGCGGGTCCAGGCGTAAATCCACCGGGGCAAGGAGGTGGAGGGAGTTTGGTGTTTGCAAAGGCCGACGGGGAATTCCCGGAAAGTAACCCGGCGGAACCGCAGGATGATGCCCGCTCCCCACGCCGGGTTCGGCAGGGCGGCCGTTCATCCTGGGAGGTGAAGCAGGGCTGGCGGTCATCGGGGTTTGAATCCAGCGGCGATCATGTCCGCTGGTTCGTTTATGTGCTTGGGGCCTGCGCTGGGCATAAACTTTTCGCGGGTGCGAAAGGACAAGTTTCCTCGGAAGGGGACGCCTTGTTTTTCCGCAACAGAGTGGCAGCCGGGCAAAAAGAAAGGGAATGTTCGTGCCATTCATGCCGGTGCGATTCAAGGACGCGCGAACAAGGAAGGCTTGCGATTTGCCCTGTGGTGGGCTAGCTTGAGGATAGTCACAGAGTGGGTTTATGACCGTCAGGGAGCTGTGAATAACTTTTTAATAATTAAGTGGAGTAAAGTGTTGACGAAGTGGGGCAGTGTGTGTAAAAAAGGAGCGTAATGGGGCAGAAATGCAGGGATGCACTGCTGTTAATAAGATGGAACTGAACGAGACAACGCAGCCGACTTATTACACCGCCAGATATCGGCATGGGGTGGATGACAAGCGGCGAGTGCAGATTCCGGCGAAGTGGCGGCCGGCAGAATCTGGCACTGAGTTGACTCTGATGCTTTGGCCAAAAGCCAAGGAGGGTCCGTGTTTGAGGGTGTTGCCGCCGCAGCAGATGGCGAAGCTGGTGCGGGACATTAATGCGATGCCCAATGACAACCCGAACAAGGTTGTTTTGAAGCGGTTCATTGGCGGGGAATCCGTGCAGGTGACCCTCGACAAAGCAGGGCGCATCTGTCTGCCGGAGGAGATGGCGAGAGCAGCGGGGATAAAAGATGAAGTCGTGCTGATTGGATTGCTGGACCGTTTTGAGATCTGGAGTCCCGACCGGTGCGCGAAGGTGCGGGCGGCCGACAGCATCATGGCTTCGGAAGCCTTTAAGATAATGGAGTGATCGGTTTATGAGCTTATTGCGATTGCTGACAGCGGGCAAAAGCCTGGTGAGCGTGCGGGACACCGGGAGCCGTTACCGGTTGACGACGCAGCGATTGTTGCCGCAGTTCGCTCCGGCGCGGAATCCATTTGCTGGCAAGCCCGCCGAGGCGGAGCCGCCTCCCGCACCGGCGGTTTCACCGGAGACGGGGGCCGCGCGCGTGTCATCCGCATCGGGGGCGCGGGGCGCGGACAGCGTGCGGGAGCAGAAGGCCGCCCGGTGGTGGAACGGCTCGAAGCGGATAGTGAGCGGGTTGATGGCGCGCCCGCGCCGTGTCTTCGCGAAGCCGGCCCGGTCGCCGCGTGGGGAGCCGCCCGTGCAGGGCGAGCTTTCATTGGATCGGGTCAAGGTGGTGCGAAACGATTTGAGCGAAACAGACGTGGAAGTGACGACGGTGAAACCCAAGGCGCCGCCCGTGCCGTTGACGTTGGCGGCGGCGGGCGGGGTGAAGAGCGGCTGGAGCGCGGCGGCCCGGTTTTTTCACGCGGGCAAACGGTAAAGCGGCGAACCGGATGAAAAGTGCCCGAATACACACACAACCCGGTGATGGTGGCGGAAGTGCTGGCCGCGTTGCGGCCGGCTCCGGGCGGGCGGTACGTGGACGGCACCATCGGTGGAGCTGGGCACGCGGCCGCCATCCTGGCCGCGAGTTCGCCGACGGGGTGGCTGTGGGGGTGCGATCGCGATGGCGCGGCGATTGAGGCGGCGCGGTCGCGGTTAGCTGGATTTGCCGGACGGTTCGAGCTGCGCCAGGCTAATTTCGCGGAATTGGCGGAGTGGGTTCCGCCGGAGAGTTGTGACGGGGTGTTGCTGGATTTGGGCATCAGCTCGCCGCAACTGGACGAGGCCGGGCGCGGCTTCAGCTTTCAGTTGGACGGGCCGCTGGACATGCGAATGGACCAGCGGCAAGCCGAAACGGCGGCCCGGTGGGTGAACGAAGCGGGCGTCGAAGAGCTGGCGAGGCTTTTTTGGGAACTGGGCGGAGAGCGAAGGGCGCGGCAGTTGGCGCGGGTGATAGCCCGGGAGCGCGAGCGGCGGCGGTTTGCGACAACGCGGCAGTTGGCGGACTTGATCGAGCGTTGGGCTCCGCGGGGCGGCCGCAAGGCGCACCCGGCCACGCGGGTGTTCCAGGCTCTCCGCATGGCGGTCAACGACGAAATAGGTTCTTTGCAACAGGGATTGGCGAAGGCGCTGCGGGTTCTGAAGCCGGGCGGGCGGCTGGTCGTAATCACGTTCCACTCGCTGGAAGATCGCCTGGTGAAGGAGTTCGGGCGCGCGCGGGCGCGGGATTACAGTTTCCCCGGAACGGTGGATGTCCCGGCGTTGCGCGCCCCCCGCGCCCCCGAGCTGCGGTGGGTGAATCGCAAGGCAATTCGAACGTCCGCGGCGGAAGCCGCGGCCAACCCGCGCAGCCGCAGCGCGCAGTTGCGGGTGCTGGAAAAGCTGGGCGGAACGAACGATGCGGATTTAGAGCAAAACTCAAGATGATATGGCGCGGAATCGAAAATATCAGTCGGCGGCCATCCGGTTTGGGCCGGCGCTGAAAGCGTTTCTGCTTTGCCTGCTGCTGGGCGGCTCGGGGCTGGGGTATGTCTGGCTGAAGGACCAGATTTCCCGGCTGGGCCGGCAAATCAAGCAATCCGAGCTTCGTCTGGATGAGTTGCAATACCAAAGCGATAAGCTGAGAAAACAGTTGGGCGCCATGCGGTCGCCCTTGTTTCTGGAACGGCGCATTCAGGAATTGGGTTTGGGGCTGGCGCCGGCGCAACCCGCGCAGGTTTGGCTGCTCGCCGAACCCGCGGGGGATGAACCGCACGGGGGTAGCGCCAGGCAATACGCCGCGCCGCGCCTGGGACAAGGCGAACCCAACGGTTGAGAGCGCGAATGAGACTTTGGCCGCCGCCTGCGACGCCGTCGGATGAGGAACCGATCGCCGCAGGCGGACGGCAGCTTTGCGGGACGGGATGCCGGGGCGCCGGAAGGGTTTGAGAAATAATTTGCCGCCGCCCGTGACGCCGTCGGATGAGGAACCGATCGCCGCGGGCGCGCGGCAACCTTGGGATGATACGGATAGCGAGAATCACTAGAGCTGGATGAGTTAAGATGCCGGGAACACTGCAATCGCAACGACTGGTCATGCTGACGCTGTTGATGGGCGCGGCCTTTGCGGCGCTGGCGTACCGGCTCATTGATTTGCAGGTGCTGCGTTATGATGAGCTCAGCGCGAAGGCCCGCGGCAACACGATCCGCGAGTTTCTGCTGGAGCCGCGCCGGGGTGATATTCTGGACGCCAAGGGCAACCTGCTGGCGACGAGTGTGTTTGTGAAGACGGTTTGCGCCGATCCGATGTTGATCGGCCCCCGGGCGGCGGAGGTGGCGCGCGCGGTGGCGCCACTGCTGCAAATGAGCGAAGCGGAGTTGCAGGAACGGCTGAAACCACGCCTGACGCGCAACGAGCAGGGCGTCCTCATCACCAACCGCTACGTGGTGCTAAAACGCAAAGTGCAGCTCGAAACCTGGCAGCAAATTCAGGCGGTGATGACCAACCTTTCCTTTGGGCTGGACGAGAAAAAGCTGTCGCGCGCGGAACGGGCGTTTTACCGCGGCCTGCGCCGGGCCGGGGTCTATGCCGAATCGGTGGACGATCAACTGCGGGTATATCCCAATCATGCGCTGGCGGCGCATGTGCTGGGTTATGTGGGCATGAGTGAGCGCGAGATTGACGGCCGCCGGCACCTGGAGACCTCCGGCAAGGACGGGCTCGAGCGGGTTTTCGACTCGAAATTGGCCGGCGTGCGTGGCTGGCGGGTGACGGAGACGGACCGGCCGGGGCGGGAAGTGGTTTCCCTGCGCAAACAAAATGTGGAGCCGCACGACGGATACAACCTGGTGCTGACCCTGGACTCGGTGGCGCAACATATCGTCGAGTCTGCCCTGGCGGAAGCGATGGAAAAATACTCGCCGGTGAGCATTTCCGGGCTCGTGGTCCGCCCGCGCACCGGGGGGATTCTGGCCATGGCGACTCTGCCCAACTTCGATCCGAATAATCCCGGCGCAGCCGTGCCGGATGCGCGGCGCAACCGGATCATCACCGATGTGACCGAACCCGGCTCCACCTTCAAGATTGTGGTGGTTTCGGGAGCGCTCAACGACCGGGTGGTGCAGTTGAGCGACAGCTTTGATTGCGAGAATGGGCGTTTTCACTTCGCGGGACGGGTGCTTCACGATCATAAACCCTATGGGGTGCTGTCGGTGGAAAACATTATCGCCAAGTCGTCCAATATCGGCGCGGCGAAGATCGGCATCAAGCTGAAGGAGGACCGGCTGTATGATTACATTCGCGATTTTGGTTTTGGCGCCCGAACCAGCCTGTCGTTGCCGGGAGAGGTGAGCGGCATTGTGCATCCCGTGAAGAACTGGAGCAAAGTTTCGATCGTCCAGATTCCCATGGGCCACGGGATGGCCGCCACCGGGCTGCAAATGACAATGGCCATGTGCGCCCTGGCCAACAAGGGGGTGTTGATGCGGCCAATGCTGGTGGATCGCCTGGAGGATCGCGACCACAATGTCATAACCAAATATCCGCCGCAACGCGTCCGGCAGGTCATTAGCGAAGCCGCCGCGCGCCAAATGATCCAGGCGCTCAAAGCGGTCGTTTTGCCCGGCGGCACGGCTCCGGAAGCGGCCCTGGAGCATTACACGGTAGCGGGCAAGACCGGGACGGCGCAAAAGTCGGGCGGGCCCAGCGGCTATCTTCCGGGCAAGTATTTCGCATCGTTTATTGGGTTTTTCCCGGCCGATGAACCTGAGGTTTGCATTTCCATCATGCTGGATGAACCCAAGCACGGTTATTATGGCGGGCAAGTGGCCGCCCCGGTGTTCAAGCAAATCGCGGAACGGCTGGCGGGTTATCTGAATATCAATCCGGAAGACGGTGAAACGCTGCCGGGCACCGGCGCCGTCACCGTGTCGTTGGATAATCGTACTTTCAAAACGGCGGCCGCTCGCTCCCAGTGAACGCACCTTAACAACCAATGGACATTATGAACTCACTACCCTTGATTCCGCACCACCTGTTTGTGGCAGCCATCGGCAACGACGGCCGGCCCGGACAAAAATCCAGCCGCCCCGAGCCCCGCACCGTTTGGCCGGCCGGCCGGACCGCCGCGGGCACTCTGCCAACGATGGATGCCGGGGAACCAACGCCCGTGAGCATGAATCGCCGGTCGCCGGAGCCGGTTAACCTGGCCTCGCTTTGACGCGGGGCCGGATTGCCGCCGGACAGAATCAGGGCTTGCGATGGAGCCTCGCTCATTAGGATACGTTGCCACGGCTTGCGCCGGAGACCTGCGGGACGGGGCGCATGAAGCGCTGGTGCATCGCGTATGCACGGATTCGCGCCAGGCTCAACCGGGCGACCTGTTCTTCGCCCTGGCCGGCGAACGATTCGACGGGCACGATTACCTGCCGCAAGCGGTTGCCAAAGGAGTGGGCGCGGTCGTGGCGGAGCGCTCACGGCTGCCAGCGGGCAAGTGTGGCTGTCCCGTAATTGCCGTCGAGAGCACCCGCCAGGCGCTGGGGCGGCTGGCCGCGCGGTATCGGGAGGATTTTTCGCTGCCGGTGGTAGCCGTTGGCGGATCCAATGGAAAGACCACCACGAAAGAACTCGTGGCCGCCGTATTGCGGCAGCAGTTCCCCACACTGTGGAGCGAGGCCAGCTTTAACAATGATATTGGAGTGCCGTTAACGTTGCTGCGCCTGGACTCGTCGCACCGGGCGGCGGTGCTGGAAGTCGGGAGCAATCATCCGGGCGAACTGGCGCCGCTGGTGCAAATAATCCGGCCAAACTATGGCATAATCACCAGCATTGGCCGCGAGCACCTGGAGTTTTTCGGCGACCTGGCGGGGGTGGCTCGGGAAGAAGGCTGGCTGGCGGAATTATTGCCCGTGAACGGCCGGCTTCTGGTGAATGGAGACAGCGAGTGGGCATCGCTACTGGCAAAACGCACGCGCGCGCAGGCAGTGCGGGTGGGCCTGGGTGCGGGCAATGATTGGCGGGCGCGGGACTTGTGTTCCGATGAGCGTGGGATACGGTTTCTGGCGGAGGGACCCCGGGCGGATTTTGCGGGCGAATATCGGATTCGTTTGCTGGGCCGCCATCAAGTTGTGAACGCGTTGTTTGCCATAGCGATGGGGGCGGAATTGGGGATGGAACGTGAAGCGGTGGCCCAGGGGTTGGCAAAATGCCAACCGCTCAAAATGCGTCTGGAACTATGGGAAGCGGGTGGTTTGAGCGTCCTCGACGATTCGTATAACGCGAACGCGGATTCAATGGAGGCGGCCTTGCAAACGTTGCAAGAGTTGCCTTGTAAGGGACGTCGAGTAGCCGTGCTGGGGGATATGGCTGAGTTAGGGGCTTACAGTTCAACCGCGCACGAAGAAGCCGGCCGGCGGGTGGCGGAATTGGGAATAGGCCAATTGTTTGCCATTGGCACGATGGCCCCCATCATGGCGCGGGCCGCGCGGGAGGCCGGCCTCCATCGGGTATTCGAGTTTGCCGATGTGGAAACCGCGGCGGCGGCAGTGGGCAGCTTCGTCAAGAGCGGCGATTTGGTGTTGTTAAAAGCCTCTCGAGCTGCGCGGTTGGAACGGATTGGCGATCGGTTGCGAAATCGCCCTGCCGCGAAAGGGAATTGAATGTTTTATTATCTGTACCAATACCTGCAGGACTGGACGGCAGGCACTGAGTGGGCTGAGCGGCTCTCCGCGTTTCGGCTTTTCCGTTATATTACCTTTCGCAGCGCGGGGGCGGCGCTGACCGCGCTGGTTTTGAGTTGGTGGCTGGGGCCGAAAACCATCGCCTGGCTCAAGCAGTTGAAGTTTGGACAGGAATATCAGGACAAGGCCGAAGCGGGCGGTGGAATAGCCACGCGTCAGCGGAGCAAAAAGGGCACGCCCACTATGGGTGGGATTCTGATTGTTATCGTGCTGAACCTGACCACCCTGCTCTGGGCACAATGGAATACGCAGGTGCAATTAACCCTCCTTTCCGTCGTGGTGCTGGCGGGTTTGGGGTTCTATGACGATTACGCCAAGATCAGCGAGCAGAGCAGCCGCGGCACCCGGTCGGGCGTCAAACTCGGGGTGCAAACCCTGCTGGCATTGTTTATCGGGCTGTATCTTTGGCGCCTCCCGTCCACGCAACGACTGATTACTGAGATCATGGTGCCCTTCTTCAAGTATCCGGTCCTGACGGGGGCCGGTTTGGTGGGGCTGGCGTTGACAGTTCTGACCATAGTGGGCAGCTCCAACGCGGTGAATTTGACCGACGGGCTCGATGGATTGGCGATTGGCTGCACCTTGATCGTCTCCTTTACCTTCCTCGTCCTGACCTACCTTGCGGGGCATCGAACGGCTTCCGCCTATTTGCAGATTCCGCATGTGATCGGGGCGGGTGAGTTAACGGTATTTTGCGCTGCTCTGATTGGGGCCGGTCTGGGCTTTCTGTGGTTCAATTGTCATCCGGCCCAAGTATTTATGGGCGATACCGGCTCCCTGGCGCTGGGCGGTGCGCTTGGCATCGTCGCAGTTTTGATTCATCAACCTCTGGTGTTAATCATAGCCGGAGGGGTATTTGTGCTGGAAGCCATCTCGGTGATTCTACAAATCGGTTGGTATCGGTACACGAAACGACGTTCTGGAACAGGAGCTCGCGTGTTTCTGATGGCACCGCTTCATCACCACTTTGAGAAGAAAGGGTGGTATGAATCGCAGGTCGTCATGCGATTTTATATCCTTGGTGTGCTTTGCGCGTTGTTGGCTTTGAGCACCTTGAAGATTCGCTAACATGCGTGGACCAAAGAATAGAAAAAGCAGGGTTAATCTTGGACGCGCCGGGCAGGCGATTCGTGCGCCTTCTTCCGGCATGGGCAGGGCATGGCCGCTGGGCGCATCCTGGTGTTTGAGAAGGAAGCTTTCCGGTTCCTCCGTAACGGAGAATGAGGCCGCAAAGTATTCTTATTGTTTGCGCGCAATCCCGCGGGCGCCTCAAGCGACAGGGCTCAGCCCAAGCTGCCTGCCTGGTTGCCGCCTCATTCCCTCTTCGCTTCTATACCGCTGCGCCTCTGATGCTGGATCAAATATGATACGGCATGAGGACGGTAAGAGGAGGAAGGGCAGAGGGTGGAAATTGGAGGAAAGAAGCGGTTGGAAATGCCATGCGTACAGGCAGTTACCTCTGAGCAAAGCAAAAAAGCTTAGGCATTTTCCGATTAAGAACTCGCCAGCCTGTCCGGAGAGAGAAGCCCGGGAGGCAGAAGTTAATTCCGCGGCCCGCTTTCGTGACGGCGGAACCCGTTGCCGCAGGCCTTCCATCTTTGGAACGTTATCGAAAACTGAAGCCTGTTCGCAAATAACGCGGAATGTTTTTACCCCTTGCACGACGAGTGATTCGCTGCTAGAAGCATTAATGGAAGTGGCAAAGAGTGCGGCTTCCGACGACGTTATTTTGTTTTTGCCGACTCATCCGAGCTTGGCTGAGTATAGAAACCATCAACGCCACGGGACAGCCCTTTGCCGGGCAGTTAAATCAATATGTAGCGGTGTCCCGTGTGGCACCCACAAGATAGACGGTAGAAAAGTGATAACAGTAGAAAAACAAAGGGTAATCAAGGCGGCTTTCTCTTCGATTTTTCTTCGGGGAAGGCTCCGGAGCAAAACGAATAAACAATCAACACCTCAATAAACCAGCGCAAAAGCGCTATCTGAAAATGAACAACCAAAATCCACTCATTCTACAAGGCTCCGCTATGGAGCAGAAAAACAGAGGACGGAACCGTGTAAAGATCGCGGTTTTCTTCGTCTTGGCCATTCATGGGATCGGCCTTATGGCTTTGCTCATGCAAGGTTGCGGACAATCGAAGGAGCCGGTGCCTCCACCGGAGGCAACAGAGACCAACGAGCTGCCGCCTTTCGTTGAACCCACTCCACCGCCGCCGCCAACCAATGAACCGCCAGTTGTGGAAGCCGCTCCCGTGGTGCCGGAAACGCCGCCCCCCCCGCCAGTGGTTCCAGTGGAAGTCACCGAATACACTATCGTAAAAGGGGATTACCTCGAGAGAGTTGCCCGAAATCACCATATCTCCCTAAAGGCGCTCCTGGAAGCTAATCCCGGCATCGAACCCACACGGCTAAAAATCGGGCAGAAGATCCGCCTGCCAGCAGCGACCGCCCCAGCGGCAACTGTAGCGCCGCAAACGGCATCAACCGAGGCTGCTGTTGGTTCGGGCGAGAAAATCTACACGGTGAAATCTGGAGATACCCTCACCCACATTGCCCGGCACTTTGGCACGACTCCGAAGGCGATCAGTGCCGCCAATAATCTTAAGACTACCAGCATCAAAGTCGGACAAAAGCTAAAGATTCCGACCAAGGCCGCCGCGTTGCCTGCCACAGCCCCGAGTGCACCCATAACACCAGTTGAAACGGTGCCAATGGCTCCGGCTGCACCGCCGCCGCCGACTCCGCCCGAAACATAAAAATTGCAACGAGCGTTCTGGCACTGCCCGCGGGTGCCGAACGCTACTTTCGATAAATGAAAATGGCCGTCACCACACTGGTTTCAAGCGTCGCCGCCCTGCTGGCGCTGGGAATGGTGATGCTTTACAGCTCGAGCATGGCCCAAGTGGGCGCGCGTTATTTGACCATGCAATTGGCATGGTGCGCTCTCGGGTTGGGAGCCTGCCTGGTGACGGCATTGTTGAATTATCGCCAGCTTAAAAAAATCTGGTGGCTGCCGCTGCTCATTGCATTGGTGCTGCTGGCGCTAGTGCTGGATACGCACTTCGGGACCAGGATAAACGGCGCCCGACGCTGGTTCCGACTCTGGGGCCTGAGCTTCCAACCTTCGGAGTTTGCCAAAATAGCTCTCCTTATTGCCTTAGCCTGGCACGGGGACTTCTACCGGCGCCAGGTGTCGCGCTGGAAACGAGGAATCCTTGTGCCGGGGGCGTTGATTGGGTTAACCGTAGGGTTGATCTTCCTGGAACCGGATGTTGGCAATGCAATGGTCTTGGCAGCGGTCAGCGGTATGGTGCTGTTGATTTCGGGGATACCCCTTCGCTATTTTCTTCTACCGGCACTCATAGCGGCTCTGGGAGTTGGTTTGTTTATCTACTATAATCCGATGCGTTCCGGGCGCATTTATTCCTGGCTGCACCTTGAGGAAACCCGGCGGGACACAGGCTTGCAAGCTTACCAGTCTATGGTGGCGCTCGGCAGCGGGGGACTCACGGGAAAAGGTCTGGGCGATGGCCGGCAGAAGCTGGGTTTCGTTCCGGAACACCATACGGACTTTATTTTCTCTATTATTGGCGAAGAACTTGGGCTGATGGTCACTTTGGCAGTAGTGGCGGCGTTTGTCGCGATTATCTTTAGTGGGGCTCACATTGCTCGAAATGCGGGGGACATATTCGGAATGTTGCTGGCTTCGGGAATTACTTTTCTGATTGGCCTGCAGGCTTTTATCAATATCGGGGTAGTGACTAGCGCGTTGCCCAACAAAGGGCTGCCGCTGCCGTTCATTAGCTACGGCGGATCCAGCCTTGTCATAATGTTAGGGTGCGTGGGGTTGCTGCTTAGCATCGCCCGGCAGGCAGGCGAACCGGATTCTGCCATGCGGGGAGGATTGATAACGAACGATTCGGCAAACCCCTTTGCCCGAGGCAATCAGCCTGAACCATGACGCCCGCCGCCTCCCTTTCAGTTCAGGTCGCCATCGCCTGTGGCGGAACGGGAGGACATCTTTTCCCAGGTCTGGCCGTGGCCGACGAACTGGTGCGGCACGGCTGTGCAGCAACACTGTTTATTTCCCCCAAGGAAGTGGATCAGCAGGCAGTTCGAGATGTCTCCGGCATGGAGATTATTACCTTGCCGGCGGTGGGTTGGCAACGCGGCAGAAGCGGAGCGTTCCTGCGAGGATTTATCCGGTCCTATCGAGCGACCGCAAAGTTGTTTAAAACACGCCGGCCGCAAGCAGTTTTGGCGATGGGCGGATTCACCAGCATGCCGCCAATTCTGGCCGCAAGAAGAATTGGTGCGCGCACGTTTATTCACGAATCCAATGCCATCCCCGGGCGCGCCAATCGTTGGCTATCGCGGGTTGCGCATGGCGCGTTTATCGGATTTCCGGAAACGGCTGGCCGTTTGCGCGCGCGCAATCTGAGCGTGACCGGCACTCCGGTACGTCCCGGGTTTGAGGTCCGCGACTCATCCGCCTGCCGGGTTCAATTGGGGCTGGATCCAGAACGTCCCGTCCTCCTGGTGATGGGCGGCAGCCAGGGCGCCCGGGGGGTTAATGAATTACTGATTCAAACTTTGCCGCTTTTGAAGGCAGACGGGGCTGACTGGCAATGGCTCCATCTGGCGGGCGCTGGCGACGCGCAAAAAGTGGTCCAAGCTTATGCGGGTTATCGGTTAAAGGCGATTGTTCGTCCCTTTTTAACGGAGATGGAGGTTGCTCTGGGGGCCGCAACGGCAGCGGTCTGCCGGGCTGGGGCATCCTCGTTGGCCGAACTGGCGGCGTTGCGCGTACCGGCGGTGCTCATCCCTTATCCGGCAGCTACGGACAATCACCAGTTTTTCAATGCTCGCGCGTTTGAGTCGTCTGGCGCTGCATATTTACTCGAAGAGAAAACGGCCTCCCCGGAAGCACTCCGGCAACTGCTGTTGGATCTGGTTCATAAACCTGCGGTGCGGGAAAAGATGCGGGACGCTTTGGCGCGCTGGCATACCCCCTGCGCGGCGGAACAGATTGCCAGCACCATACTCGCTGCCGTAGAAGTTGAAGCCGGTAAACGCAACTATCACGCTGGGCAGCTTCCCGCAGCCCGACCCGGCACCGACCGCGGAGATGCTGCGACTGCGCGAAATCCATCGGCCTCGGCGGAAACCCAGCCAATGCGGATAAACCATGTGGCTGATTACGATAAAACGCTTTTGCCAGCTGGGAGGGTCGCTTGACACCACAAGGAACGATTTTGGCAAAGAAGCCGCACAGCGGAAAAGAAGCATCGGCTGAACTGACCCGGCGCGTCTCGGCAGCGACCGCGATTCGTTGTGACGAACTGATGGCCAGGCATACGACCTTGCGCGTGGGCGGCCCGGCAGATCTTTACGTCGAACCCGCCTCGGAAGCAGACCTGGTGGAAGTGGTGGCCTTCTGTCGGGAGCAGGCTCTTCCGTTTTTTATTCTCGGGCGGGGCTCGAATCTTCTGGTAAAAGACGGCGGCTTTCGCGGCGTGGTGATTAGTCTGGCGCACGCACATTTCAGCTGGATAACGGTGGAGGGCGAGCGTTTAAACTGCGGTGCGGGCGCCAGGGTGAAAATGGTTGTGGCCGCCGCCCGGCAGCACAGCCTGGCCGGATTAGAGTTTCTGGAAGGCATCCCTGGCAGCATCGGCGGTGCCTTGCGCATGAACGCCGGCGCAATGGGCGGCGCAATCTTTGACCGGGTCGAAACCGTGCGCTTCATGAGCCCGGACGGACAGGTGCATGAACGGGTGGCTCAGGAGTTGGAACCCCGGTATCGCCGTTGCCCGTTTCTCCAAACGCAGATTGTCCTTTCGGCGGTGTTGCGCGGTCATGCGGGATCGAGTGAAGCAATCCGGCAGCGCTTAAATGAGTATAGCGAAAAACGAAGGCAATCGCAGCCGGCAGCCCCGAGCGCTGGCTGCATCTTCAAGAACCCGGGCACTCATTCCGCCGGCCAACTGATTGACGAATTGGGCCTGAAGGGAACGCGTGTGGGCGGGGCCGTGGTCGCCGCCAAGCATGGCAATTTCATAGTGAATAGCGGTGGCGCCACGGCACACGACATCCTGGCGTTGATCGAAATTATCAGGCGGCGGGTCCAGGCGGAACGCGCGATTGAATTGGAAATGGAAGTGGAAGTGATCGGCGAATGAATTCCTCGCTAACCAAGCTTAACATCACGGTCATGCTTGGCGGCCCCAGCGCTGAACGTGAAGTTTCCCTACGGTCCGGGGCTGGGGTGGTCAAAGCACTCCGTTCTCTGGGCCACCAGGTCAACGAGTTGGATCCTCAGAATCCGGATTGGAAACTGCCGGAGGGGACGGAGGTGGTCTTTCTGGCGCTGCATGGCACCTATGGCGAGGATGGTACAGTGCAGCAACGGCTGGAAGAGTTGGGGATGGTTTATACCGGGAGCGATCCGGAGGCGAGCCGCATCGGCTTCGACAAATATTTGACCAAACAGCGGTGTGTGGCGGCGGGGATTCCGACCGCGCGGTATTTGTTGATCGAATCGCTTACCGCAAGCTGGCCGATGGGCTGGGACCCGCCGGTGGTGCTCAAGCCGGCCCGGCAGGGTTCCAGCGTTGGATTGCAGTTCGTCGAGCGCGTGTCCGATTGGAGCACGGCCCTGGCGGAGGCAATGCGGCATGATTCCCGGGTGTTGTTGGAGGAAAAGATTGCCGGCCGTGAATGCACGGTTGGTATTCTCGCGGACGAACCGCTGCCGGTTGTTGAAGTTCGGCCCAAGTCCCCCATCTACGACTATCAAACCAAGTATAGCGTCGGATCCACAGATTACTTTTGCCCGGCTCCCTTTGATGCGGCGATGACTGCCCGGATTCAGGCGGCGGGGCTGGGCGCCTTCAAAGCGATTGGCGGCCGGGATTATTCGCGCGTGGATATCATTGTGCAGCCAAACGGCGAATTGGTGGTTTTGGAAGTGAATACGCTGCCGGGCATGACTGAGATCAGTGTGTTGCCCAAAGCCGCCGCTGTCGCCGGGCTCTCCTACCCGCAACTCTGCCAGCGCATGGTGGAATTGGCACTTCAGCGAAAGCATGTGGTTCAAACGCAAACCTAGAAACCGGCGGCTGGGGCGCGATCAGGTGCTGGATGTCCGATTACGCTCCAGCCAGGTTCGCGCTGCCCGGACGCGTTTGGCAGCCCTCACCCTGGGAGCCGTATTCGGCACCGTCTTTGGTCTGTACCTGCTTTATCGCGGTTGGGACTGGACGCTCGACCGGCTCGTCTATAAAAACCCGGCTTTTGCCATCCAACGAACCGACATCGAGACCGACGGCAATATCGCGCTGGATCAACTGCGCCATTGGGCGGGAATAAGAACGGGAGAAAACTTGCTGGCGCTCAATCTGGCCCGGGTCAAACGAGACCTGGAAATGGTGCCGCTGATACAATTGGTTTCCGTCGAACGCATTCTGCCTCATACGGTATGCATCCGCATTACCGAGCGTAAACCTGTCGCGCAAGTCAACCTCCCGGGATCCCGTCCGGGAGAGGCCACCCCGAGGGCTGTGTATCATCTGGACGCATCAGGACATGTCATGTATCCGCTGGAGCCGCGTCAACGGGCTACCCCGGCCAACCCGGCCGATGAGGCACTGCCGGTGATTGGGGGCATTGCCCCGGGCGAACTCCAACCTGGCCGCTGTCTTAACGTGCCCCAGGCCCAGGCCGCTTTGCGGCTGATCGAGGCATTCAAAGAATCGCCGCTGGCCGGCCTGGTGACCTTAAAGCATGTGGAGGTAGCGGCTCCCGAAGTTCTGGTCGTGACAACGGGACAGGGGAGCGAGGTGACCCTCGCGCTAACCGACCTGAAGCAGCAACTGCGGCGCTGGCATGCCATTTTTGAGTTGGGGCGGCAAACGGGCAACACCATCGCAACGCTCGATTTGGCCATTAGCAATAATATTCCCCTGCGCTGGTTTGAGGCGGCAGCGGACCCTTCCGCGGAGCCCAAGCCAGTCAGAGTCACTCACTCCCGGAAGAAAAATGTTTAACCGTTCCTCCATCATCGTTGGCCTGGAAATCGGCACTTCCAAAGTTTGCGCCGTAGTTGGCGATCTTGCCGCCGATGACGCCCTCAACATCGTCGGCCTCGGCCAGGCACGCTCGCGTGGTGTCCGCAAGGGCGAGATCGTTGACGTGGCGGTGGCCGAAGAAGATGTGCGCTGCGCCATTGTGGAGGCGGAGAAAATGGCGGATGTCGAAATTCGCAGCGTTTACCTGGGAGTGACGGGCAGCCATTTGCAGGGCTTCAATAATCGCGGTGTTTATCCGGTGGCTTCCGCCGATCGCGAGATTACTGCAGATGATGTGCAAGACGTGATTCGGAGTGCCAAAACAATCAACCTCCCCGCCGAGAACCACACTCTGCACGCCATCCGCCAGCATTTCTTCGTGGATGGCCAGGATGGCATCCCCGACCCGGTTGGCATGCTGGGTTCGCGCCTCGAAGTGGACGTCCACGTCGTGCACGGAAACCGCAACCGGTTGCAGAACGCCATTCGCACGGTCAAGGGACTGCAACTGGAGGTGGACGACATCGTCTTCAATGGTCTGGCCGCCTCGCTGGCATTATTGACCTCCGAACAAAAAGAACTCGGTTCCCTGGTCATTGACCTCGGCGGCGGGACGGCTGACTATGCCGTCTGCGCCAATGGCATCATCAAGCATACGGGCGTGCTGGCGGTTGGCGGCGATCATGTCTCGAACGACCTGGCGTATGGTTTGAAGGTATCGCTCAGCCGCGCCGAGCAGCTCAAGATCGAGCACGGCTCCAGTTTCGTGACTCCGGATGACAAGGGGCAGTCGCTCACTCTTCCCAACGAGCACGGTCTGCCGCATAAAACCGTTAATCTCGAGCATCTGCGCCGCATCATGTCGTTGCGCCTGGAGGAAATCTTCCGCCTTATCGGCCAGGATCTCGAGCAAGCGGACGTCCTGGATTACCTGCGCGCGGGGGTGTTTCTTTGCGGCGGCGGGGCGCACATACCCCGGATTACTCAGTTGGCCGAACAAGTCTTTCAAGTGCCCGCCTTCCTCGGCCAGACTAATTCGATCAGCGGCCTGAAATCGGCTCTCAACCAGCCGGAATTTGCCACGGCAATCGGGTTGGTCAAATTCGGATCCTTTCAACAGCGCAAGAGCGGTGATAAATCATCCTGGGCGAACAGTTTCAAAAATACCCTGAGCCAGCTTTTCCGGTGCCTATAACGCTCCCGACCTCTCCTATGATCACAAGCGCACACAACGAAGCGGTGGTGACAACACCCCACCGGACCCTGGCCGTCCAGATTATTGGCGTTGGCGGCGCGGGGATCACTCTGGTGGAATTGATGCGCCAAGGCGAACCGTCCGGGGCGGATTTTGCGGTAGTGGACACGGACGCCCGTTCGCTGGCGGTCAGCGGAGCCAGGAAAAAGGTGCATCTCGAAATCCCGCACCCACGCGGGCTCGGGGCCGGCAACGACCCGGATCGCGGCCGCGCGCTGGCCGAGGAGCAGTTTTCCAAGCTCAAAGCGCTTTTCACGGGGGCAGATATGGTTTTCGTATTGGCCGGCCTCGGCGGCGGGGCGGGCACCGGGATCGGACCGGTGGTCGCCCGCGCGGCCAAGGAAGCGGGCGCGCTGACGTTGGGCTTTGTCGCGATGCCCTTTGATTGTGAAGGCCGCCATCGGCAGCGCCTGGCATTGCAGGGGTTGACGCAGTTCAAGGCCGCCGCTGACGGCGCCATCTGCCTGCCCAACCAGAAGCTTTGCAAGCTGATCGATGAAAACACCAGCGTGCTGGAGACCTTCAAGATCATCAATGAGTTCCTGGTTACCGGCGTGTTTGGCGTCTGGCGGTTGCTCCGGCATCGGGGGGTCATTGAAATCCCCTTTGCCGAACTGACGGCACTGCTCCAGGATCGCCACACTGAATGCGCGCTCGCCATTGCCGAAGCGATCGGGCCCACGCGGTCCCGCGAAGTAATGGACAAACTGCTGGCGCATCCCCTCCTCGATGGCGGCCAGGTGCTGGTCGAAGCCGAAACGGTGTGGGTGAACCTCACAGGCGGCCCGGATCTATCGATGGCCGACATCAACCGCGTGATGGGGCAGATCAATGAACAATGCGAGCGCGCCCAGGTAATCATGGGCGCTACGGTAGACGAAACCTTCAAGGATCGCCTGGCCATCACTCTGGTCGCCGCGCGAAAGCATCCGGAATGCGACGCCTGGACCAAAACGGCTCCCAACTTTGGAGAACCGGATCAACCGCGGCTCTCTCCTCTGACGGGGGAACGCTCCGGATCGCGTTTTGCGTCGGTGGCGCCCGTGCTGACACCCGAGCAAGTTGCTCAGCTCCCGGCGCGACAGGGCAGCGGCGCCTTGCGTCAGCGCAAGAGCGCTTCCCGAATGCGGCAGGCGCAGTTGCCGCTGGAGATCGTCTCCAAAGGACGATTTGATAAGAGCGAACCCACTGTCCACAAGGGCGAAGACCTCGATGTGCCCACCTACATCCGCCAGGGCGTTCCGCTTAATTAAGAACGGCCGCGGAACAACGCTCAAACGGGTTGGGAGCAGCCGAGGCATACCCTCTGCGCGCGCCTGACCGCGACGGAGGCTTACGGTAGTCGGCGGAGGCGATAATAGCGCGGAGAGGACAGGCCGCCGGTTTGCGAGCCATCGTCCCGAAATTCAAAGGTGCCGTTGACGGAGGTTAGAACCTCGGCAAAAGGAGTCCAGTCCGGAGGAGAGAGCGAAGGCGTCCACTGCACCTGAAACTGGTCCCTGACCGACGCCGTCCACTCCAAGTACACGCCATTGGCCTCGACCGCTATGCGGGAAATGGCAACCGGCGCGCCGTAGTCTTCGAGGACAAGCCCTTCGCCAATGCGGAAGAAGTGGTAGGGCGAGGGCATCTCCACGCAATACCAAGCGGCGTTCCCGCTGGCGGTCAACGTCGGAGATATCACCACCCAATTAGTGCTGTCCAGGTCAGCCTTGCCCTCGACGTAATAGTGGAGGCCGCGCATGGACGTCCAGCCGAGACAGAAATTATAGCTATCAACCAGGCATTCCGTAATGAGCAAATCAAGGCCATAAGCCGGGAATTCCGTCGCGGTGATGGCATAATCCGCCGGCTCGCCGGAAGCGTTGACGGCGGCAATAAACCAATCCCCCGGCGTCAACGAGACCGGGCTTGAGAAGTCAAAGAGCGTAATCAGTTCGTCGTTTAACCCGGGGTTGGCGCTGCGGCAATCATAGCTGCCCGCATTGGGCAGCGGCAGCCCTTTGCGCGCGAGCAGGGTCATATCGGCGACCGGGCCGATAATCTCAAATTGGGCGCGCACCGCATTGGTCGAAACCACGAAGTGATAATAATTGGCTGTTCCTTCCCCCCCGGAGTTATAGCCGTAATAGGGTTCTCCATTGTTTAACCTGACTACGTTCGGGAAGGCATTGGTGTATTCGGTGGCCCGGATGGTATAGGCGACATTCTTCAGGTCGGCATTGAACACCCCGAGATGCCAACGCCCGGGAGCGAGCGCAACGGGTGCGGTGTTGGGGAACACGAAAATGCCCTCACTGTTAGTGCCGGGACAGAAACTTCCGTAATCGAAACCGGCCAGCGTCGGGAGCGCGTCGCCCCGGCGGACGACCAGGTTCAGGTTGCCCTCCGGATTCAAGAGCTGGAACGAAACCGCAGTCGCATTGGACGAAACATCGTAAGCGAAGTATTGAGGCAGCAGGTTGCCGGCATGAATGGCGTTGAACGGCACGCCATTGGCCAGGGGGATGAGGTCAAAATCCACCCGCAGGGCGGCGGAAACGTCATTCGACCCCGGGTTCTGCAGCCCGAGGTAATAGCGCATGCCGGGGGCCAGCGGAGGCAACCCGTCCATATTTAGCGTGTGAAATCCCTCCGTTGCCTCCGCGAGCAAAGTAATATCGCCGGCGTTGGTGCCGGTAGGCGGCCGGTTCTGGTTGAACAGCACGTTCACGGGCCCGGACGCCTGAACAAGCAGATTCGTCGCCCGCGTAGCCCAGTCGGGCGCCTGGACGGCAAAAGGAGCCACTTGCCCGGGAGGCACGGTGTTGGCGCGCGCGATCCCGGGAGGCAACTCAACCGGCACGGGCTCGGTGTTCTGAAAAACAATGCGCAACTGCCAACTGGCCAGTTCCGGCGCGGGCAAACCAGCTCCGGCGCGGGAATCCCACATTTCCAGTTGCCAGGTGCCGCCGGCGCGTTCGCCGATCAGGGCGCTCAGCGATTGCTCGGGCCGGCAGTAAAAATCCCAACTGGACTCTTCGGGTAGATACGGAGGCCGCGCAAACTTGATTGGCACCTGCGTCCGGTTCGTATCTTCGGTGAACACAACGTAGCCGGGCCCCCAACTGGCCACGGTCGCCGTGTATTGCCAGAGCGTATTGGTGTCCTCGTTGTTCCCTTCATTCATGACAATGACAAGCTCGGTAGCTAGATTCGTTTGAACGCCCGGGCCGAAGGGAATCACGACGAGGTTGGTGTCGCTGACCAAACCGCTTTCATAGATCAGCTCCTGCCCATAATAGACGTGCAGCGTGTCGGGCGCGGCGTAGAAATCATAGTCTATCGTCAGAATCCCCGGGTTATACCCCACGAACAGGTTCGTCCGGTTGGCATTGTAGTCGCCGGAATAAAAGGTGGGATAAATATTAGTCCGGAGCACAATCCCGCCCAGTTCGTCCGCCGTGTCCCCGCCGCGCCCATCGAACAGCCGCACGCGCGTACCGGCAGGGCTGATCAAGGTGAACACCATATCGGAAATCCGCGAATGATTCGTCGCCAGCAGCGCCACTTCGATTGCGGCGATGGGCCGGGTGTCGGAAAGGAACAGGCAGGCATTCGTCAGGGCATCATCCGGAAGAGAAACAGCGCCGGGGCCGGTGCTGATGACAGGTTCGCCGCCGCCCGGATCCACGCCGACGCTGCTCTCCAGGCGGAGGGTTTGCGGGAGAGCGTTGGTATTGAAAACGCCGATATAATAGCGGCCCGGAACCAGCGGCGGCAGGGTGTAAGGGGTGAAAGACCAGCAGGTGGTGGCGGCATCCGCCAGCAACCGGCGATCAAAAACCGTTTGCGACGGGACGCCCCCGGCGCGCAGGTAAACCTCCAGCGGCAAAGGTTCCGGGGTATCGTTATAGAGGCACAGGGTAAGATTCGTCGCCCCCAGGGGAATCTCCAGGAAGTCGCCGGCGAAGGCATGAGCGGGCACGGTGAATGGCGTGCCGGCCTCCGCGTTTTGCGGGTCCAGCCGGATAGCCAGGTTCTGGACCAGACCTGTCTGGCCGGGCTCATAATTGGCGAGGTTCAGCAGCCAAATCCCCCGGCCCGGCTCGCCGATGAAATCACGCAAACTGCCGGGCCCATCGGTGGGAACCGCGCCAAGGATATCGCTTTCTCCGTTGTCCTCATAGACCCAGGTGTATTCATGGGGAGGCGGTTCGCCGGGAGGCTGGGAACGATTGTGGAGCACCGCCGTTTTGCTGCCATGACGGAGCGCGCAGATGAGGTTGGTAAAGCCGGCCTGCCAAAGCTCGTTGGTAACCACAACGCGCCGGACCGCCACCGGCGCCGGAGCAACCGCAATCACGTTGGCTACGCCCGGCCGGGCCGCCGCCCCAGCCGGAATCGTCGCTGGCAGGTTAATGCCTCGCAACAGCCAACTGCCGTTCGCGTCCGGCTCGCCAAAGGGCTGTTGACTGAATACCCCCATAAACATGTATTCGGCGGCTAGCTGGCTTTCCGCTTTGACGCCGACATAATAAAGCGCGCCCGGCGCGGCATTGCCCAAAACAATCGCGTGCGTGCCGCCGCGTCCGAGGGCCTTATGAGCGGCCGCCAGGGCTGCGGAGCCCAGGTTGGTCAGCGCGGAATCCGTGGAAACGTATAGATCAATGTCCGCCTCCGCCGGGGCGGCAGGATTCAGATTGGTCTGGAAAAGGCCGGGCAGGGATGGCGAGAGATCGGCCGCCATGAACGTCAGGAAGGCGGCATGGGGATAGTTCTGCTCATTGGTCAGGACGTAAAAGCGCCATTGGTTGGTTAGGCCGACGCCAATCTCGCCGCTGGCACCGCCCGCCCAGGGAATGCTGCGGTCGTCCGCCTGCGGCCCCATAGCCCCCGCCCGTTGATTCAGCAAAAGCCCGCCGGAGATCCCCTGCCCAGGCTCGAAGCTATTTGTGACGACCATCACCCGGGGGGAATCCTCGGAGACCAGGGGCGTGTCGGTGACCGTCAGGGCGTCCGCTTCCGCTCCGTCCCCGCTGGCGATCACCAGCGCATAATCCTGAACCACGCCATTCGTCCGGGCGGAGACGGCATTGACGTTCACCGCCCGGGCCGAAACCGTGACGGAATAGCTGGCGCCCACCTGGGGCGGGAGATAGACATTCTCGACGTTGTTCACGACATCGGCGTTGGGCGGCTGAGCCGGGTTCCATGCCTGGTTGACGCTGCCGCCGGGGGGAATGTCGTTGCCCAGATAGACTTCGCCCGTATCCAGGTTGGTGACGATTAAATCCAGGTCATTCACGAGCTTGAGGCTCGCGGCGGGGTTGCCCGGGGGATCGGTCCAAACAAGTGTGATGCGCAGCGGGGCATTGGTCGCCGGGGATGAAAGCGAAAGGAACCGGGTGTGGCGCTGGCCGGTAGCCAGGGCATTGGCCGGATCCTGGTCGAACACATGCATGGGGGCCGCGACCCCGGCAAAGGCGTTGGAAAGCGCGGGGGGCAAGCTATTGGTGAGGTTGATCAAGCCCCAGCCGGACGCATTGGTCGGCATGTGCGGCGAAAAAGCGCCCGGCGTGGCGAGCGGCCGCGCGCCGTTGATCAACAGTGCCTTCATCAACGCGGGGCTGTTGGTGCGGCCCAGGCGCAGGAAGAACTCCTGCATGAGGGCCAGGCTCCCGGAAACCCGGGCGGCGGCGAGGCTGGTGCCTGATTCGTAGCGGTAGAAAGGCCCGAGGGTCTCGTTCAGATTGCTGAGCACCGCGGAATAGTTGTTGGACCCGGCGGGCGGGCCATAGTAAGCACCCGAATCCCATTGCGTCGAGCGAGCGGAAACGACAAACACGCCGGGAGCCACAATATCGGGTTTGACGCGGCCAAACGCGCCTTCCAGCCCCACGCCCACATTGCCGCGGCTGGAGAATACCGCCATGACGTTGTTGGTGAGGGTCTGTCCCAGCCAGGGTGAGTTGGTCTGGCAATGATTCGTCTCATTGACGACGCCGCACTCCCAGGCTTGCGCCGCAATCTGCCGCGCCTGCGCAACCGCGCCCACGGTGATGACGTTCTTGGCCGTCGCCGGCGATTGAATCGCATCCGCGTCGCCGCCCGTGCCGTCCTCGCTGCCATTGCCGGCGTTGCCCGCCCCAAAAACCAGCAATAACGGCTGGGCGCCCGGCTCCCCCGGCAGCGCGTCGCGGACGGCGGCGTCATAGCGCGCCGCGGCCAGATCGTAGCTGGGATCGCCGGCATAGTGCCAGCTATGGTTCGAGATGAAAGCGCCGTGCCGCGCGGCGGTCTGTTGGAGATAGGCATCCGAAGCCGGCCCGGCTTGAGCCGTCAGGGCCAGGACTTGAGCCGCGGGAGCCTGGCCGCGAAATTGGAGATTCGTGCCGGGCATGACCGAGCCGCTGGCCTGGGTGACCGTGGGAGACTGCAGCCCACTGCCGGCAATAATCCCGGCGACATGCGTGCCGTGGCCATTCGTATCAATCCCGCTCGCCGGCGCGTCGCACAGAACCCGCCCCGCCAGGTCGGGATGGTTTGCATCCACACCAAAATCAGCGACGCCAACCAGGACATTGCTGCCGGTCAGCTCCAGATAATTGACCGGGGTGATCGCGTCGGCGGCCGCGGCCACCTCGCACCGGCCCAGGTCATTGGCCGCAACGCGGGCGCGCGCGAGCTCCACCTGCTGCACGCCCGGCAGGCGCGCCAGCGCGGGCAAGAGGTCGGATGCCCCGGTCGAAGAATCAGCGCGCCGGCCCCGCACCCAAAGCACCGGCCCAAACGGCGAAGGTCCATCGCCAACGGCCTCCACTCCGAGATCCCGCAATTGGTCGAGCACCTCCGCCGCGCTATCGGGAAAGAGCGTCAGGTGAAGCGGCTGCGCCTCCGGCAAAGCCTGCCGCTCAAGCGCCAGGGCCAGCAGCGGCGGCTTGAGTTTGAAGTACGGCTCGTAAGGCAGGACGGCCTGGACCTGGGGATCGGCTTGCAACCGCTGCGCAACGGCTGCCGGCGCGCCAACCAGGTACGCCTGGTTGGGAATGTAGGCAATCATGGCGGCCCCGGCGGCCCGCAGGCGTATGCGAAAAGCATCGTCCAGCGGCGCGCGCGACTGGACAATATAGGCGCCGGGATCACCGGACGCGCGCAAATGATCGGGAATGGACAACGCGAGCGGCTGGGCAGTATCGAGCAGGGCATTTTCCAGCAGCAAAGCCGTAGGCCGGCGAACAAGCTGGCAGAGTGGCGTGGCCGTATTTTCCAGGCGCAAAGATGAACTGCCCGCGCGGCTGGGCGTCCGGAGCACGGGCGCCGGTGCGGCGGCCGGCAACGCGGAAAGCAGCGCAGGGGCAACCGCGTCTGCTGCCGGCGATAGGTGGACTTCCGTTGCCGCCCCCCGCTCCCCGGCCGGCTCCGACGCCCGCTGCTTGTCCCGGGGGCCAATGCAGGCGGCCAAGGCAAGCAGCATCGAGCTCGACAGGAGCCAGATCAGGAACCGAGAGCGCATAGGACGGCCCAATCTACCCCACGCCCCCACCCGCTGACCAGCCAAAAGCTTTCAGGGATGGAGACGCCTTCCGGCCCATCCGCCTTGGGTATAGAGGCGGTTGCGGTCGGGGGCAAACCATCCTTACTTACGCTGGGCCCCCTCTCTACCCGGATGGACCGGAATAAAACGCTCAAATAACCCGGCATTTTGGCTCCCAATAGGTCGTGTACAAGGGGTGTACAAGGGATGCCCACCGGGTGTACCAGCTAAAATCCTATGAACTCCCGGTGAGCATCCCTTGTACACCCCTTGTACACGGCGCTTTGGCAGGGGGAAATCGGGGAAATGGGCGGGAACGGGAAGCGGGGGGCTATAAAAGCGTTGGCGGGAGGATTATTGATGTTTCTGGGGTGAACCCAAGGGGAAATCGTATTAAAGAAGCAGCCGGGCGTTATCGTTGCAGAAGCCCGGTTGGAGCCGGGATTAACCCGATTTTCACTGTTTGGCGATTAGTTTTCCCTGGGGCGAGGGGGTCAGCGCAGGTGCCGATCGAGGAAGTTGTAGGCAGTTTCGCGCACTTCGGGGGGAAAATCGTGCTCGCAATCGGGATAGGCGGCCTGGAGCACCCCGGGCACGTGGTATAGCCGATAGACGGCGGCGGCGGCAGTCAGGATGGCGTCCACGCTCGATTGACGGAAGTTGGCGTCGCGGAGGGGGGCGTTGACGAACAGGGGCCGGGGGGCGAGGGCGGCGATGAGTTCATGGAAGTTGAAGGGGATTTCGTCCAGGCGCCCGCGGTAATCGGCCAGGCGGGGCATATAGCGGGTTTGGCACCAACCGCGCTCGGGTTGCCAGTTGTCCGGGTTGCCGCCGTAGTATTCGGTGAAGGAGTCGAACCCGCAACTGGAGACGACCACGCCGATGCGCGGCTCGAAGATGGCGGTGTAGATGGCGTTGTGTCCGCCCAGGGAATGGCCAATGGCGCCGAACTTTCCTTTCCGCACGAACGGGAGTGTTTCCAGCAGGTCCAGGGCGCGGATATTATCATGGATGGCCTTCATGGTGCCGCTTTGGTAGCCGAGCGCCTGGAGGTCGGGCTGGTAATTGGCCATGAGCGGGTAGGCGGGGGCGATGACGACGTAGCCGCGTTCGGCCAGGTCGCGGCCGTAAGCGCGGTAGCTGCTGCTTAATTGCTCGACGAGCACGCGATGGCCGTAGCGCATATCGGTGGGGTGCAGCGCCAGGATGGCGGGCAGTTTCTTAGCGCCGGTCAAGGCCTGGTGGGGCACCAGCAGGTAGGCGGGGACGCGCGAGCCTGGCTCCGACGCATAGGTCAGCAAGAGGCGCAGGTAGGAGCCGCAATTGGTTCGCTGTTCGGTGCGCAAGTCGAAGGGGCACCATTTTTCCGGTCCCGGCAGCGGCCCCATCACTTCGGTCATGCCGCGCAGGATCTCCGCGCGGCGCTGCTGCCAGTCGGCCTTGGATTTGACGGAGACGACGGCGCCCTTGCGGTTGTGAAAGACCAGCAGGTTGGTGTGCGGCAGCGGCGCGAGGCCGGCGGGCGTTTCTATTTCGCGGGGGGTGCGGCAGGCCAGCAGGAGGCCCAGAAGGAGGGCGGCAACCACCACGACGGTTCGATAGCCGAAAGCGATTTTCATAGGGCAGGCTGAATTAAGGAACATCCCCGGGATCGTCCACCTTCCATTCATGCACGCCGGCGGCGAAGCCGGGAGGGAGCTGGACCACCAGGCGCAAGGCCGTTGTTTTTACGGGATCAAAGCGCACGGAGCACCATTGGTCCCAGGCCACGGGATAGGATTCCGCGGCGGCGACGGCTTTCCATGCGCCCCGGTCGAGGTATTCGAGATGCCACGCGGCGGGCAGCCGGCATTCGCCGCGGCCGGTATCATCGAACCAATATACCCGGGCGCGGCTGACCCGCACCGGGGCCGGCCAGGTGTATTGGGCCCATTCGCGGGTGCCTTTGTGGGGCCACCAATGGCAGCAGGCGGCGGGTTGTTCGGCGCTGTTCTTCGGCTGCTGGCCGTCGTTGATCCCCTGCGGCTGGCAGTTATGGTGGGCAAAGCTCAGGCTGACCTGCGCGGCGGCCTCCAGTCCGCGAGCTGGCAACACCGGCGGCGAGGCTGGCAACCAAACTTTCATCGGTCCGGCCTGCCGGTTGTCCCAAACGCAATACGGAATCGCCGTGAGGGCGGCGCGGCGCGAGGGCGCGGAGGCCTGGTAAAGGGTGCGCTCCCATTTTTGCGGAGAAACCGCGCGCGCCTCGCCGGACAGGGTCACCACGCCGCCCAGCAAGCCGGGCGCGCGCGCGGGTTTGAGCTGCGTTTCCGGCGGCAGCCACAGGGTGGCGAGCGGCTCGGCGTGATCGCATTGTTCCAGGCAATAGACGATCGGCCCGCGCTGAAGGGCGGCCAGCCCGAGGTCGGCTTTCACGTTCGGGTGGGCGATGATCCGCTGGACGGGCATGGGGAGCTCCAGCTCGACGCGGTCGCCGCGCCGCCATACGCGGTCGAGAACGAGGTAGCCGCGCTGGTTGAGCAACCCCGGCTGGGCGCGGCGGTTGACGGCGACCGAGGGCTGCGGGCACCAGCCGGGCACGCGCAGCCGGAGGGCGAAGCGGGTTGGGGCGGCGGGGGCCAGTTCCAGCCGCACTTTGCCGTCCCACGGATAGTCGGTGTCCACCCGCAACGCGACGGCGGTCTCGCCGAGTTTCGCCCGGGCGGTTCCCTGGATATAGAGGTTGACGTAGAGCGAGTCGGTGCTGACGGCGTATGCGTAGCCGCCGAGGGCGGCGAGGGTGCGGGTCACGTTGGGCGGGCAGCAGGCGCAGCCGAACCACGGCGAGCGATGGTGGGTGCCGGCGCTTTCCAGCGGGTTGACGTAGAAGAATCTCGTGCCGTCCCGGGAGACGCCCGCGAGCATGCCGTTGTAGAGCGCGCGTTCCAGGGCATCGGCGTAGCGCGCCTCGCCGTAGATCAGGGCCAGGCGGTGCGCCCACTGGGCGAGGGCGATCGTCGCGCAGGTTTCCTGGTAGGCGGTTGAGTTGGGCAGGTCGTAATCCACGGTGAAGCCCTCGTTGTGGGCGCTGGGGCCGATGCCGCCGGTGAGGTATTGGTTGCGTTCGGCGGTGTTGCGCCAGACGCGGTCCAGCATGCGGAGCAGGCGCGGGTCGCCGGTTTGCGCCGCGATGTCCGTGGCCCCGGACATTAGGTAGGCGGCGCGGACGGCGTGGCCCTTGATGTTTTGGTGGTCCCAAATGGGGACATCGTCCTGGAAATAGGAGCCGTCATACTTGTCCAGCGGGATTTGGTGTTCGACGGCAAAGAATTTCTGGCCCCGGGTTTCGAGGAAGAAGCGCGCCAGGTCGAAATACCGCGGGTTGCCGGTGACGCGCCCGAGCTTGACCAGGGCCAGCTCGATTTCCGGGTGGCCCGGGTAGCCCGCCCGTTTGGGCGGCGGGCCGAAAACCGAGTCAATGTAGTCCGCAAACCGGGTGGCGATATTCAGGAAGGAGGTTCGGCCGGTGGTTTGGTAGTGCGCGACGGCCGCTTCGAACAGGTGCCCGGCGCAATAGAGTTCGTGCCAGTCGCGCAAGTTCGTCCATCGCCCGCGGGGGTCCTTGACGATGAAATGGCTGTTGAGGTAGCCGTCGGGTTGCTGCGCGGCGGCGAGCAGGCGGATGATGTCCTCCAGTTGCCGTTCGAGCGCGGGGTCGGGGTGGGTGGCGAGCGAGTAGGCCACCGCTTCCAGCGCTTTGTAGAGGTCCGAGTCCATGAACACCGGGCCGCGGTAGCCGTTGGTCGCGCCCCGGGCGGCCAGCCGGATGTCTTCGAGGTTGCCCGCCTCTTCGAGTTTCTGGAGGCTGAAGGGGATGCTGACCAGCCGGTTCGTTTCACGCCGCGGCGCCCAGAACGCGTCCTGGAGGGTGACCTCTGTGAACGGCACCGCCTGGAGTTTGAGCAAGCGGGATTCGTCTCCGGCGGCCCCGGCCCCGGGCAGGAACATTCCGGCCAGGAGCACCGGCAGCCAACGCCAAAGCGCCCGAAGCGCCCGGGCCGGGCGGGAGAGCGGGAGCCGGGAGCCGCCGGGGAACGGGTCGTGCCGCCGCCGCCGGGCTATCCGCCGGGGGCGCCATTGGGTGAGCGTCGCGATTTTCATTTTCGCGGCTCATGGTCGGCCCCGGGATGAATCTGTCAACCCTGTTTCGGGCGGCGGCGGGAGTTTTCGAGCGGAGCGCGGTCGAATTGGGCTTTGACAGGGCGGCGCATTATTGGCACGCTAGGGATTGAATTCGGATGGGATTCCAAACATCAGGGTTGACGGAGCTCAGCCCGGCAAAACAGTAATTTGTATAAATATGTCAGAACTAGTTGGAAACTTGTTAGTGGCGCAATCCGGCGGGCCGACGTCCGTCATCAACGCCAGTTTGGCCGGTGTGATTCAGGAAGCAGGCCGGCATGAATGTATTGAGGAGATTTACGGAGGCGCCAACGGCATTTTTGGCATCCTCAACGAGGAACTGATTGACATCAATGATGAGCGCGCCCGGACCATCGAGGGGCTGCGCCATACCCCCGCCGCCGCGCTGGGCACGTGCCGCTACAAGATTGATTTTAAGAAGAAGCCCGAGAAGGCCGCCCAGGACATGGACCGCCTGTTCGAGGTGTTCCAGGCCCACAATATCCGCTACTTTGCCTACATTGGCGGCAATGATTCGCAGGATACCTCGCATAAGATTCACGAGGAGGCCCGCAAGCGCGGCTACGAGTTGCGCGTCATCGGCGTGCCCAAGACCATTGATAACGACCTGCCCCACACCGACAACTGCCCCGGCTACGGCTCGGTCATCAAATACAACGCCACCACGGTAATGGAGGTGGGTTTTGACGTGGGCAGCATGGCCACCGACGACGGGTCGTGCTGCATTATCGAGGTGATGGGGCGTTCGGCGGGCTGGATCGCGGCGGGCACCGTGCTGGCCAAGCGGGGCAACCCGGCCAATCCGCCGCACATTATTCTGCTGCCCGAGCTGCCGTTCGAGCCGGAGAAGTTCCTGGCCAAGGTCAAGGAAACCGTGGCGGCCTATAAATACTGCGTGGTCGTCGTGGGCGAAGGCATCAAGGACACGGCGGGGCAGGAAGTGGGCGCGGACAAGACCCGGCTGGATTCCTTTGGGCACCCGGTGCTGGCGGGGGCGGCGGAGGAGCTCAAAGAGCTGGTGCAGGGCAAACTCAAGACCAAGACGCGCACCGTGCTGCTCGGCTACACCCAGCGGGCCGCGGCGCATTGCGCCAGCCTCACCGATGCCAATAATGCCTTTGCCACCGGCGAAGCCGCGGTCCGGGCGGCCATTGCCGGCGAGAGCGGCTACATGGTCAAGATTGTCCGGGAGATACAACCCGATGGCACGGTGAAATGGAGCACGGGGCTGCAGCCGCTGGCGGATATTGCCAACGTGGAGCATTTCATTCCGCGCGAGTGGATCAGCGAGGACGGCTACATGCCCAACGAGAAATTCGTGGCCTACGCGCAGCCGCTGATCGAGGGCGAGGTCCGTTACCCCATCGAGAGCGGGCTGCCCAAGTACGTCGTGCTGGAAAAGACCCGGGTCGAAAAGAAGCTCCCGCCGCGCGTGGCTTGACCCAGCCGCGCGGCGCCGTTGTGCGCGGGCCGGGACGCCACTCCCGGAGTTGGGTTTTAGATTGGCCGGGCGGCGTCCGCCGGGGCGATGCGGAGCCGGTGGGCGCGCCGGGCGCGGGCAGCATGGTCAAACACTTCACAGGCAGCGCGAACCCGTCCGGGGCGGACGGAGTTTCCTTTCCGCCCGGGCTGCACCATGCCTACCTGTTTTCGGTCTTCAACGCCTTTTCCTACCAGATTGTGCTCAACAGCCCGATGGTCCTCTACGCCAAGACCCTCGGCGCCAGCGCCACCGTGCTGGGCATCATCGCGGGGATGATGCCCCTGCTGGTCATCTTCCAAATCCCCGCGGCCAGCTACATTCCACGCCTGGGCTTCAAGCGCTTTGTCTATGCGGGCTGGGGCACCCGGGTGATGTTCATATTTGGCATGGCGCTGGTGCCTTTGACCGGTTTCTTTCTCAAGCCGGAAACCCGGCTGGCGTTGCTGCTCACGCTGCTGTTTGGTTTCAATCTGTCGCGCGGCATCTCCAGTTGCGCCTGGCTGCCGTGGATCACCGCCCTGGTTCCGGCGCCTTTGCGCGGCAAGTATCTCGCGCGCGATTCCGCCGTCCAAAGCTGCGCCAGCCTCCTCACCTTCCTGATCGCCGGGGCCTGCCTCAGCGGGCCGACGCACGCCTGGCAGTTCGCCATTCTATTCGCCTTTAGCGCCATCATGGGGGCGGTGAGCCTTTCTTTCCTCAAGCGCATTCCCGATGCCGAAATGCCGCAGGAACCCGGAGCCGCCAAGGGGCGGGTGCCGTGGCGGGAGATGATCCGCTACGACCCGTTCCGGCGGCTGCTTTGCGCCCTGGTCGGCTACTCGGTGGCTTCGGGCGGGCTGACGGCGTTTGTCGTGGCTTTCCTGAAGAGCGAGACGGGGATGTCCGAGGCGCAGATACTGCTGCTCAGCTCCAGCGCCTACCTCGGCGGCCTCAGCAGTCTCTGGCTGCTGGGCTCGCGCCTGGACCACCTCGGCAGCAAACCCGTTTTGGCGTTTTGCCATACCGGCTGGGTGGCGGTGCTGGGGGGATGGATCTGCCTGGCTGGCGGGCTTTTCCCCGTGAGGCTGACGAGCGTCCTGGTGCTGCAGTATCTGATGGGCCTGCTGGTGGCGCTGGTTCAGATGGCCAATACCCGCCTGGCGATGGCCATCATCCCGGTCATGGGGCGCAACCACTTTTTCGCCATCTATTCCACCATCGGCAATGTCACCCTCGGCCTTGCGCCGATCGGCTGGGGATTGCTGATTGATGCCGTGGGCCATCGCAGCCCCCATTGGCTGGGATTGACCTGGGGCCGCTACACCGTCTTCTTTGCTGCCGCCGCCCTTGCCTTTGCCATCACCCTGGCCCTGGCCCGGCGGCTCCACGAGCCGGAGGCCGCCAGCATGGAAGACCTCCTGCGCGAAATCCTGATTGAATCCCCGCAGCGCTTCTGGATTCGTTTCTGGCCGCGGGGCGGGGCGTGAACGGTTTTCCGGGCGCGCCGCCGGCTCAACGCTCGGGGTCGGGGGGCGCCGTCGTGTCGTCAATCCGGTAGCGCCGGTTCATGTAGAGATCATCCGCGACCTGGTAAATGGCGATGGCGTCCTTTTCGAGTTCGCGGTCGGCGGCGGTGGGCTGCGGGAGCAATGTCATATCCACAACCTTCGGGTTGCCCTGGTAGAACTCGACTGTTTGCTTCAAGCCCAGCACCACCAGCCGATCGTGCGTCAGCAGGCCAATGTCCCGGTTGTGATTGACCCAGGCGCGGCCCTCCTCGTCCGGGCGGAGCCGCAGGTCGCGTCCAAAGAACAGGCTTTCATACGGCCGCCCGATCAGCCCCAGGATGGTGGTGGGCACATCCAGCGAGCAGCCGAGTTGGGCGATGCGGCTCGGGTGTTTGACCACCGCCGGCCCGGCGATCAGCAGCGGGATTTCATACGACCGGATCGGGATGCTCTGCCGGCCATACACGCGCGCGCCGTGATCCGCCACCACGACAAAAAGGGTATTCGTCCAGAACGCCTCCTGCCGGGCGGCCTGGAAGAACTGGCCCAGGGCGTAGTCGGCGTATTTCACCGCGTGGCGGCGCCGCCGTTCGTCCGGGTTTTCGGGGATTCGGCCTTTCGGATAGGTGTACGGCTTGTGGTTGGAAACGGTCAGCACCGTGCCGCAGAACGGCTGGCCGGTCCGCGCCAGTTCACGAAACTCGACGATGGCGCGCTGGAACAGGTCTTCGTCGCAGACGCCCCAAATCGTGGTGAAGGTCGGCTGCGCGAAATGCTTCTGCTCGATGAACCGGTCGTAGCCGTTGCGCCGGGCAAACGAGCGCATGCTGTCGAACAGGCCGCGCCCGCCATAGAGAAACACGTTGGTGTAGCCATCCCGCTTCAGCACCCGGGCAATCGTCTCCACATTGTCCGAGCGGTCGCGTTTGACAATGGACTCCCCCGGCAGCGGCGGAAAGGACGACAGCACCCCCTCGAACCCGCGCACCGTCCGATTGCCGGTCGCATAGATATGGGTGAACAACATGCCCTCTTCCGTGGCCAGTTTATCCATCTCCGGCGTGAGCGTGTTCGTCCGCCCCAGGCAGCCCCAAAACGTGGACCCCAGGCTTTCTTCGAGCAGAATTACCACGTTCAACCGCGGGCGGGCCGGGTCGCCGGCCACCTGCCGCCGGATGGAGGATCCGGTTTCGACAAATTGCGCGTTCGGTGCGGCCAGCAGACGGCGCGCCCGCTGGTAGGCCTCATCCAGGGGCATGGTTCGGTAGAACGCCCGGTAATCGAGGTTGCGCGTCCACGCCGCGGCCACGAAGGACAGCGCGCCGTTGTTGGCGATTTCGTTCAAAGTGCGGTCCCGGCTCACGTGCGCGCCTTTGAGATCGAAAGTGGGCACCAGCAGGGCGGCCAGGATCAGGCCCGCCGCCAGGTGCAGCAGCCGGGATTTCAAGGAAAACGGTTTCTGCCACATCCGGCCAAACCCGCGGTGGACGGCGAACACCGCGCCCAGGCTCAAAGCCAGGCAAACCGTCAGGACGACGCCGACATGGTACGACGCCCAAATGTTGATAAAGACTTCCTTGGGAAAGAGCAGGTAATCCACCGCAACGGTATTAAAGCGCGACTTGAATTCCTCGAAGAAGAAGAACTCGACGAACAGCAGAAAGCTCTGCAAAAAGCAGAAGACTCCCCAGCCTCCCAGGAGGACGACCTTATGCCACCGGGCCCCGAACCGGGAGTTAGGCACGAGCAGCAGCCAGAACAACAGGGGCAGCGTCTCCACCAGCGCCGCAAAGGCGTCGCGATGCAGGCTGCCCAGCAGCACCAGCAGGAACTCCGCCCCGGGCGTTGCGGGCGGTTTGAAGGCGATGAGCAGGATCAACCGCAGCAGGGACCAGGCGGCCAGCAGCGACAGAAAACAGACCCCGGCAAACCCGTAGCGCGATTCGCGCCAGGTCGGTTCGGCTGTGCCTGCATCAGTGGTCTTCATATTTGAACCGATTCTACCCCCGAACGGCGCCAGTGCAATCCGCCGTTTTCGGCAGGGTGGCAGGAACGCCGCCCGGACGGGGAGCCCGCCATCAGCCCAGCGCCTGGCCCGGCGATAATCGCTGGCCCGCCAAAAAATCCGCCGCGGCCAGGCGCCGGCCGCCTTCGCGCTGCAAGACCCGTATTCGCAGGGCGGCTTCCCCGCACCCCACGACAATGCCATTCCTGTCCGCCCGCAGCACCACGCCGGGCGCGCCCGAATCCTCCACGACTTCCGCCTGCCAGATTTTGAGCAGATGCGGCTGCGGCTGGCCGGGCAAAAAGCTGAACGCCCCCGGCCAGGGCACCAGCCCCCGCACCCGGTTCCAGATCGCCCGCGCCGGCTGCTGCCAGTCAATCCGGCCGTCTTGTTTCCGGATTTTGGGCGCGTAGCTGACGCCCGCCGCCGGTTGCTCCCGGGGAACAAGGCCGCCCGCGATATAGTCCGGGATGGTCCGCGCCAGCAACTCCGCCCCCATCCGGGCGAGTCGCTCGCGCAAAGTCTCCGCGGTGTCCTCCGGCTGAATCGGCGTCCGGGCCTGCGTCAAAATGCCCCCGGTATCCAGGCCCGCGTCCATCTTCATAATCGTGACGCCCGTTTCCGTCTCGCCGTTGAGAATCGCCCATTGGATCGGCGCGGCGCCGCGATACCGGGGCAACAGCGAAGTATGAACATTGAGGCAGCCAAAGCGCGGCAGGCTCAGAATGTCCGGCGGCAATATCTGGCCATAGGCCACCACGGCGATCAGCTCCGGCTGCAGCCCGCGCAGCTCCGCCAAAAACGCTTCGCTGCGGGCCCGCTCGGGTTGCAGCACCGGCAGCCCGGCCTGCAGCCCCAGTTCTTTCACCGGCGAAGGCTGCAGCCGGAGGTCCCGCCCTTTGGGCCGGTCCGGCTGCGTGACGACGGCCGCCACCTGAAAGCCCGGCGCGGCCAGCAGCCCGCGCAGGCTGTCGCAGGACAGTTCCGCCGTGCCCATGAAGACGATTCGCAATGCGGCCATGCGTCAAGGCTAGCCGCCTCCGCGCGGATTACGAGCCGAATCGGCCTGGCCGGCCGGGGGCGCGCAAGCGCCTACGGTTTATGCAAGCGGTAAAACTTGAGGTTTTCCATGGCGTTGCTCACCGCAAACCGGCTGTTCACCACGCGCGGCGGGTAGGGCGGGACCGTCTCCCACGGGGCGCCGTTCAACTGGCTGGCGGCCTCCAAACGATAGCCGGGCGCCGCGGTGGTCCAGTCCAGGGCCATGCGGGAGGCGCCAACGCGTGAGATGTTCAGCAGCGGCCGGCAGTCGCCACCGCTGACGGCCAGGGTGTAAGGCATGCCGATGCTGTCCGAGACCACATTGATGATGAAGACCGCGTAGGCCGGCACCTGAAAGGAAAAGGCCTGGCTCGGATGCGCGGCATTCACGTAAAAGCCCGCATCGCCCAGATAATTGACGCACAAGCCGGCGGCCGGATCAAAGCTGTCCAGGTAGGCCGCCGCGACCAGTGCCGCGATGGGGTCGGAATGCGACGCGACCACAGTGATGCAGGCATTACTGGGGCCATTCCGGAACGTGAAGTTTTCGGCGGGATAACTCCCCGACCCCAGCGGCGGGCAGGCCTTCACCGAACCGCAGGCGCTGGCGATGCCATTGGCCTGCAAGTACCCAGCCTGCAACGGAGTTTCAGCGCCGATGTAGGATTGGATGGTTGCGTCGGGGCACAACTCGCAAATGCCGCCGCCCGGCGCGCAGGCGGTGGGGGCGAGGAAGAGCGAGCAGCAGAGAATACTGCCCGTCGCGCCGGGAAAATTGTCCGCGACGCGCAACCGCCACTCGCCGTTGACGTTGGTGCCCGATTTCCCGTAGAAGGCGGCCAGAGAGCTTTCCGGCTGGTAAACCCCGACAAACGGCGGCGTCCCCATGGCAATGGGCGTCGCCGCGTCACTATCAAAGGTGGTGCGGCTTCTATCCACGCAAGAGGTGCCGTAATTCGGCTTGCTGCCGCCATGGCCGCTGGACAGAGCCACCGTGGTGCCATCCGGCCCGCGCAGCGAAAGATCCAGGCTGCCGACGACCGGGTGGACGATGTGCAGCGATACCCACACCTTCTTAAGCGGCGTGGTAATGCCGCTCACCCAGAGGGTTTTGTCGATATAGCCAACGTCGGGGATGGCGCTCGACGTGTTGTTGTCGAATCGCGCGGCCGCGCCCACCGCTCCGCTGGGCAGCGAGAACGGCACCGTCAATATGCCGTGGGAGGCGGTGGCCACCTGCAGTTCCAGATTTACCGGGGCGCCGCAGACAAAGCCGGGCTGCGTGGTGACCTGGAAGAACGCGTTATTCGTGCGCGCCTGGTAGGCGGGAATGCCCGGATAGGTCGAGTACGGCTGCACCACGGCCACGCCGTGGGTGAGCGACCGCAGGGTGGTGCTTATCCCGCTCATCGCGGCGGCGTTGCGATTGGAGATCGTCAGGTTCAATAAATTGCACTCGTTCGGATCGAGGACGCCGTTGCTATTGCCGCTCAACACGTAGGCGGCGCCGCCCGCCAGCGACTGGTTGGTCATCGTCAGCTCCACGTCGTTGCCGCTGCCGCCGACGTAGCTGACGCGGAAATGGAACTTGCCCGTGCTATCGCTGATCACCGCGCCTTCCGCCAGGCCGGTAAAGGTGCCCGCCACCGGGTCGGAGCCGTCGTTATTGATGATAACGAACCGGTCGCCCTGCCGGGGCAGGAAGCCCACCGTCAGCGGCGCCAGGACTGCTCCCGTCAAATTTACGCCGCCCGCCACGTTCAGTTGGTCATAGCCGCTGCCCGCGGCGTTGCCGTTCAGCTCGATGGCCAGGCTGCCATTGGTGCCAAAGCTGAGATTGCCCGAATTAAGTTTGCCGGCACTGGATCCCGGAGCGATGGCGCCGTAGTTCGTAATCGCCCCCACCGTGCCGTGGCCGCCGAGCGTGGTGCCCGTCCCCACGAAGGCCGGCCGGGCGGTGACACCGTTGACCACCAGCTTGCCGCCAAACACCTGGATATTCCCGGCGGAGAAATTGGCGTCGCCGTTCATGATGAATGTGCCCCCTCCCGACTTGCCCAGCGTATAGCCGGGGGCATACCCGATGCCCGTCATCGTTCCGTCAAAGATGCAGGTGCCGCCGCCCTGCATGATCACCAGGTAGCCTCCCGCCCCAAAGTTCACGGTTCCGGAGCCGCGCAAGGCGCCAATCAACGCGGAATTCGCGCCGCACTCGAGCAAACCGCCGGCATCAATAAAGACCTCCGCCGTGGACGCGATCTGGTTGACGTTTCCCAGCCGTACGGACGGTCCGCCGACGATGCCGCCGCCAATCTCCAGATTCCCCGGTATGGATTTCACGCCGCCGGGCTTATTCAGGATCAGGGTGCCGTCATCCACGCGCGTGACGCCGGCGTAGGTGTTGGGGAGCGGGCCGGAGAAGATGTTGGTGCCCGCGCCGCTCTTGGTCAGACCTCCGGGGCCGCGGATGGGGCCGTTAATCTCAAGGGAGCGGGATCCATAGACGTGGATAACGCTGTCGCTGGCGTTGGTAATCACACCCGTCCAGACGCAGCCTCCGTCGCTGGCGGCCAGAGCCCCCCTAAAACTGCCCATGCTCCAACCCGGGCCATTCAGGACCAGCGGTTTGGGGGCGAAGGTCACGTTGCTCCCGACATGCAGCGTGCCGCCACTGTTGACGGTGACCGGAGTATTGGTGTTGCCCAACGCGTCGGCATTCCAACTGGAAAGCAAGCCCTGGTTGATCGTGACCGGGCCGGTGAAGCTGTTGGAGGCGCTCAAGCGCACCGCGCCGGCTCCCGTCTTGGTCAAACCGTGAATGCCGCTAATCGCGGCGCTAATAGTCAGATCGTAAAGCGCAGAATGCCCGGTATTGGTGATGACCAGTGCCTGCATCAACGATGCGTTCCCCTGGATGGTGGCCATTTGGGTATCGGGCCGCACGGTCAACGTGTTGCCCAGGTGAATGGTGCCCGTCCCGGTTGTAAGCGCTCCCCCTTCCAGCGTGAGCGGGATGGCGGTATCATGAAAACCATTCAGGTTCAGCACTCCCGAGCGGTTGATGGTGACCGGCTTCCCGAGGGTCCAAAGTTGATAGTTCCTCCGGCAGCGGACGGTGTCCGTGCCAATGCCATCTCCGATGACCAAACCGGCCGGGGGAATCGCCCCCGCTGGAATGGTCTTGTCGAGTTCAAGCTGCCCTTCATTGACCGTGGTGACCCCGGCGTAGGTGTTGGCGGTGGCGCCGGCCAGGACCAGCGTGCCCGGACCCCATTTGCGAAGCCCTCCCGCGCCGGTGATCGCGCCGTGGACTTCCAGCAAGCTGTTGGTCGCCACATAAACCTGCGCGTCGCGGCTCAGGCTTATCGGCCCGGCCCAAATGCTGCGGCCCGCCCCCGACGCGATCATTGAAAAGTTGTAGGTCGTGTTCAGCGTCAACGCCTTGTTGGTGATGGCCGCGCTGTACAACCCCAGGTAAGTCGCATCATTGATGAAAACCCCGTTGGTGGAGGTGCCAAACGCTTGCGGATGCAACGCGTAAACATATCCGCTCCCATTGACCGTTAGCGCGCCGCTGAACGTGTTCGTGCCCTGGAGCTCCAGGTTTACGCTGCCGGTTTTTAGCAGGCTGACCCCCCCGCTGATGTTCGCATAGAGAGTCGTCACACCGGAGCCCGTGAAAGTACAGGTGCCGCCCAGCAGGTGCAGATTCCCGGAAATCGAGGACACCCCGCTTAGCGTGATGGTGGAATCGCTCAACATCCACAGCGCGCCCGTTCCCGTCATGACCTTCCCATCGTTCAGCGTCAGGCTGTTGCCAATCGTATCCCCAAACCCGTTCAGATCCAGGATGCCGCCCGCGTCCACCGTCACGGGAATCTCGCCTATTTGCGTCATGGACATCTCCTTCACGGTGGCGTTGGAAATCGTCAGCGAACCCGCGTTGATGCTGGCCCCGCTTTTGTTCAATTCCAGCATTCCCTCGCTGACCCGGGTCGCGCCGATATATGAATTGTTGCCCGACCCCGCGAGCACCAGGGTGCCCCGGCCCGTCTTGGTCAAGCCGCCGCTCCCGCTCACCGTGCCTCCCAGCGTCAGGCGAGCTCCGATATTCACTTCCACCGAAACCGCGGGCGCGCCCAGGGTGAGGGCGTTATTGATCACGTTGCTTCCCGCCGAGTTCGTTGCCAGAATGCTGCCATTCAGCGTCAGGGGATTGCCCCAAATCGAATAGCCGCCCCCGGCGCCGGCAAACCGTATCTGGCTTACCGAAAGACCCGGCAGGTTATTCGTGTTGGTTAGTTTCAAAGCGCCCGCGGGAAAGATCAATATATCGGCACTGCCGGGAACTCCCGCATAGCCCCAGTTGGCACTCTCGCTCCAATTGCCCGTAGTGCCGCCTCCCGACCAGCTATATGTCGCCCCCGGGCTATCTGCTGTCACCAGCAGCACGCTGGCCCACAGCACCAGTACGGCCAGCCGCGCCAGCCGGTGTTCAGGAATGAAGTTATACCTCTGCGGTTCGAAAGACGGTCGAGCCGGTAATTGCTCAGTCTTTTTCATAGCGTACCTTTGTTTTCTGCCAGGCACGATTCTAATCAAATCCCCCCGCCGCATACAAGTATAATAAATAAAATAATTTCAGCCCGCTGTTCCCCTTGATCTGCGGTTTTAGAACCCTGCCGCTTCTATCTAAACCCCGCTCGTTCCCATTGCGGCTAACGCGGGATGTGCTGCCTTTCCTTAGCCGGAACGATTCAGATTTCGCTTTCCATTCGACCCCGCAAAACGTGCAAGTCCCTGGTTTGAAGAGCGAAAGTCATTCGGAATCCAATCGCCAAACCGTTGAACCCACCAACCAAACGGTTCGCTGAGACTATCCGCTGGCCTACCAGGTCCGTTTCGACTCCGGTGAAGCCAGGGCGCACGATTGGACTGCATCACGACAATGTTTCAGATAAGACATTCACGAATCCAAAACCCATCCGGACACCCGCCCACCCTTGAAAAGCCACCCTTTATCAGCCCTGGCTTCGTAGCCAACGGCTTTCACGGAACTTAGCAATAATCCTCCCGTTCTTTCTCTTCGTTTCGGCCTTTTCAGGCATCCAGCCCCATTACCCGGATACCGTGGAAATACCCTATCTCTGCGCCGTGTACAAGGGGTGTACAAGGGATGCCCATCGGGTGTACCAGCTAAAATCCTATGAACTTCCGGTGGGCATCCCTTGTACACCCCTTGTACACGGCGCAGAGGCAGGGTAAAATCAAGGCAGGTCTATGGCAGGCTGAAGGCGGCAGGGATCAGATTTTGGCTCTGTTTTGCCCATTTCTATGCCGAAACTATTGGTTTTACCGGCGAAAGAATCGGGATTCGGCAGCCATGTCCTTGATTTTGCTAAACATAGGGTTCGCCGAGTTGTGTCCGTCAAGTTCAGCAAATTGGTCGTCATGGTTTCCACTCAAGGTGTTTCTTGGCTTGCCCCCTGCGGCGGCGCCGCCGCAGGGGGCAAAATCGCGCGCTACGCCGCCACCGCGAGC
>Ga0255347_1000458_pt1 | contig 75532 bp, 73 predicted proteins | sample wastewater_treat_2_FD_192479 | JGI IMG/M metagenome (GOLD analysis project Ga0255347, IMG submission 192479) | Wastewater microbial communities from Lulu Island WWTP, Vancouver, Canada - plant24 | ecosystem: Engineered > WWTP > Wastewater > Unclassified | place: Canada: Vancouver, British... | reverse complement strand
TTTTGTGGTATCTTAATTTTGAGATATCAAAGGTATCTCCAATACCTACTCCTAATGCTGTTGTAATATCATTGAACTCACTGTTTTCTAACACTCTATCAACTCTGTATTTATGTGTATTAATAATCTTACCTCTTAATGGAAGAATTGCTTGTGTATGTCTATCCCTACCCTGTTTGGCTGAACCACCTGCAGAGTTACCTTCAACAATAAAAAGTTCGCATTCTACTGGATCTCTACTGGTACAGTCAGCTAGCTTACCCGGTAGTGTCGTGGTTTCTAATGCACTCTTTCTAATTACAGCATCTCTTGCAGCTTTTGCAGCTGCTTTAGCTTTGTTAGCTAATACTGCCTTACCAATTATTTCTTTTGCAATTAAAGGATTCTCTGTTAAAAATGTTAAAAGTTCATCTCTTACTACTTTTCCTACTATACTCTTTACTTCCGGATTATTTAACTTAATCTTTGTCTGTCCTTCAAACTGTGGACTTGGTACTTTTACAGAAACAACTGCTGTTAATCCTTCCCTTACATCATCACCACTGAGTGTTCCACTTAGTCCTTTAAGTAGTTCTGCCTTTTGGGCATATGTGTTCAATGCACTTGTGATAGCGGTTCTAAAACCTGCTAAATGTGTACCACCTTCTGGATTGATAATGTTGTTAGTGTAACATCTAACATCTTCATCCATACCATCTGTATATTGCATGGATACCTCAACGATAACATCATCTTCTTGTTTGTTCATGTAGAAAGGTTCGTTCCCTATCACCTTTTCATCTAGGTTAAGGAATTGTACATATGATTTAATACCATCTTCAAAATACAAGTCATACTGTTCGTATTTCCCTCCTGTATCGTTAATTACAGATATCCTCAGACCTGCTGTAAGATATGCATGTTGTCTGCATTTTTTTACGATAGTTTCAAAATCAAACTCAGTGGTGCTAAATATCTGATCATCAGGCATAAATGTATGTTCAGTACCTGTTTCTTCCGAATTTCCAATTTTCTCAACTGGAGCTACTGGAGCTCCCCTTTCGTATTTCTGCTTGTATATTCCACCATCTCTTCTTACTGTTGTAATCATCCATTCAGAAAGAGCATTTGTACATTTCATACCTACACCGTGTAAACCACCAGATACCTTGTATGCTCCTGCCTCAAACTTTCCTCCAGCATGGAGATTTGTCATTACCGTTTCTAGTGTGGAAACTTTTGTTTCAGTATGAATCTCTACTGGAATACCCCTACCATTATCCTTCACAGTTAGAGAACCATCTTTGTTTAATGTTACCCAGATATGATCACAAAATCCTGCAATTGCCTCATCTACAGAGTTATCTAAAATCTCTGTAAAAATATGGTGAAGACCATGTATGTCAGTAGAACCGATGTACATAGCAGGTCTCTTTCTAACTGCTTCTAATCCTTTTAATACTTGAATATTTGATGCTCCGTAATTTTCAGTTTTTGCCATATTAATCTAACGACTTTTTCAGTAAGTTAATTCATTTTGAAGTTCTAAATCTCTACTTCATTATACCATTTTTTAGCCTAAAAAGCTAAGATTTTAACTGTATTACCATTGCCTCTAAAGTCAATCTACGATTACAATTTGCAGCTATCTTCTCTCTGCTTTTTTGTATTACTTTAAGGTCCTCTAGAATTTTTTTAGAACCATCTATATTACCATTTTTTATACTTATTTCAAATTTTGTTTTTGTTACTGCTTCTAGTTCATTTATGAATTCTAGTGAGGAGTCTCTATCCTCAGAAGCTTTCTCAACTATTTCAAATTGTGAAATTAAGTCCAGGTCAAAAAAGTCATCTAGACGATCTTCTTCCCCTTCCTGTTCAGTATGTATATATATGATTCTTGATCTTGAACGAATGGTAGGTAGTAAGTTTTTTTCATTGTTTACTGTAAGAATATATATTGTTTCTTTAGTACTTTCTTCTAATGTTTTGAGTAAAGAGTTTTGAGCCTCATGTGTTAACTTCTGAGCATCATGAATTATTCCAAGCTGAGCACTTTCTTGGAATGGTTTGTAGATTAAATTCTTTTGGAAATCTTTTACATCCTCTATTCCAATACTTAGTTTGTCTGTAATTTCTAAATTATGTATATCAGGGTGGGAATATATCATGTCTAATGTAATATCTTCTTTAAGAATTTTTACTAGAAAATGTCGTAGTGCTGTCTTTTCTTCATCTTCTGTTTTGCGAACTAGGATATATGTCATATCTTTATTTTATCATATTTATACATTGACTAATTTCATTGAGTATCATAAACTGGTATAGGAATTAAATAATGAACTGTCCAGATGGCTGCCCAAACATCTATTCTAAAATATTTACAGCAGAATAATCTTATCGATGAGGAAGGTGTTAGAAAAATCCTTTTGGAGCGGTCTCGTAGTAACAAAAGTGAAGAGACATTAATTAGGGAGTTTAATCTTGCTAGTGATGTTGATATTGCAAAAGCAAAATCAGCAATTTTTGGTATTCCTTTTATTGATTTATCTACTATTTCAGTTCCCGAGAGTGTTATTGCAGAAATACCAATTGATAACTTGGCAAAGTATAGGGCTGTTCCTTTTGAAAGAACGGATACCCTAGTTAAGATTGCAATGGAAGATCCTTTTGATATTCAAGCGACACAAGCCCTTCAAAGTAGGTATCCAGGCAATGTGCGTATGCAAGTATATATATCTACTAAGGAAAGTATTAGTACAATACTAGATCGTAGAGTTGGGGATATGATGAGTTCTCAGGTTACTGAGGCCTTGGAAGATGTAGATATTCCTGTTACTGATATTACAGAAGATGATACTGGTAGTGCTTTGGGAGGTTTAAGTTCTTCTGATTTAGCGGCTGCTCCTGTTGCAAGAATTGTAAACTCAATACTTCAGTATGCGGTTAAAAGTAAATCTTCAGATATCCATATTGAAACATTGGAAGAAAGAGTTCGTGTCCGTTTTAGGATTAATGGTGTCATGACAGAGAGGCTTGTTTTACCAAAAAGCCTTTCTCCAGCTGTTGTTTCAAGGGTTAAGATTCTTTCCAATTTGAAGATTGATGAGAAACGTGTACCTCAGGATGGAAGGTTTCAAGTCAAAATGGGAACTAACAAGGTAGATATCAGAGTCTCCATTATGCCTATGATTTATGGTGAGAAGGTTGTAATGAGGTTGCTTGAATCAGATACGGAGCATATCACATTGGAGGATACGGGCCTTAGGGGTAATGCCTACAAAATATTTGTAGATGCACTTAGTGTTACGAATGGTATTGTTCTTGTTACTGGTCCTACAGGTAGTGGTAAAACTAGAACTTTAGCAACCTCTCTTATGAAAGTTAATGATCCAAAGGTAAATATTATCTCTCTGGAAAATCCAGTAGAGATTAGAGTTCCTGGTGTAACTCAGGTACAAATTAATGATGATGTTGGCTTGACATTTGCTAATGGTTTAAGAGCTGTTTTAAGACAAGACCCTGATATTGTTATGGTTGGTGAGATTAGGGATGGGGAGACTGCTCAACTTGCTGTACAGGCATCTTTGACTGGTCACTTAGTTCTCTCTACACTACATACTAATAGTGCTGCAGCAGCTATACCAAGATTAATGGATATGGGTATAGAGCCGTATCTTTTAGCTTCTACAATTAGAGTAGTTGCTGCACAGAGATTACCAAGAAGAATTTGTAAACATTGTATAGAGGCCTACCCTATCACTTCAGAAGTTTTAAGAAATATTACTGAAACTATGCAAGGCATTAAAGATTTTGATTTAGTCGGATATATTAACAGAGTTATTGCATCAAAAAATTCTGTCCAAACAGTAGACCAGAAAGAAAAGGAACCGATAATGATGAAGGTACCAGAGACAGGTGCTGATGGTAATACTGTGATATACCTTTACAGAGGTAAGGGATGTGATCACTGTAGTGGTACAGGGTATTCTGGGAGAATTGGTATATTTGAAGTATTGGATGTTACAGAGAGAATTAGTAGAATGATAATGGAGAATGTTACAGATAATGATATTAGGAAGGCAGGAATTGAACAGGGGATGATAACAATGGTACAAGATGGTTATTTAAAGGCACTAGAAGGAATTACTACTCTTGAAGAAGTTCTAAGAGTATCAAAAGAATAATTTTTTTGGTATAAATAAATATATGGAAAATACTGCCCAAGTACAAAATACAAGTGGACCTCAGTTTAACTATCCAGACTTCTCGCAAACAACTAATCCTACTCAGCCGACTCCTCCACCACCTGCAGATGTAAATGTAACACCTTCTACTCCATCTGTTCCACCTCAGACAGTACAAGCCGTTCCTGCTGCTCCTCAAGAGACAACAAATTATATTAATGAGGATAAACTGGAAGAGTTAAAGAAAGATATTAGTGTATTACTAGATACTCCTACTTCAGAGAAGGTAGAAGAGAAACAGGAAGTACCTGTTGTTGAAGAGAAAACAGAAGAACAGGTATATGTTCAACAACCAACAGAACTACCTAATTTAGGAGTTAAACCGACGGAGCAGAAGAACTGGAGTGATTCCTTAACAAGTATTATGCCAGAGATGCATCAGATAAAAGCTATGCAAAGAAATGAAAAGGAGAATAATCTATCAAAACCTCTAAACACCACACATTCTGCAAATTCTCCAATAGAAGATAACAAGATAACTATTAATACAGGGCCTAGTGGTAATGAACTCTCTATGAGTGTTCTCTTTGATGAAGTTGTTAGTAGGAATGCTTCAGATTTACATATTTCTGTTGGTTATCCACCTATCATTAGAATAGATGGAGAACTCATAGATGTTGGCGATCAATTATTGACTCCCGCGGATGCTGAGAAATTGATACTTTCCATAATACCTGATGACAAGAAGGAGCTACTTGAAGTTAATAGAGAAATTGATTTTGCATATTCTCATGAGGGTTCACAATCGGGAAGGTTCAGAATCAATGCATACTATACAATGAAGAATCTCGCAGCTGCATTTAGATTGATTCCTACCAGAGTTAAGACAATTGAAGAGCTATTACTTCCTCAAGTATATCATCAGATTACAAAATTAAAGCAGGGATTGGTTTTAGTAACAGGCCCTACTGGACACGGTAAGAGTACAACATTGGCAGCCATGCTTGAGGATATTAACAGGAATAGATTTGATCATATTATTACAATTGAGGATCCTATCGAGTATATCTTTGAGGGTAAAAAAGCATTAATAGACCAAAGAGAAATGAATGATGATACAAACTCTTGGGCTGTGGCTCTTAGAAGTGCAATGAGACAGGATCCAGATGTTATTCTGGTTGGTGAGATGAGAGATTATGAAACCATTGCAGCGGCAATTACTTTAGCTGAAACAGGACACTTAGTATTTGCAACACTGCACACAAATAATGCAGCACAAACTGTTGATAGAGTCATTGATGTATTTCCTGAGAATCAACAGCCACAGGTAAGATTGCAATTATCAAATATTCTTCAGGTAGTTATTGCTCAGAGACTTATTCCTCTGGATCAGGGTGGAAGAAGAGCTGTTTCTGAGATTATGTTTAATACTCCTGCTATTGCAAACCTAATTAGAGAGGCTAAGACTCATCAGATAGATAATATGATTAGGACAGGTGCTGATATGGGCATGGTATACCTAGAAAAATCTTTGGTGTCATTAGTTAGAGAAGGAGTAATTACTGCGCAGAAAGCACAAGAGTATGCAGTATATCCTGAAGAAGTTATAAGATTATTGAAAGGATAAAAATATGGCAAGATTTAAATATTCTGCGAGAGATAAAGATGGTAAAGAGGTAAAGTCTAATATAGAGGCAAGAGATAGTGCTGCTGTGGCAGATATTCTTCATGATAGAGGTTTAATAGTTGTTTCAATTAAAGAAGTTGGAGCTCTAGATTTTAGTAGACTACAAGAGATTAATATCGGTGGCGTACCAATGAAAGAGAAGGTGGTATTTATGAGACAGATGGCAACAATGATAGCTGCGGGTCTTCCTCTTAACAGAGCATTAGAAATCATGGTTGAGCAGGCAACAAATCCTAAATTTAAAAAAGTACTTAAAGATGTTTCAGATTCTGTTCAATCTGGTAAGTCACTATCTACTGCTTTTAAAGAACAAGAAGATGTTTTTGATAATATTACACTGAATTTGATAGAGGCAGGTGAGGAAAGTGGTAATTTGGAGATAATCTTAGGGAAACTAGCAACCGAGTTAGAAGAGAGAGATTCATTAAATAGGAAAATTAAATCTGCAATGATTTATCCAACAATTATATTAGTAGTTATTATTGGTGTTATCCTTATCATGATGCTCGTTCTTATCCCATCAATGTCAGATATTTATAGTGATTTTGATGCTGAACTCCCTTGGATAACTAAGATGCTTATGTCTATAAGTGATTTTGTAATAAAATATTGGTGGGTAATAATAGTAGTCATTCTTATTTTGTATTTAGGTTTTAGATATTATAGAAGTACCACAAAAGGAAGAAAAACAATAGATAAGATTGTTTTGAAAATACCGATTATTGGTAAGTTGGTTGCTAAAACACAGATTGCACAGTTTACAAGAATTTTGGCATTGTTACTAAGTAGTGGTTTGTCTATTATTAAAGCTTTAGAACTTACAGGACAATCTCTTAGTAATTCAGTATTTAGGGATGTTGTTATGGATGCGAAAGATGAGGTTGAAAAAGGTGGCCCTCTTGCAATACCAATTGCTAGAAGTGAGAATTTCCCCCTTCTTGTTAGTAGTATGATTTCAGTTGGTGAGGAGACAGGTGAAATTGATGCTGTTTTAGATAAAGTATCTCAGTATTATAAAGAAGAGGTAGATATGGCAGCTTCAAATCTTTCTACATTATTAGAACCCCTACTCCTTGTTATTATGGGTGTTGCTATTGGTTTTATAGCATTAGGTGTGTATATGCCTATGTTTGGCCTTTCACAGGTTATAAGTTAGGCATTGACAAAGGTTATTAAGTTGTGTAATTTATTATTAGTTAAATTAATTTATTGTATTAATTTATGGATAGAAAATCATATAAAGCATTTACATTGATTGAAATGCTTATAGTTATGGGTATTCTTATTATCCTTATGGTAGTAGGAGTAGCTGCAGGTAGATTTGCAATTAATAGGGCAAATGACATTGCACACCAGAATGGTGCGAACCAGATATATCAGGCTTTACAAGCGTATTATACAGATAATGGAGTATTCCCAGAAGCTGACAGCACTATCAGAGAAATGGTAGAGGGAGCTAATGTGTTGGGTAAATATTTAGATATGGGTGCATTTAAAGGAGGATCAGAGGCTTCCTATTTCTATTTTACTAATGCAAATAGACAAGCAGCATTAGTATGTGTAACATTAGGAGGAGAAACGGATACTACTAGAAAAGGGGTAGCATGTGTTGGTAATGGATTTAGTGATGCAGATATGGGTCCAGAAGAAATGGCTAATTTAACTGCTGATAAGATAGAAGTAAATAAGGATGGAGAGGTTACGAATCCTGACAATACTACAGATTTACAGAATACATATGACTGGTTAACGGGTGAAGGGCAAAGCTATGCCACTAGATCAACTTGGTATGGAAAGTCTTGGACACAAACTACTCCGTAGATAATTATAGTGAACCTAGAATTGGAAACCCCTCTCAGAGGGGTTTTCTTTACCTATCTATATTTGACACTTATTACTAATTTGTGTAATTTATAGATATATAAAATAATATATTTTAACTATGTTAAAGAAATCATATGAAGCATTTACATTAATAGAAATGCTTATTGTTTCTGGTATTCTTGTAATTCTAATGGTTTTAAGTGTTGCTACTGCAAGGTTTGCAACAGAAAAATCAAGAGAAGTTGAACATAGAGCTGCTGCTCAAGAGTTATTTAATGCTTTACAGTCATATGCAAGTGATCAAATTTTACGATTATATCCAAAAGCGGATGATAATACTTTGATTAGTATGTTAACAAAACCTGATGGTTTATTGGTCAGATATCTAGACCCTGATAATTTTAAAGGTGGTCAGGAGGCAACATATTACTACTTTACAAATGCCGATCAAAAGAAAGCATTGGTATGTGTAACACTAGGTGGTATTAATGATACAAAAAGTAAAGGTATACTCTGTGTAGGAGACGGTTTTAATGATAGTACAATGCCGATGGGTACTGTTATAGCAGAGAAATTAGAGTATGATTCTGTTGCAGACTCCTCCTATCAAAATCTTAAAAGTCTGACCCAATTTTCATCTGAATGGGATGGGACGAAATTAATTGCTGCTTCTACTCCAGAGAGACCTACTCCTGGTGATATTGTAACAGGGGAGGAAAATATAATAGAGGAACCAATTGGGGGTGAGATTATAGATCCAAACGACCCTTGTTCAAAACCTGGAGGCTGCTATTATATAGATCCAGTTACTCCTCCTATGGAGGAGATGTAAAGGATAGATATTATGGTACTAATCTATATTTGTATATTCTTCTTAGGTGCATCTATAGCTAGCTATATCAATGCTACCTTGTATAGAATTGAAAAAGGTATAAAATTATCTACTCTATTAACAGAGAGTTCTTACTGTGAAAACTGTAAGAAAAAATTAACATGGTATGAACTAATTCCAATACTAGGATATATATATATTAAAGGTAAATGTTCAAAGTGTAATACCAAAGTTAATATATACTACCCTCTCTCTGAAATGTTTTTAGGGGTATCTTTTCTTTTAACATATATATATTCTTTACCTTTTTATATTTTGATAGTATTAATCTTCCTTTTTATTCTCTCCTACTACGACATTCTCTATCGTGAAATTCCCAAAAACCTTGTACATATATTAATTGGAATATCAGTACTAATTTTTATTTTCTTTAATTTGAATCTTACTTCATTTCTTTTTACTTCTTTTATCATCCTCTTTATCTTTCTCCTAACTTTAATAATGAAGAAATCCTTTGGGTTAGGTGATATTCTAGTACTTTTCTCCTTAGGTTTAATTTCTAATTACAAAGAATACTTAATCCTATTCTGGCTAAGTATTTTTTTAGCACTACTTTACTCTCTTTGTTCTGCTGTAATTAAAAAGAGAAGTTTAAAAGGTCTTAAAATACCAATGATTCCATTCATTACTTTTGCCTTCCTTCTTTCATCTCTTTGGGGAGTTGTAATATTTGACTTTATTCTTAACAAAATCTATTTTTAATTTACCTTCTTGATTGAATGTTCTTTGTTAATATGGTAAATTAAAATTAGTAATTTGAATCTGCCTACTATGTATTGTAAAAGTTCAAAGTACTTAGGTTTTACTTTGATAGAAATGCTCATTGTTATGAGTATAATTGGTATTCTCATGGGAATGTCTTTTGCTGCATATCAGAATTTGCAAACGACAATCAGATTAAATGAGTATACTAATAATTTGGAACAGAGTATTAGGAAAGTCCAAAGGGATGCCATGTTACTTGAGAAAGAGCCATTGAGTAAATGGATTTACGGTTTGGGAATTGATTTAACAGAAATTGAAAAACCAGAAACTTTAGGGCAGTACAGGGCATTTAAATGGTGTTCTCATTTTAATGATTATGGAGATGTTAGGACGAGATCTATTGTCCCTAATTTTGATCCTAATGAAGAAGGTGGAATATCTGAATTTAATGGGAATCTTCCGGCTCCTACTATTAATGAAGGAGGATGTCCTAATATTTATGATACGATTGATAGTGCCCCATCTCTTAGAAAATATATTTTATACGGCGATGGGGCTGTAGGAACAGGTGTTGATACTAAACCGCCAAAGTCAACTATTGAATTAGGTAGTGTAACTTCTGGAATTTTTGGGGGAAGCGAAGGGAAAGCAGTTGTTCGGTATATCGTGTTTGAAGCTGTTACTGGAAGAGCTTTCTTTTATAATTCTGATGGATACTTGTTAAATATAAACAAGGACGGGACAGTAGATCCTGATTATAAGAATTTTGTAATAAGGATAAAACCTCTCAGAGGAGGTAAAGGTAAAAAAATAACAATATTTAATATCTCAGGAAGAGTATTAGTTGAAGCAAATGATGAATAATAAAAAAATGTATAAAGGTATGGGATTTGTAGAGTCTCTAGTGGCAATTATCCTTGTTGGGGTTGCCTCTGTTGTTCTTATGCGAATAGCTGCGAGTACTATGATAGAAGCTGTACGAAATGAAAGAATAGATAAAATGACACAATTTGCAATAGAAGGAGCTACTATGACGGAAACAATAATCTTGGAAATGGTAGAGGGCGAAAAATTTGATTCTAGATTAGCGAAGGTAAAGCAAAATCTTGGACTTCAATCAGGTACAAAATGTTTGATTCCTATTAAAATTGAAGAATCTGGTATAACATCCTTTGATTTTATGAGAGTTAGTCCAGAAGGACCGTATAGAGGAGTTGAGGTGGTTGGAGAGAATCTGTCTCCTGAAAACAGACAGAATGAATATATTGGGATTAGTGAAAAAAGTGTCATTAATAGTGATACAGAGAGGATTGATTATTTCAGATATGTTTGTATCTCTGCACCTTTGAATATGAAACATTTAAATGCACAAGTAGTTGTTGGACATATACTAAGTAAAGGTGAGGTTACAGCTAAAAGGGATGTTAAAGATTATATATATTCAATAATAATACCCTTATGATGAAAATATATAGAAGAAAAAAGTATGAAGCGTTTAGTTTAGTTGAGATGTTAATAACAACGGTTCTTCTTGGATTTATTATGTTAATATCTGCACTTGTGCTTACCACACTAATAAAGGTGTCTACAACATCTACCAATAAAGCCAGAGTTAGGACAGACTCAGAGTATGTCCTAGAACTATTAAAAAGGACAATCCGAACAACTGATCCAAACTTTGTGAAAATATATAACAGTTCAGAAAGGAAATATGATGCAAACACGGGATTTGTATCATCTGGTGATTTTGAAGAAATAGATACAATAGGAGTAACTGGAAATGAAATACATATTAGACCAAATAACTCACAGAGATGGATTTGTCTTGCCTACTATAAAGGGGTGAATACAGATAAAGATAATGCAGGAAATATTAAAGGGTATATTTTGAAGACATCTATGATGGATATTGGGGATACCAAGGAGGATCATAGTAAATGTTTTGTTCCCTCGGAGAATCCTTCATATAATTATATGATTCTAAATTCTAGATTTGTTAATATAGAGGAGTTTAAGATACAACAAAAGCCTACTGTAGACTTTAATAAAATAATTCAGTTTGATCTTAAAGCATCTGCTATTAATTGGTATTTTGGAAATGGTTCTGTGCTATCTAGAAGCTTATATAGGCAAGCTATAGTTAAAACGGAATCAGTTATATGGTAATATTTAATTACAAACTGTTTAAATTCAAATAAAAAAATAGATGAATAAAAATAAAACTGTATTAATAGTAGAAGACGAAAAAGACTTGTTAGATTCATATAGGGAATTGGTAGAAACTGCTGGATTGATGGCTCTTACAGCATCCGATGGATATCAAGCACTAGACCTCTTAGCAAAGAATCTTGGTAAAATAGATATAATACTACTGGATTTAATGATGCCTGGAGTTGATGGTCTTGAGGTATTAAGAGCAATTAAAACTAACACTGGTAAATATGGAGATTGTCCAGTCATTATTCTTACAAATATGACAAGTGAATCAGTTATAAGAGAGTCATTTACATTAGGAGCATCTTCATACTTGGTAAAGACAGATTTAGATTATGAAGGACTTGTAAAAGAATTAAACAAATATATCGGTAGTTCAGAAGAATAGTTGAAACTATCTATTCTTTTGATATATTATAATAAAAGATAATTTAAAGAATATATAAACATGGCTAAACTGCCCGATCATGTTGGAATAGATTTTGGAACTCATTCTGTAAAAGCTGTTGAGCTTGCAGGTATCTCTTCTAGTAAACCTAGGCTTGTGAATCTTGGATCACAAACAACTCCCAAAGGGGTTATTAATAGCGAGGATGTTGCAGACCAAAAAAAACTTGCAGATGTTCTAAAGAGACTTTATGATTCTTCCAAGATAAAGAACAAACAAGTAGTAATGGCTCTTCCAGAGTTTTCTGTGTTTACAAGATTTTTTGAATTACCAGGTGTAAAAAATGAAGAACTAAAAGACGCAGTATATTATGAAGCTAAGCAGTATATCCCCCTACCCCTTAATGAAGTACAGCTAGATTATGTTCCAGTTGGATTTAATACAGAAAAAAATGCACCAAGAGTATTGGTTGTTGCTGCTGCCAAAAAGGTTGTAAATATTTATGTTAATATTGCTACTCAAGCTGGGTTAGACTTGCTTTCCATTGAGACTGAGTCTGTGGCAATGGGTAGAGCTATGTATAAGTCTATGGGGAAGAAAGCATTAGTAATGTTAGATTTTGGAGCAAATAGTACTGATATGAGCATTATCTCTGAAGGTTATCTTGTATTCTCTCAAAGTATTGCGATCGGATCTGATTCTTTAACACAAGCAATTGTTAACAAGTTTAATTTTGATAATCAGAGGGCAGAAGAATTTAAGAGAAATTATGGAGTTGTAGAAACAGTTTTAGAAGGAAAAATATATTCTGTACTTACCCCTATTATTGAATCAATTATGGTTGAGGTACGAAGAGGAGTAGAATTTTTTAAGAGTAAAACATTATCTATCGCTCCGACAGATTATGTTTTAAGTGGGGATGGTGCATTGCTCCCTGGCTTAAAGGAGTATGTTTCTAAGAGTTTAAATGCAAATGTAATGATTGCTATGCCTTGGAATAATATTATAATTGATAAAAAATTTGAAGATATTGCAATGAAAGGAGCGCCTTCATATTCTGTTGCAATAGGATTAGCATTGAAAGATGAATAAAGAAGAAGAAAATAAGACAAAGGTAGAAAATACAAATCCTCAAGTTATAGAGGAAGAAACATTTATTGCCGATAATGATAATGCTATTAATCTTATCCCAATAATGTCAAAGTCTGAAGTTGTCGCAGAAAAAAAGAAGGTCAAATTAAATATTACCGCGATTATAAGTATAATTACTTTTCTGTTTGTAACAATTGGAATTGTAGTATTTGCAGCTGTAGGTAGGTTTCAAGTAGAAGATGCACAATCAAAGTTGGCTAAACAGGAGCAGGAAGTAAAAGGTCTAAGTTCAAAAATCTTATCAAACAATGAGATATTAAGTAGAATCTACTTATATAAAGATATATCGTCCAATCAATATTCTCCAAAGAAAATATTTGAATATTTTACCAAAATAGCCTCTTTCGATAGTAGCATTCGGTTGAATCAATTTATGTTTAGATCAAATACAGCCTTGAGTTTTGAAGGAGAAGGAGAATCACTGGATACTGTGGCAAGATTTTGGTATCTCTTATCAGAAGACGAAAAAATAGAGAAGGTTGTTCTTGATTCTTTATCAAAATCAGATCAAAATGTACGGTTTTCTTTTATTATAGGAATGACCGATGATGCATTTAATACTAATAATTTAAAAGACTAAAGATGGTTCCTAAAACGACAAAGAAAAATTTAGATAGTATAAGTGATAGAATAAAAAATACGAAGCTAAGAGTTAAGGATTTAGTTATTCCTATTGTGATAGCAATAATCTTGGTATTAATAACGGTATTTTTACTTGTTCCTATGATTACAAAGGCAATTGAATATAGGAATCAGTTAAAAAGTATTAAGTCAAAGCAAGAACAGCTTATTTCTTTAAAAACTAATGTAGAGAAGTTATCAGAGGAACAGTTAACGAAAGATTTGATAGAAGTAAAGAGTGTAATACCTAGAACCTTAAAAGTTTCAAGTTTTATATTTTATATAGATGAACTTGCTAGAGAGAAAAATTTAACTGCAGATTCTATATCTGCTGGTGATGTTAACATTCGTACTAAAGAAGAAGAGGAAAAACAAGATGGAAAGTATAAAGGGGTAACTGGTCCATTAGCATATTATGGTTCCTTGGAAAATGTGTTATCTTTTTTGGATAGCTTCTATACCTCTTCTCCATATATTGTTTCTCCTCAAAATATTTCTTTAGCAAGAAGGGGAGATAAGTGGGAAGTTAAAGTTAATTTAACAGGATTTTACATTGTAGAAGAAGAATCTCCTTCTTTTAATATATATAGTCCTTTCAAAGCTTATACAGATTTTTCTGAAATCATGGGAATTCTTAAAGCAAAGGCCAAAAGGTTAAACTCAGAGGGACACTAGATACTAGATTTCATCTTCAAAGATGCTTTCATCAACATCTGTAGATTCTTTATTTCCCTTTTCTCTTTCTTCATGACCATCATCTTTGATTAAAACCTTGACTCTCCTGTTAGTTCTTATTGCATTAATTGTTATTAAGTCCCTTATTGCATTAATTGTTCTTCCTTTTCTTCCAATAACAACACCTTTGTCTTCTTCTGCAACATTTATTGTAAGAATAGTTAAACCAGGAAAATCAACACTCTCTTTTTCCTCTATCTCCACAGAATCAGGAGTATTTACAATAGACTTAACTATATACTCTAGTAATTCTTTCATTCTTGTATAGGTAATATATTATTTAAATAAATTATACTACTCTTCCGTCTTTTCTGCTTTCTTCTTTGTACTTGGTTTGGTAGAACCTCTTTTTAACTTCTTTAGAAGTCCTTCTTTTACAAAATACTGTGCAACAGTATCTGTTGGTTGAGCTCCATTCTTTAACCATTTTTCTGCCTTTTCTTTATCAATGTCAAATAGGTTTTTTCTAGGATCATAGAAACCAATCTCATCTTTGGTTTTACCACCTCTAGGTTGAGCAGACTCCATGACTACAATTCTGTAGCTAGGGTCTTTACTTCTACCAACTCTTTTTAATCTTATTTTTAACATAGTGCTGAATTGTATCAAAAGAACTTATTTAATTCAAGATTCTGCTTCATTTTCAAATATCTCAATTGCATTACTAGCTGCATCTTCTTCTGCTTTCTGTTTACTGTGCCCTACTCCTTCGACTATTTTTTTCTTTCCTTTCATGAGTGCTACTGTAAAAGATTTGTCATGGTCAGGTCCTTCCTCTTTAATAATTTCATATGTTGGAGTTATCTTAAACTTACTCTGCATAATTTCTTGTATTTTTGTTTTAGGGTCTATGAATAGTTTCTCACTGATAATCTTTTTAATCTTTTTAAGAAGTGTTCTGTCTACAAAATTTCGGCACTCCTCATACCCAGCATCAAGATATATTGCTCCAAGTATTGCCTCATAAAGATTTGCCAGAAGATATGGTTTCTCTTCTCCTCCAGAATCTTTTTCTCCTTTGGACATTCTTAAGTATTTTCCAACGCCAAGTTTCTTGGTCTCTTCTGCTAAACTTTCTGTTCTTACAATAGCAGCTCTAATACTGGTAAGTTCACCTTCTGCTTTCTCAGAGTAATTATGATAGAGGTTAGAAGATATTATTAATTCTAGAACCGCATCTCCTAGAAATTCTAATCTCTCATTGTTTTCTAGATTCTCATCTTTGTTTTCATTTAGGTATGATCTATGAGTAAATGCAGTTTCAAGATATGTTTTATTCTTAAACGATATACCTATTTTTTCTTCAATTTCTTTAGTTTCTTTCATTTGCTGCCTCCTTTTTCATCTCTTCATATATTGCTCCTAAGACACCGTTGACAAATTTTCCACTACTTTCTCCACCGAAATCTTTTGCAATTTCGATAGCTTCATCTATTGATACTTTAGGTGGGGTAATTTCTTCAATGAAGCCTTCATAGATAGCTATTCTTAATATCTGTAAATCAACAAGCTTCATCTGTTTAATCGGCCATTGAGGAGCATACTTTGTAATCATCTTGTCTATCTCTTCAATGTTCTTAACAACACCCTTGGTAATTTTTTCAAACAATTCAGTATTGTATTCCTCTATTTCATCTATCGTGAGTAACTCTGTAACAGGTATCATATCTGTTACAATGTCTTCTTGTGCAAAATATTTAGTAAAAAGACTTTGCAGTGCAAGTATTCTAGCAAGATGTCTTGGATCTGTAGATCTCTTCATTATTTCTTATATGTTCCACAATTAGGACAGACAAAGTGGCTTTTCTTTAAGCTTCCACACTTTGGACATTTTGAAACGCCTTCTAGTTTCAATGCATTATGTGCTCTTCTTCTCCCTTTTCTAGCTTTAGAAATTCTTCTTTTTGGTAGTGCACCCATTTTTATTTAAAGTATATATTAACTTGATGATTATATTTTATATATCAATATTTATCAAGACAGACCTGGTCTGTAGGTTTATCCTTTTCTGGTATATGTTTATCTTTACTTTTAATAAAATTTTAATCTTATTATGGGTTAATCTGAGTTAATTACAACTATTTTATCCAACTTTCTTTAATCTCAATCTCTTCTCCAGGCTTTATTGTCTGTTCAATTATTCCTTTTGCAATTTGCCCTTCTATATTATCTTGAATATACCTCTTCATTGGTCTTGCACCCATTCCAGGTTCATTTGATTTGTTTGCAATTAACATTGGAATTTGGTCTGACCACTTAATGGTTATTTCTTTTTCTGCAAGTCTTTTTGCTAATTGGGTTAGTTCTAATACTGCTATTTTAGAAAGATTACTTGTATCATGAGGTTGAAAAACAATGATGTCGTCAAATCTATTAAGTAGTTCTGGCTTCATTAATTGTCTTAGCTCTAAGAGAACTCTCTCTTTTGCCTCCTCCCACATAACATTAGGCTCATTGAGCGAATCTAGAAGTATTTTGCTCCCAATATTACTTGTACAGATAATAATGGCATGTGTAAAATCAACTGTTTCTCCCTGAGTGCTAGTGAGTCTTCCTTCATCAAAGATTTGTAAGAAAAGATTTAATATATCTGGATGTGCTTTTTCTATCTCATCGAAAAGAACTACTGTGTGGGCATTTCTCTTAATTCTATCTATTAATGAAATCTCTGTTGTTCCTAGTAAACTATCACCTTCAGATGTTCCTAGGAATTTATTGATACTTGAAACTTCCTGATATTCAGACATATCTAATCTTATGATTGTGTCTTGTGATCCAAAGTATTCTTCCCCTACAACTTTAGCTAGATATGTTTTACCTACACCTGTAGGACCAATGAAAAGGAAAGAACCTATTGGTTTGTTTGGATTCCTAATATCTGCTCTTGCTCTTCTTAATGCTTCGGATATTGCAGTTACAGCTTCATCCTGTCCTACCACCTTACTCTTTATATTTTCTTCTAACTTCATCAATTTATTACTTTCATCTTGGTCTATCTGTGCAATATTGATATTTCTCTGTATTGAGATTGCTTTTGATACATGTTCAGCTGTAATCTTGTTTATTCCATTTGCTTGCGCCCATGAACATGTTGCCTCTATGGTTTGCACTGCACTACTTGGTAATTTCCTATCTCTAATATATCTTTGAGCAACTTCTACTGCTGCAACAAGGGCTGGGAATGTGATAAAGCAATTAAAGTTATTCTCTAATGATGGAATTTTACTTTCTAGGATAGTTAGAGCATCTGCTGCAGAAATTTCTTTGGTCTCTATATTTGTAAAACTCTGTCTAAGAGACTCGTTTGCGTAGAAATATTTTTTGTAATCAGCATAGTTGATACTTCCAACTATTGGGAATTGACTGTTTAATATATATGGAAGCATCATTCCTGCAATACTGTGTCCACTTTCTGCTGCTTTTACAGGTATTATCTGTTGTATTTCATCTATGTAAAGAATTGTATTTCCAGCTTTTGCTAACTCAGTCATAGCTTTGATAACTAACTCTTCCATATTTCCTGTGTTTTGTGAGTGCGCGATTAAAGCATTGATATCCAACTCTATAATTCTTTTGTCTTTTAGTTGGATAGGCACATCCCCCCTATTAATTTTTTGTGCTAGTCCTAGAATGATACTGGATTTACCAACTCCTGGTTCTCCTATCAGCAGTGCATTTTTGTTGGTAACCTTACCTAGTGTTGAGATTAAACTTTCTACTTCTTCATCATGTCCTATTCCAAATATATCCCTCGATTCTGCGATTATCTTGTTAATTTCTTTGCTAAAGTGTCCAAGGATGAAAGTCCATCCATAAATCCAAGCTTTTCCTATGCCACCTTTTCGGTAGTATGGTACATCAGGATCTAATAATTTTGCTTTCCTGTTACTTAAAAAGTTATGATATTTGACAACTTCTCTAAGGACATCTGTATTTAGATTCTCTTTCTGTAATAATTTCTGTATAGAAGAATTGATTTTTGTAATTGCTAAGAATATATGTTGAGGTTCGATACATTTACTTTCGGTTAGTAGAGCTTCTTCTAAAGCATATATAAGTAAACCTCTAATTGATGTGAAGTCAAAATCTCTTACTTCCTCATTTGTGATACCTGCTTCTTTTAGTTTTTCTTCGTGTAATTCAAATCCACTTCTTCTAAGAATCTGTTGAATTTCAAGACTTTCTTTGATTAGGGTATTGTAACAGGTATGGGTTTTAAAGGTTCCGTTAATACAGAAATCAGACAGTAATTGTATCGTTTCGGAGGAAATGTAGTTGACAACATCTAAACTTGCATATCTACCAAATTTAAAACCAACAGTATTAATTTCATCTAAGTCTTTTTGAGGTATGTTCTTTATTTTAGGGAGATTAATTTGTTGGTTTCTATCTCCCCAGAAGTCATGCCAAAGGAGTAAGATAGAGAATATTGATATTCCGAATAGGATATTTACAATGGGTAGGTTTAGTATTTTTGTAATTTGTGGATAGTCTTGTAAGAGTGATGAAAACTTAAGGATATATGTTACTGCTATAAGGGCACCAGGTATTAGAAGAATATTAGTTACAATACTTTTAATATTTTCAAATTTTTCGTATTTTGGACTACTTGTTAATAGGTATTTAATTTGTGGTGTGGAAATGGAAAAAAAGTTATCCCTTGTGAGTAGAAATATTGATTGATCTTCATTGTCTGGGATTACAAACTCTTTTTTAGAGATAGAGAAGGAATTTTTATTCTTGTTATGTATTCCTATTATTGTTTTTTGTTTTGCTCCGAACTCTATTGCCATTTTTGGAATGTAGAAATAATTATAAATACAATGGTTGCGACTGGTAGGATTAGCCAAATCAAGATAAATAGTACGTAGATTAACATGATAGAAAGATATATTGCTAAAGCTATTGGAAGGTAAAGTAGTTTGATAAGTATCCCAAAGAAAAATCCAATTATTGTTCTATCTCTGTGCCATGGTACAAAAAAGTTTTTAAAAAGTAGTGTGATAGAGAGGTTGTCGTCTACTATGACTGATAATCTTCCTAAAACTTTTAGATGTCTAATAGGCATTCTTACATACCACCAAGTAAGGAAATCTTGAATGTAGTATATAAGGATTTGTACATATGAATCAGTATCTCCTGTATTAATCAGTTGTTGACCTGTATTGTCTAATAAATTTTTTTGTTCCATTTGGGCAGTATTTCTTCTTCTTAACAGTTTATGTGAAAATCTCTTCTCTTGCAAGGTCTGGCCTAGGTCTGCCCCTGATTCATAACTTTTTAATCTGTCCAAATGGTCTCCTACTACTAAGTAATTACAATATTTAATGTCTCCCTAGACCAAAATTGTTACAAAATACGGGAGGTGTTTTCAAGAAAGGTTTCTGTGGAAAGGGTTGGAAGATGATTAAATCTAGATTAACGTGGGGCAGACCTAGGTCAGACCTGGTGGGTTAAATTTTCATTCCAACATCCCATGCTCTCCAGGTAACTGTTCTTAAGTTTCCAACTTCATGACAATCTCCTACTAGATGGATTTTGCGTTTTGTCTCAGGAATAGTTTTCGGATTATACCCAATTGACATAATGACAGTATCTGCCTCTATGAATATTTCCTCTCCATCTTTGTTCTTTATGGCAACCCCATCCTTTGTTATCTCCTGAACGGAAGCTTCTAGATGGACATCAACATTATTTAATGCAAAGAATTCTCTGAGATATGAACTGTTTGCCAAACAGACACCTCGAACAGCTATCAAATCATTTCTTGCCTCAACAATGATAGGTGTTTTTCCTTTTTGATATAGATCTAGTGCAATTTCACATCCAGTTAAACCTCCACCGATGATAACGATTTTATCTCCGGCTTTAGAATTATCTTTCAAATAGTCACATGCTTCAATTGTATTCTCAAACCCTTTTATCTTTAATCTCTTTGGTGTTGCACCTATTGCTACAACAACCTCATCTGCATCTATTTGATCTAAATCTGTAACTTCAGTGTTAAACTTAATTTCAATTTGTAAATCTTTCATCTCTTTCTCATACCAATCAAGCAAGGCTTTCTCTTTATCCTTGAATGCTGGGGTTGAAGCATATGTGAAAACTCCTCCTACCCTGTCGGTCTTTTCATAAATTGTTACCTTATGACCTCGTAGTGTTAAGAGTCTTGCAACCTCCATTCCTCCTATTCCTGCTCCTATGATTGCAATATGTTTAGGATTTTTTGTTTTAACAATCTTGTATTTCTTGGACTGCATAGTTGTTGGATTTAGTGCACATCTTGCCATCCCTGCGTTATCTGAAATTGATTGGTCATTTCCTACTCCTTTGTAATGAGCCATGCTGAAACAAGCATTGTGACAACAGATACATGGCTTTATACTTTCCTCATCACCATTCATGAGTTTTGTAATCCACTCTGGATCAGTAAGGAACTGTCTTGCAACTCCCATTGCATCTATCTTCTTTTCTTTTACTGATTCAGCTGCTGCTAATGGTGTCATCCTACCTGCACAAACTACAGGGATGTCAACAGATTTTCTAATTTCTTCAACATCTTCAAGATTACAGTTGTGAGGCATATACCCTGGAGGATGAGCCCAATACCAAGCATCATATGTTCCATTATCACAATTTAACATATCATACCCTGCATCTTGTAGATATTTTGCAGCTCGTCTTGACTCTTCCATATCTCTTCCTACTTCGGTATATTCTTCACCTGGAAGTGCTCCTTGGCCGAAACCTTTTGTTTTAGAAACGACAGAGTATCTGAGTGACACAGGGAAATCTTTACCACACTCCTTTTTAATTGCCTGTACTATTTCAACTGGGAATCTATATCTATTTTCAAATGAACCTCCATACTTATCATCTCTAAAGTTTGTATATTTCATTGTAAATTGGTCAAGAAGATATCCTTCATGAACAGCGTGTACTTCAATACCGTCAACTCCAGCCTCTTGGCAGAGTTTAGCTGTTTTAGCAAAACCATCAATGATTTCCTGTATTTCTTTTTCTGTCATTGGCCTTGACATTACAGATTCAAGCCAACGGTTTGGTGTTGCACTTGCACTAGCTGTTAGGTAATCAACATCAATGACTGGCTTAAGAAGTGTTCCTAGCAATTTATTATGATACGCCTCTGCCATTAGGTGATTAATTGCTAAACTTCTCCCGAAACCTGCACCTAGTTGAATGAATAGTTTGGAACCTGTTTTATGAAATTCATCCATAAATTCTTTAAGTTCTTTGAATTTGCCTTTACCTTTGTAGAGCCATTTCCCCCAAAGAATATCACGTATTGGTGCAATACCAGGGAGTATTAATCCTACATTATTCTTTGCCCGTTCTAAGATGAAATTGGCTGCTTCTTTGTCAAAATGATTACCTAATGGTTCCATCCATCCAAAGAGTGAAGTACCTCCCATAGATGTCATAACGATCCTGTTTTTAATCTCAAGATTACCAATTTTCCATGGAGTAAATAGTGGTTTGTACTCTTCTTTCATAAACCTTCCTCCTTTAATTTAATATTAATTAAAAGATACTATTTGATACTAAATAGTACAGAGTTAAGTTGTGGATTGCAAGGATTTTGGATAGGTTAATGAAAAAGAAAAGTGTGTGGTAGAATATATTTATGAATATATACAAACAGATACTTGAAAAGAAAGGTTATATATTGGCTCTTGCTCCTATGGAAGGTGTTACAGATACTGTTTTTAGGCAAGTTATTTGTGAGATTGGTAAGCCAGATTTGTTTTTTACAGAGTTTCTTAATGTAGAGGGTTTCTGTTCTAAAGGTAAAGAGAAAGTTATACATAGATTGGCGTTTAGGGACATTGAGAGACCAATTATCATACAGCTTTGGGGAAATGTTCCTGAATACTATGTAGAAACAATTGAATACCTTAAGCAGTTAAAACCTGATGGAATTGATATTAACATGGGTTGTTCTGTTAGGGATGTTCTCTCAGGAGGTAGAGGTTCTGCTTTGATTAATGATAAGGTTTTGGCTGGTGAGATTATAGAAGCAGTAAAACAGAGTGTTGGGAATATCCCTGTTAGTGTAAAGACAAGGATTGGTTTTGAGAAGATAGAAACAGAAGAGTGGATAGGTTTTTTGCTTGAACAGGGGTTGGATATGATAACTGTACATGGGAGACTCTCTAGAGAAGGATATGCTACTCCTTCTAGATGGGATGAGATAGCTAGGAGTGTAAAGTTAAGAGATAGTATTTCCCCAAAAACAGTAATCTTGGGAAATGGTGATGTTAAGAGTAAATCTCAAGCAGAGCAATATGTGGAAAAATACAATACAGATGGTGTTTTGATTGGAAGAGCAATATTGAATAATCCTTGGTTATTTTCAGAAGATTTAGAAAAACAGAATGGAAATATTAGCAAGGAAGAAAGAATTACTACCCTACTTCATCATTTAGATATATTCGAAAAAGAAAAAGGAGATATGGATATATTTAATAGTCAGAAAAAATATATTAAAGCATATATTAGTAATTTTGAAGGGGCTGTTGAATTACGAACTACCCTTATGAATTTAGATACTGTTGAAGGTGTAAGAGAAGTGTTGTTACAACTTGTTGGTTAAGTGTTATACTTTAATATGGAACTCTGGAAAGTATTACTAATTTCGTTTTTTGTAATCTCAACATTTGGTACCCTACTCCATTTTACTCATGGTTGGTTTAAGAAAGGAATTCTTTTACATGTTTTTTCTGCTTTGAATGAAAGTACATGGGAGCATATGAAGTTACTTTTAGCTCCTACTATTTTAGTTATTGTATTTCAGTATTTTGCTTTTAAGGGTGTTTATTCTAATTTTTGGAATGCTACTCTAGCCCTTCTTTTTATGGAACTTATCGCAATGCCACTACTCTTTGAACCCTTAAGAGTAATTATGAAAAAAGTTCCTCTTTGGTTAACAATTGTAATATTTTTTCTTTCAATAGCAATCGGGTTGTTGGTAGAGTATAGGATATTAACTAAGGGAATTTTATTATTTGGTGAGTTTGTTGCGACGGTGTTTGTTGTGATAATAGGTTTGCTTTTTGCAATTTTCTCTTACTTTCCTCCTAAGGCCTTTATCTTTAAAGACCCTGTTAGTGGAAAGTATGGGGATTATGCTCATAAAGATTAGAATTCATATTTTTCTCAAGAATATATATTTATTGATTGTTTTTACTTAACCACTCCCCTACTTCATTCCATAACTCATTTTGTGGTACTCCTACTTCTCCATCATTAACACATTTTGCAACAGTCTTTTTATCATCTCTAAAAGTAATTACCTGATCAAGAGGTGTTAATTCTCCTGTTTCTTTCTCAACAAAAGATCCTTTTGTATCAGATGTAAAACTTTGTATTTGATTTTTATCTATGTAAGTAACACATTCTCTAAGTATAATTTCTTTATTCTCTTTATCTTTCATTAGATTAAGAAAATCTTGAGATGTTAACCATCTATTAACATATGCCATATATGGACCAGGAAAACCATTTAATGCAGGAATATACCAACCTCCATCACTTACTATTAGTGGTTTTTGAACTTTCTCAAAAGCTTGTTTTGCTTTCATTTGTGATATCTCAATAATATCTTCTGATTGAGGTTCTATTATTCCCTCTACTTTTAATCCTTCAACCTTAATACCAAAAGGATTTAGGCGTTTATTTGCTGTATCTATTTTATTTTGATTAGAGGTAATGTATAGAAGCATATGTTTGTAATACATTGGTATTATAACACATTCTTTGTCATATCAATCGTTCCCCTAGGATTATCTTTGGGGCTTTAGCAAGACATCTTCTAAATTCTTTAAAGAATTTTTCTAAACCAGATTTAGTAGCTTTTGCGTGAGCGACTGGATCTGATAACTCCCAATACAGTATGTATGTTATAGTATCCTGTTTCTTTGTAAGTTTGATTGCAGGTTCAGCTTTCTTTACACCTTTAAAATCTGTAGACCTGTATGTGCGTTTCATATATCGAACATCTATAACACCAGGATATTCTGAATGATGTTTTTGTACTCGTTTAATTAAATCTTCAAATTCTGTGACTTTATCTGCTTTAACATCATAAATACAAATTTCTATGAAGTTCATAAACTTAATATAACAATTTATGTGTTATTTGTATATCTATTGTAATAAAAATAAAACCTTTAGTAAGGATATTAGTGGGCTGTACTTTCATATATGGAGCTTGAATCTCACATATGTTTATATCTACAATTAAATTAATCAATTTTATATGCATAGGGCTACCTAGCCCTATGCATAATACAAAGACCTAAGGGCTTAATCTTTTAACTCCACGATAAATATATGTAACTTCTCTTACATTTTTCACACCAAGCATCTGCATCAAAATCCTCGTAGGACCTGGTGCAAAACCGCCGTGTGGTGGACACCCATATGCAAAGAATGTTAAATAGCTAGAGAAGTCTTCAGGTTTAAAACCTTTCTCAATAATTTGAGATTTAAGAACCTCAAATCTATGCTCTCTAATTGCACCACTTGTTATCTCTAATCCTTTGTATAGTAAGTCAAAACTTTTAGTATACTTTGGCCTATCTTCATATCTCATACTGTAGAAGGCTCTAGATGAAGTTGGATAGTCGTATATAAAGACAAAGTCATGTGAGAACTTTTCTTTAATATATTCCCCTATCTTTCTTTCCTCTTCAGGTGACAAATCATCTTTTTTCTCTCCCTTTATCCCTAAATCTTTTAATATATTTTTTGCTTTTGAGAAGGATAGTCTCGGAAAAGGTAAAACTAGGATATCAATGTTCTGCTGATACTGTTCCTTAATCTCTAAAGAATATTTGTCCACAACATCTTTAAACATTCTAACAATCATCTTTTCTTCTTCTTGCAAAAGTTCTTCTACTGATTCAGTGTATGATATTTCAACATCATACATCGTAAATTCAGTATCATGTCTTGAAGTAAAGGAAGGGTTTGCTCTGAACACAGGTCCGACTTCAAACACTTTTTCAAACCCTGAAGCCATAGCCATTTGCTTATATAATTGAGGGGACTGTGCTAGAAAAGCTTTCTTCCCAAAGTACTTCACCTCAAACAACTCAGATCCTGATTCGGTAGAAGTAACAAGCGTTTTAGGCGAATGGATTTCTGTATATCCTTTTTCTATACAGTACTGTCTAAAAGCATTTTCCATTGTAGTCCATATTTTGAAGATTAAAAGGTTTTTTGGTTTTCTCAAATCTAACCAACGATAGTCTAACCTTTTTGATAGGAGTGTTTTGCTATCAGTTTTCTCAACTATTGGAATTGGAAGTGTTCTTATTGGTTCTGATAAAACTTTAAATGATTTTATTTCAACCTCGTATCCTTCTGGTGCTTGCTTTTCTTCTTTAACTAGTCCTAGTAGTTCGATAACAGATTCAATCTTCACTTGATCCAGACTTTTTGAAACATTTTTATCCAATGCAACACATTGAATTAAGCCAGTTATATCTCTTACTATCAGGAATGTTATTGAGCCTTGAGACCTAATAGTTTGTATCCAGCATTTTAAAAGTATTTCTTTTCCAATTAATTTTTTTATTTCTTTTATATATGTTCGTTTCATTCATTTTAGTATCATAATTAAAATATTAATAAGTTGTTAATAGTTAATTCTCCTCCTTTCGGAGGATTGTATTTTTTATTATTTAGATTGTATTTAAAACAAAAAACACCCATGTACTAAGACTATTAAATAATCTTGGTACAAGGGTGTTATTAGACACGGTGCCACCTTGTTTTGAATAAACAATTATTATTTATTCCTCATTGCCTACTCTTTTTGGAAAGAATAGGTTAAAGCTGTCTCGGGCTTTCCCGTGAGGTTCTACTTACAATTGCTTTCTTCCTCATGCTCATCTGTGTTAGCAGAGTCATAGCTTTACACTATATATTGTATCATAAAATGGTTGTTTGATACAAGTCTTCAGTATCTCCACCCATAACTTACTTAAATGGTTTTCTCCATCTTTATTCTCTCCCTAACCCCAATAAGGATCTCTCCAAGAGTCTTCGATAATTTCTCTGTCTCCTGGTTGTAATAATTTCTTTTGGATATATTTATGTTGTTGTAATATGGTGGAATATATACTACAACATCTTCTTCTGTTTCAGAATCTTTAGCTAACATTAAAGCTAAATACATTCCTCCTTTAAAATGTTTATATACACCTGGTTGAAATTTTCTTTTTATATGTACAATGTTTTAAATTAATTACTTTATTATATATAAATCTATGGAATGTGTAAGTTAAAATGAAGAGAAATAATTTCCTTTAGTGTATAATCCAAATATGAAAAATATTGTAAAACTAACACAAGAATATGTCCTTAGAGAATGCAAAAAGAAAACTAATCCATTTGGTATGAATGCATACAACCACCATTTTAAATCTGTAGTAATGTATGCAGAACAATTAGCTGAAAAAAGAAATGCAGACAAAGAGATTGTATTACTCTCTGCATGGTTGCATGATATCGCTAGTATAAAGGGGGATTATGAAGATCATCATATCATTGGGCAAAAGTATGCTGAAGAATTTCTAAAGAAACATAACTATCCCCAAGATAGAATAGAACAAGTTAAACATTGTATATATGCACATAGAGGTAGTAAGAATATTCCTAGAGAAACAGTAGAAGCGGAATGTGTCTCTGATGCAGATGCTATGTCTCATTTTAATACAATTGCATCACTATTCCATTTAGCAATGAGAGTTCATGGTTTAAGTGTGGAAGATGCTAATACTTTTGTTAAAGAGAAACTAGAAAGAAGTTACAAAAAACTAACACCTATTGGTAAAGAACTCATACAAGAAAAGTATGATGCTGTTATGAAGATTCTCTAATAGATACTGGTTATGTTTTCGGTTTTGAGGCAAGTTTCCTAGGTCTTATTCTGCTTGGTACTAATTCTTCAGTACAGTGTTTTCTTAATGGACAAGTTTCTTTTATCTCCTCTGTTCTTTTACTACATCCTTCACTTCCTAATAACCATAAGGCTTCTGATACATCCCTACACCTCCATTCCATTTCTTTACAAAGTTTAGTGATTAGTGGGAGGAGTATATTAAATGTTAAATGATGTATATCTATTTCACTGTTTAATTTTACTATACCTGTTTGTACAGCTATCCTTGCTATTTGAATATCAACAGGAAGTCCAAAAGTATCAATGTTTTCTAAAGGGTATAAATCAAACTTACCTACCCATTGTAAAAATAAAGCACTTAACTTAGGTCCTAATCTATAAAATTCTTTTTGCCATGTTTTCACCCTTGGTCCAACATAGAAGGCTTTCCATATTTTCCCTGCATCATTATCATGTTTCTGGAAAAAGTTTCCAATGTTATCATCATATTGGTTATGTAACACTTCACAATTGTGATACCAACCTTCTAATGCATTCTGTTGTCTTCCCATTGGAACAAGATACTTCTTGCATATTTCTTTGGTTGCTTCTTCTCCTCTTTGTACTACTTCACTTGGTTCAAATACCCATGCATATTCTGAAAAGTTATCTGGATTGTTACTTAGTCTGTCAAGGAATACTCCTGTTCTTGATTGTAAGATCATAGATGATGTTAAAAACAGAGAGTTAAGTAATTGTCTGTTATCAAGACCTTGTTCACAGAGAAATTTATAGTAATGTTCTTCAGGTAATTCTATCTCTTCTGAGTTCTCTCTTTGTTTTAGTGCTGTTGAAATAACAAGGAGTGCTCTGTCTTCATCTATTGTACAATCATATTTCTCTTCTCGTTTTTCTTTTTCAAAATCAGACTCCATAAATCTTTGTATAAGTGTTTGTTTTGGGGAGTATTTATAAAACGAATGGGCGATACGGGGCTCGAACCTGTGACCTCCACAATGTCAATGTGACGCTCTAACCAGCTGAGCTAATCGCCCACAGTAAGAACAATTCTATATCTTTTTTAATCTTTTTACAATCCAAAATCATTTTTAAGTTCTGAAAATCTTTTTTCTTTTTCTTTCCCTGTAAGCTTTTTGTCTCTAGTATTCATCCTCTGTTCATTAATCAATTGTACCCATTTCTTCTTCAAAAATTCAGGACTCTCTTCTAATGGCTCAAATCTTATAGATATACCCTTACTACCTGTTTGTATTACAGAAACAGTTAGTCCAAACTCCTCAGATTCTAAGAAATGTACTTGTATATTTCCATTCGTATAATTATCAGTAAGAGTTGTTGACAAATAATCACATAACATTACTTTCTCTATTTCTTCTTTAATAGTTAGATCATTATAATGTTTTACATCAATAACCCCATCTGCAATCAAATCTTTTATATAAAGCCGAACATCTGTACTTGTGATATTATTTAAAATTTGAGTGTCCTGATCTCCACTATCACCGTGATTTAGAAAGTCTTCAAGGTTTTTTCTTACGACATCTAAATCTTCCTGCTTCTGACAAGCATCAAACGGATCTCCTGTGTCTGTATAATATCTCTCTGGCATTATTATCTTTTCTTAATAATTTTATCTACCAAACCATAGGCCTTAGCCTCTTTGGCAGTAAAGTATTTATCTCTATCAGCATCCTTAGTAATCTGAGATATGCTCTTTCCTGTTTTTTCAGAAATCATTTTGTAAAGCTGTTCTCTAATCTTTAGTATCTCCTTAGCTTCAATTGCAATATCACTAGCTTGCCCTTCTACTCCACCAAGTGGTTGATGAATATGAATCTTACTATTTGGTAATGCAAACCTTTTTCCTTTTGCACCATTAATTAGGAGCATAGTTCCCATAGATGCAGCTAATCCTACAGCAGTAGTTGAAACATCTGGCTTAATGTAGTTCATAGTATCAATAATTGCCATACCTGCTGTAATATATCCTCCTGGTGAGTTGATAAACATCTGGATATCTGCCTTAGGATCTTCCTTCTCTAAAAAAAGAAGCTGTGCAACTATAGTATTTGCCATATTTGTCTCTATCTTTCCACTAACAAACACTATCCTATCCTTTAATAATCTAGAATAGATATCATATGCTCTCTCACCACCTCTTTCTTTTTCAATAACTGTTGGTATTAAACCCATATATCAATTCTTAAAAACTTAAACAGGCAGTTACTATTCTCCTAGAACTTCTTTTATAAATTCTCTAAATGCTTTCTCTTTAACTTCTACTCTCCTAACATACTCTTTCCACTCTTCATTCTCAAATATTGTTTGATCTTCTACTTGAGGAGATTTTGATTTAATCTCCTCTATTTTCTTTGCTAAATCTTCATCTGTAACTTTTATATTTTTCTCTTTAGCATAGAGTTTTAAGAAGACATCCGTCTCCAATGCTTCTTTTGCATCTTTTAACCAAAGTTCTCTCATCTTCCCCATTGTAATATTATTAGCCTTAAGGAAGTTATCAATCTTTGTCTGGTCATGTCCCATATCATGAACAAAAGAATGTTCCCTCTCTTGTGCTTCATATTCAATTGCCGGTTGTGGAATCTCTATTTTATTAAGTTCAATAGCTTTATTAAAAGCTTCTTCTTCTGCCTTCCTCTTTGCTATTATCTCTTTCTGCTCTTTAATTGTTTTCTTAACAAATTCCTCTAACTCTTTTAATGTTTTCACACCTTCAATTTTAATTTTCTCTGCCATACCCTTTGCCCATTTATCATTAATCTCTTTCTCTCCAAGATTTTCATTTTTAAAAAGATTATTTAGAGCATCATTAACTTCTTTCTTAGATACTGAAACTTTTTCCTTTGTAACTTTAACTTTGCTTAAGTATCCTAGCTTGAACTCTGGCATAACAGTAATTCCTACTTTAAGCTCTAAATCTTCATCTTTTGATAGATCTGGGAAGTTCTTGTAATCTGGTGGTGCAATTGGATTAATATTTTCTTTCTGTAATGCAGTAGTTAAATACATTGGAACTAACTGTTCTAATACTTTTGTTTTAATACTTGTGCTAACTTGTGGTTCTACCAAATCTGTAGGAACTTTTCCTTTTCTAAAACCATCTATTTTAGTATTACTAAGCTCTTGCTCGAGGAGTGCTTTGTAACTTTTTTGAAAAGCATCCTTTGAAATTGTAATTGTAAATTCAATGGTACTTTTATCTATATCTTTTCTTGTGTAAAAATCGTTCATGAGATATTTGTATTAAATTATCGCTGTAATTCTACACTTTTTGATATAGTTTGTCTAGTTTGGCAATCACAACCAGTCTCTTCTCTGATGTCCATAATGGTGTACATGTAATTAAGGTAAGTCTGTAGTCATCAGTATCTTTTACTACAGAGATATCATTCTCGTCAACAATTTTAATTTCAGTTACAATATATTTCCACTCTCCCTCATCATGTTTCAATACAATTTCGTCTCCTATCTTAACTTTGTCTAGATTAAAGAAAGTATCTTTTGCTGGAGGTAAATTAAGAAATCTGTGCCCTATTATCACAGCATTTCCTTTCTGTCCTGGATATTTTGAGATAGGAAAATGCCAAAAACCAGAGTCCATTGCTTGTGAGGATGTTCCTTGGAATACCCTTCCTTCAATTAGTACATTGTCAATGCTTAATGTTGTATTTAGCTCTTCGAGCAATTTGGTATCAAGAATGATGTCTGTAGACTTGATAGATTCCTCAATTGAATCAGCTGAAAACTCTTCTGTTTTAAACTTATCAGGTGTTGGAGATATTGTCGTAAGTAAGGTGATGAATGTCTCTTTTGTCCTGTCATATATATTTAGTTTTTTAAGCTTTAGAGCGATATCATTGTAGAAAGGATATGTGATGAAAAAGAATATTGGTGTAAGAACCAATAGTATGAGGAAAAGAGTTAATGTAATTTTAATTGGTTTTTTCATAAATATATTGCTATTCTACTAAATTTTATAAATAGTTGCATTATTCCTGAAATTATATTATTCTAAATTACCTAGTATATAAATTTTAATATGGGTTAAAAGTGGCAAAGAAAAAAAACAAATCTGCCAAGAAAATCACTGCCAAAAAAGTAAATTCTTCAAAGGATTCTATGCTCTCTAAGGTAGAAATCAAAGATATCAAGGACAGATCTCTTTCAAGACTTATAGGAACACTGTTTATTGTTATTGGCTTGTTACTAATAGGATATGGTGTTTTCTCCTTTGTTAAGGGAGAGAAGAATCCAGTACTTGATGAAACATTGACACCTCCATCTTTAGCTGAAACTCCACTTGCTATTAATGGTGAGGAGATAATTGTTAAGGGAGAGGCTTCTGGTTACAAGAGAGCACAGATTTACTTAGATAATGAATTAGTAAAAACGGTGAGGATAAATAAGGATGGGAAATATGAGTACAAACATAAGATTGAAGGTGAAGGAAAGTACATTCTTTCAACAGCAGCTCTTAAGGGTTGCTTTAAGAAGACTACAACTCCAAAATCAGATCCAATAATTGTTACAGTTGATAGAACAGCACCAGAATTAGCAAAAATTAATTATCTAGAAGAGGTAGGTACTGAGACTTTTGCAATAACAGGAGAAGGAGAACCAAACACCTTTGTAATTGTAAAGAGAGGTACAGATGTGTATGAGACTGAAGTTGGAGAAGATGGTAAGTTTGTTATTAAAGACATTACTCTTAGAGATGATGGTGTAAATGTATATTCTGTTGTTCTCAAAGATGAAGCAGGAAACACAAAAGAGGTTGAGGAGAAGGTTTCAGTCATATATTCAGAGCATAGCTCTGTAAATGGTAATGCAGTTATTGATTCAGACTTGCCAGTAGCAGCAGGAGAATTAGAATTAGCATTATCTATTATTAGAGATGGAAAGATGATGGCAATACTTGGTTTATTAGCTTTAGTAGCATTTCTTGCATCGTCTGGAATAGTTATTTTGAAAAAGAATAGAATAGCGTAATAGAATTGTGGTATTATTGTAGAGATAATATAAGCGATTGATACCACATATGGCAAAAGTTTACTCTGTTGATACTAAAGAGAGTTATGGGGGTGGAGAACCTAGGAGAGTTCTTATAGACCTCTCCCCTACTCTTTTAACTTTGATTTTTTTTGTTTTAGCTATTGTGTTTTTTGGTAAGCAGTTAGTATCAATAGTACTTTTTTTGATGCTTTCCTTTGTATTTATGTGTACTATGCGACCTATTGTTGGTTGGTTTATGAAACAGAAGGTGACTAAGGGTTGGGCCATATTCCTTTCTTATTTTTTTCTCTTAATTTTCATCTTGATAATTTTAGCTATAATTATTGTTCCATTTATAAATCAGGTTGGAGGGTTAATTAATACTTTGCCTGATTGGATTGCAAAGTTGCTTGATTTTCTTAATGGTGTAAATATTGGTGGTATTACGATTGATGTACACTCTGTTGAGAAAACAATTTCAGATAGTCTGAAATCTCTTACAACATCAGATAGTGTTAAGAATGTTACTTCTGCTGTTGGTGGAGTATTTAATAGCTTTACTACATTTCTTTCTGCTACAGTTTTGTCAATTTATTTAGTTGCAGAGCATGATTCTCTAGCGGATGTCTTGTTTATGAGAATTAGATCTAAAGAGAAGACAGAGAGAGTGAAAAAATTGATGGAAGAAGTGGAAGATAAACTGGGTAGTTGGGTTTTGGGTCAAGGTACTGTTAGTCTTATTGCTACTCTATTTTCCGCAATAACTCTTTCTTTATTTAAAGTGCCGTTTGCAATACCTTTAGCTGTTTTTGTTGGAATAATGGATGCTATTCCAAGTATTGGTGCAACATTAGCAGGACTTGCTGTGGGTATTGTTTCTTTGATTACAGTTGGACCTATTAATGCTATTATAATTTTGGTTTTGATGGTTTTGTACCAGCAGTTGGAGAATAATTTAATTATTCCCAAAATTATGGGAAATGTAGTTGGTGTTAAACCTTTCTACATTATGGTAGGTGTGATTATTCTTTTGATTCTAGCAGGTCCTCTTGGTGCTGTTATTGCAGTTCCTTTTATTGTTTTAATTAAAATTCTTTACGAATTCTATATAGACTTGCAAAAATTAGAAGCTAAAGGTATTGTTAATTAAGAAATGATTTAAGTTTTGTACTGCCCTATACAATGAGTAGCGAGAGCTCAAAGAAGACAAATGTATATTTTTTTGAAGATTATTCAGCTAAGGAGCTTAATGAAGATAAAGTTGGACGAAAAGGTTTAAGTCTTTTTAGGCTTAAGGATATGGATGTTCCAGTTCCAGAGTTTTTTGTTGTTTCTAGTGAGGTTTTTGTTAAACATGCATTAAATGTTTTTAAAAACAGCCAAGGTAAATTATTAGCAAAGGGGAAAAATCCTGAGGCGAGAGAAGTTGAGGCTGTGATGCTTAGTGAATCTTTTGAGAAATCGGTACAAGAGGAGATACTTTCAGCATATACTAGATTATCTGGTTTTACAGATGCTTGGGTGTCGGTTAGATCGTCAGTTGTTTTTCCTGCAGATAAGGAGGTTTCTTTTACAGGTATTTTTTCTACAGAATTAAATGTTAGAAAGTATGATGAACTTCTTCCCTCTATTCAGCGAATATTTTCTTCGATGTTTTGTGATGATGTTGTTGCTTATGCTAGTAGGATGAATATAGATATCTCTGATGTGAAGATGGCTGTGGTTGTGCAGAAAATGGTTCAGTCAGAGGTTGCTGGTATTATATATACTGAAGATCCTATATCTCAGGATAATACTAAGTTAAATATTGAGGCAGTATATGGATTAGGAGATGTGATTGCTTTAGGTGAGATAACTCCAGATACGTATCTCCTTAACAAGAAAGATTTATCCACTGTAGAAAAGCATATTGCACCACAGGAGTGGATGAAGGTAAGAACAATGAAACAGGCGAAGAAAGGGACACAGGGAATTGAGAAGATAAAGATTTCTAAAGGTTGGAGTCATAAGCAGAAATTGTCAGATAGGGATATTGAGGAGATTTCCAAAATTGCTTTAGTTATTGAAGATAAAAGTAATGAACCTCAGAATGTTGAATGGGTTCTCTCTGGTGGAAGATTTTGGGTTTTGCAGAATAAACCAGTTAGGTATAAGTCTTTGGATTATAAAATTCAAAATGAGGGTGTTTTAACTGTTAGAGCAAATATTAGAGAAGAGATTTTAGGTTTTCTTGAGAAGTATAGGAGTAAAGATGAGATGATTTCTTCTGCTATGACCGAGGCTAAGAAGATAGTTAAGAAGAGTAATGATGAAGATATCAAGAGATTAGAGAAGTTAATATATCAGGCAAAGAAAGAATTAGATACAGAGTTAGTTAAGGAGGAAACAAAGAAGGAGGATTTCGTTATATCTGGAATTGGGGCAAGTTTTGGAATTGTTACTGGTAAAATTAATATTGTAGATGCACCTGTAGATAAGAAATTCACAAAGTCAGATATTCTTTTGATTAAGAAATATTCTTCAGAGATGGAAGGTATGATTCTTTCTTCAGGAGGTGTTTTGATGGAGACTGGAGGTTTAACAAGTGATACAGCGATTCTTTGTAGGGAGTTTAAGATTCCTGCAGTTGTTGGTGCGACATCTGCATCTTCATTGTTGCGAAATGGGGATTTTGTAAAACTTGATGGGAATTCAGGAACTGTATACAAGAGCGAGAAGTTGGAGAAGGAGTTGGAGAAAGAATTACATCCTGTTGCTGGAGCGTATGCTAAAGGTGAGGTTAGTGTGAAAGATAAAGAGAAACTTGAGTTGGGAAATGAAGATACCTCTACCCCACCGAAGGATATTACATTACCACCTACTGCTACTAAAGTATTTTCTATGGTTGATAGAGATTCTAAGAAGCTGTTTGACTATGTGGGAGATTCAAATGGAATTGTGTATATAGATTTGGACAAGATAATGATTCAAGATGGGAGACATGTCTTGCAATATGTGCACGAGAAAAAATTCCTTGACTATACTAAGAAAGTTTGTGATAAGATTTTAGGATATGTAAACTTGGTAAAGGGAGATGAGGTTGTAGTAACAATTGGTTCAGCAAAAGTTAAAGATTTTAGGGGGTTAGTTGGTGGAAAGAAATTTGAGGATGACTCTTTATCTGCTGAGGCTAATGGTGCTATCCACTATATAGCAAATCCTGAGTTATTACGAAGGGTTGCAAGGATTATTCGTAAGATTAGGAATGTGTATAAGAAAAGGAATGTTTCTTTGGGTATCCATGCTCCGATGAATGAGGATGTTATGAAAGAGATAAAGAAATTGCTTTCAGGTGAGAAATTAAGAAGGATGTCCTCCTTTAATATGTATGTTGTGTTAGATAATCCTTCTGAGGTTATATTGATTGATGAGATTTTGAATACAAAGATTGATGGTGTTATTTTGAATACTCCTAGGGTGGCAAGACAGATGCAAGGGTTTAAGGTTGATGAGAAGAATGCGAAATATGATTTGGCAAGATCTAGTGTGTTTAAGGTTTTGGATAATATTGTTGCTTCTGTTAGAGATAAGGCTGGGAAGGTGATAGTTGTTGTGGAGAACAACAAACCTCTTTTGAAGTACTCTGTACAAACAGGAGTTTATGGTGTCGCTGTTACACCAGAAGACATTCGAGAAGCTAGAAAGGTTGTAGCAGATGAAGAAGGCCGCATAATCCTCGGGAAATAACAGGTCTGACCTAGGTCTGCCCCGCGTTAATTTATTTTTCATTTTTTCTCTCGGAGATATAGCCATTTATATCCTTTTTTGATCTTTCGGATAGGCATTCCAGCTTCAAATGGGTTAAGTTCTAAATATCTTTTTGCATTTTCCAGATCTCTTATCTTCGGTAATCTTTTTGCTTGGAAAGGAGACTGAAACAAGTGTCCAACTTTTTTATAATGGCGATTAAAGTACATTACATAAGCTGTCATAAAACACTGCATAAAGTGAGGTATTGCCCTTATATCTGCCCCATTTTTTAGTATTAAGTGGAAGTGATTTGGCATAAGGCAATATCCGATTAACAAAAGCCTTTTCTTTTTCAAGTATTTATACAAAAGGTTTATAAAGATTTTGTAATCCTTCTCTCTTAAAAAGATATCCTGTTTCCTATTACCACGGTTATAGATATGGTAATAGCCACTTCTTCTATAAAGTTGTTCAACCTTTTCTTTTCTCATAGTTCTGATTTTCTCACATAATTATTAAATCTAGATTAACTAGGGGCAGACCTAGGTCAGACCTGTTGTGTTGTGGTATACTACAAGATATGGGAGAGACTCCGATGATGAGACAGTTTTTAGGTTTTAAGAGGCAGTATCCTGACAAGATAGTCCTTTTTAGAATGGGTGATTTTTTTGAGACCTTTGGAGAGGATGCTAAAATTGCATCTAAGGTTTTGAATATCACTCTTACAAAGAGAGATAAGAAGGCTAATGCAACTGCTCTTGCAGGATTTCCACACAAAGCGATTGACCAGTATTTACCTAAGTTTATAGAAGCTGGTCATTGTGTTGTGGTGGTAGATCAGTTAGAAGATCCGAAGTTAGCAAAAGGTATTGTAAAAAGAGGTGTTGTTAGAATTGTTACACCAGGGACTGTAGATGGTGATCAAGCAAATGCTGTTCACAACTCATACCTTGCAGCTTTTCATTTCTCTAAGAAAAATGTTTTTGTCTCACTAGCAGATATCTCCACTGGAGAGTTTCTTCTACTTAATGAAGGAAAAGGAAGTGGATATATCAACTCTGTTCTCTCTGCTTACAATCCAGTAGAAATTCTTTTGATTGAGGGAGAGAGTAATGAAAATCTTAATCATCTACCTGTTCAGTTTTTAGATAAGGGTCTAAAAAATATTCAATTTAGCGAAGAATTAGTTAAAGATTTTTACAATCTGAAAAATGTAGAAGCTATTGGGTTGGAAAAAGATTCGGAGTCAGTTGTTCCTGTTGCAATGATTCTTAAACATATAGAGGAAACACAATTAATGAATCCTACTCATATCCTTAAACCTAAAAGAGTTTCTTTGGATAGTACAATGATTTTAGATAGAGCTACAATCCGAAATCTTGAGTTAGTTTCAAATGCATATAGTGGAGGGATTGAAGGTTCTCTTTTTTCTGTATTGAACAGGACAAATACTAGAATGGGTACTAGACTACTCTACTCCTGGGTTCTTAATCCATTGATAAACAAGAAGGAGATAGATGAAAGGTTGCATGTTGTAGAAAAGTTTTTTGAGAATGAAAATGTTCTTAATGAAGTAAGAGAGAAACTTGATGGTATTAATGATATTGAAAGAATTGTTGGAAAGATAGGTCTTAACAGAGTTAATGCTAGGGATATTAAAGCACTTGAAGAATCTCTTCTAAATTCAATTGAGATTTTAGAACTAGCAGAGAAGAAGTTGAAAATTAAGGAGAAAGATTTAGATAGAGATTTCTTTAATGAACTAGCAAAAAAGATTAACAGAACATTTGTGGAAGATCCTCCTTTGGTAATAACAGAGGGAGGGATAATTAATAAAGGTTTTAATGATGAGGTTGATAGATTAAGATCTCTTTCTGGTGATAGTAAGGAATGGTTGAAAGAATTTGAGGAGAAAGAGAAAAAAGAAACAGGAATTCCTTCCTTAAAAATAGGTTTTAACAATGTCTTTGGTTATTACATTGAAGTAACTAGAACTCATTTTGATAAGGTGCCAGATAGATATATTAGGAAACAGACATTAGTTAATTCTGAAAGATATATTACAGAGGAATTAAAAGAGAGAGAGGATATTATCTTGAATGCTCATGATAATCTCTCTGCTTTAGAATACAAATTGTTTAATGAATTTAGAGAATCTCTTCTTCCTAGTCTAGAAAAATTGCAGAAACTTTCCCAGGTGATAGCAAAGATTGATGTGTTATCTAATTTTACCTATGTGGCAAAAGATTTAGATTATGTTAAACCAGAAATTTTTGAAATGGGAGAGAATGATGGGATTATTAAGATAGAAAAAGGCAGACATCCAATTGTAGAATCTCTAAGCTCTGAGGATTTTATTTCAAATGATACTGACCTATCTTTATCAAAAGGTAGTATGTGTATTCTGACTGGTCCTAATATGTCAGGTAAGTCAACATATATTAGACAGGTTGCAACAATTGTTCTGATGGCTCAGATAGGTTCTTTTGTTCCTGCACAGAGTGCATCTATATCAATTGTAGATAGAATCTTTACAAGAGTTGGTGCATCAGATGATTTGTCTAGGGGGAGAAGTACTTTCATGGTAGAAATGGATGAAGCTGCTAACATTATTAACAATGCTACAAAGTATAGTCTAATTGTTCTTGATGAGGTTGGTAGAGGTACAAGCACATATGATGGAGTTAGTATCGCATGGGCACTAGCAGAGTATATAACTAATGAACTTAAAGCGAGAACTCTTTTTGCTACTCATTATCATGAGCTTCTTAAACTTTCGGAGAAATTCCCAGATGCTGTTAGTAACTACAATGTTTTAGTAGAAGAAGATTTAGAAAAAGGAGAAGTAATATTTTTAAGAAAAATAGTTGAAGGTGGAACAGATAGAAGTTATGGAATATATGTAGCCAAAATGGCTGGTTTGCCAGAGAAGATTATTAAAAGAGCTAATGAAATACTGGAAAGTTTTGAACAGAAGAACATGTTTGCATCTAAAAAAGGACTTAGAGAAATATCTTTTTCTACAAAAGAAGAGACAAAATCAACAATAAATGGCATACAATATCCGCTCTTTACTGCTAAGGATTCAGAGATAGAGAGAGAGATCCAAAAACTAGATACTGACAACTTAACACCACTTGAAGCGTTGAAGAAGATTGTTGAATGGAAAAAGAAGATTTAAATAGCTATCTGATATCCTGTTGCTCTCCTGTTTTTTATTAGTCTAAGTCCTATGCCCTCTTTTGTTTTCTTGTTTATTCTATGCACTGTTACTTGTAATGCTTCTTTTGAAATCTCAGAATCTCTGCTGTTAGTCATGACAGATTTCATTACTGAAAATTCTCTATTTGTGAGGTAGACCTTGCAATCATTGTATGTTACAGATGAGGAATCTTTACATAGTGTAATTCCTTTGTATCTGTACTTCTTACATTCATTTATCTTTAATATCCCAAGATATTTTTTAATTAGGCAAGAAAGATAATCAAAGTTAATTGCGCAGAAGAGTATGTTATCAGCACCTGTTTCTAAAATAGTTTTAATGTTTTCAGGTGACGAGTTGTTTGTTAAGTATATTATTTTAGTACTAGTGTTTAGGTTTGTTACATTGTCCTTTTCAAAGAATCTTTGATCTGTAATTATGATGTCTGGAGGAAAATCTTCATTACAGCTATTAGGGTTTAAATGAAAAGTTAAAGGGATTTTGAGAGAGTAAACACTTTTTCTGATTTTATCGATAAGCTCTAAATCTTTTGTAAAAAGGTATAACTTGCGTATTTTCTCTTTAACCATACAAAAAGGATACAGAGGTGTTCTTACAAAATTCTTACTTTTTGGAAATTGTTTTTACAGCATCATTAATGCTTAGGGACAGTTGTTCTTTTGTCTCCATATTCTTTAGTTGTACAACATCTTTTTGTTCTTCATCTTCCCCTATTATCATTACCCATTTGTAATTTTTTCTATCTGCATACTTAAGAGAGTTTTTTAATTTCTCAATATCAGGATATATGTTTGAATTAATATCTGACTCTCTTAGTTTATTTGCAACATTCATTGTGTAAGGGAGAACTTTACTTTCTAAGGGGATAACTAAAACATCTTTTTTCTCTCTGTTTTCTTGTAACATTCCTCTGTCTTTAATTATTTCAGTTAATCTTTCTAAACCAAAAGATGTTCCAGTTGCTGGGACTTCTCTTCCAATATATTTACTTACTGCTTTGTCATATCTTCCTCCTCCACTAACAGAACCCACATTGCCATCTATGATTTCAAATTCCCAAACTGCACCTGTATATGATGCTAGTCCTCTTGCTAGTGAGAGGTCAAATTTAATATATTCATCCTCTATACCAGAGTCTTTTAGAATAGAGATGATTTCTTTAACATTCTGAATTCCCTTCTTTCCTACTTCTGATCCTGAAATTTCTTTCTCTATATCTTCAATGTTTTCTAGTTTTAGTATCTTTAAAAGTGTATCAACCTTTTTACTTTCAATTCCTTTATCAACTAATTCTTCCTTTACATTCTCCTCACCTATCTTCTGAAGTTTATCAATAGCAATATATACTGCCTCAAAGTTTTCTTGACCTAGTAAAAGAGAATCAACAATACCTTGGATTATTTCTCTACTATTTATCCTTGCTTGGTATTTCTTAAAACCTAGTTCTTTTAGAAAGTTTAATCCGAATTGTAAAATTTCAGCATCTGCAAAAGGTGAACTACTTCCTAGTGTATCTATATCCATCTGTGTAAACTCTCTGCATCTACCTTTTTGTACATTATCTGCTCTCCAGACGTTTTGTATTTGATACCTCTTGTATGGCATCTGTATGTCATTAATATTCTCTGCGACAGCCCTACACATTGGAATCATTAATTCATATTTAAGCATTACATCTCTACCTCCGTTATCTTGAAATTTGTAGTAAAGTTTCTCTGCTTCTGCCCCACTCTGTCCTAGAATTAGTTCTGAATATTCTAAAGCTGGTGTCTCTAAAGGCTCGAAACCATACTTTTCTGCTAATTTACGAAAAGTATCCCTGAGAAAATTACGGATCTTCATATCATTCGCAAAGTAATCGTAAAACCCTTTTAATGTTTGTGGTTTCATTTTGTTTTGCATAATGAATTATACCACATTAGAAAAACATGCACTGTCTCATAGTAAGTTAACTAATCGTAACAAAATACTTTCAAACTCTTTCTGCAAGTATATAACTTTACAAACCAGGTTGGTCTTGAAATTTACATACAAAAAGGGGCATAATGTACTGTATGAAATATAGTGTAGGATTTTCTAATTCTAAGAAAAGTAAATTTTCTTCTACTAGAAAGGGAAGAACTGTAAGAACTCTAGGTAAATCAGTTTCTGGTTTTGGATTTAATACATACAAGAATGTAAAGAAATATTCTTCTAATCGTATCGGTAGTACCAAATTGTCTAGGAGAGATAAAAAAGGTGGAAAAAATCCAGAATTTAAGAAGAGGATAAAGAAAGTGTTATATATTATTTTAGGTGTTGGATTTTTCACAGGATGTATAGGTCTGATAGTCTTAGGTGCCTATCTTAAAAAGATTGGTGATGCTCTTCCTTCTCCAGATCAGTTAATTGAAAGGTCATCAGATCAAAGTACACAGATTTTGGATAGAAATGGAAATCTTCTTTACACAGTTTATGGAGATGAGAATAGGGAGTTTGTACCTCTTGACAAGATTCCAGAGCATACAAAGAAAGCTTTGTTAGCGGCAGAAGATGCTGAGTTCTACCAACATAAAGGTCTAGATTATTTTGGTATTATGAAAGCTTTTTTTCAGAATCTAAAAGGTGGAAAAGTTGTGCGAGGAGGGAGTACTCTTACACAACAGTTAGTGAAAACAACATTATTGGAAGATCTCTTAGGAAAAGAGGCATATGAAAGAACTCTTTCTAGAAAGATTAAGGAGGCATTGATTACAATGCAGGTTGAGCAGACATTTACTAAGGATGAAATTTTACAAATGTATATGAATGAAGTGTTTTTAGGTGGTGTAAATTATGGATTCCAAGCAGCTGCCAACTCATATTTTGGTAAAAATGTAAGTGAATTGACATTAGCAGAGAGTGCTTTAATTGCAGGGTTAATTCAAAGTCCTAGTAACTATGCTCCAATATTTGGTGCTATGCCTGAGATGGCTAAGGTAAGACAGAACTATGTACTAGATCAATTGGAACAGAAACAAAGAATATTTGGTGTTTCTAAAGAGGATATAGAATCTGCAAGGGATGAAGAGTTAGTGTACAAAAGTAGTAGAATAGATATTAAGTCTCCTCATTTTGTTTTCTATGTTAAAGGTTTGTTGGAAGAAGAATTTGGTGTTGATGTAGTACAAAGAGGTGGACTCAAAGTAACAACAACTTTAGATCCTACTTTGCAGGGTATTGCAGAGGAGGAGATTATCAGGGGTGTTGCAGATAATAAAAGGCATAATGTTAATAATGGTGCAATGATTGTTATAAATCCTAAGAATGGACAGATTCTGGCAATGGTGGGTTCTGTTGATTATTGGAATATTGAGGATCCTAGAATAGATGGAAATGTAAATATTACAACCAGTATGAGACAGACTGGTTCTTCTGTTAAACCATTTGTATATCTTAATATGATTAGTCAGGGTTACGGTCCTTGGTTGGTAACACCGGATATTGATAATATCTCTTTTGGGAACTACAAACCTAAGAACTGGGATGGGAAGTATCTTGGATTAATGACAGCTAGGAAAGCTTTAGTTCTGTCTAGAAATATTCCTACTGTATATACTCTTCAGGTTGGTGGAATTGATAACTATCTTCAATTAATGCAGAAGCTTGGGATACAAGGGATTGAAAACAAAGCAAGTTATGGATTAAGTCTTGGACTTGGTTCAGCAGAGATGAGGATGTTAGATTTGACTAATGCGTATGCTAGCCTTGCAAATAGTGGTGTTAGGCACGATAGTGTGGCAATATTAAAGGTTGAAGATTCTAAAGGGAAAGTTCTTAAAGAGTTTAAGGAGTCAGAAGGACAGAGGGTTATAGATGAGAAAGAAGCCTATGTTGTTAACTGGATGATTTGTGATATGAATGGGTTTAATGATAGATATGCAAATAGATCCTTCTATATTGGAAAGAATAAACTTTGTGGAAAGACAGGAACAACAGATGGTCCTAAAGATTTGTTAGCCTTTCAATATAATCAGAGCTTGGTAGTTGGAGTTTGGAATGGAAATAACAATAATGAAGTCATGCCTGGTGGTTGGTCTTCAACTGTTTCTTTGGATATAACCAATTCATTCTTTAGAAGAGTGATAGATAAATACAATGAGTTCAATTTCAATAGACCTGCTGGTATTATGACGGCCTCTGTGTGTACTGATACAGGAGGGTCTCCTACAGATGAAGTTGAGTGTAACAAAGAAGCGTCAATATATATCGCTGGTAGAGGTCCACAGGTAGATGCAAGAAAGACAATAGAGGTCTGTACCGCAAATGATGCTATTCCTACTAATTTAGATGCAGCAAGGCTCTTTGGTCTGACGTCTCCTAAGATTCTTCTTACTACAAAATTAGAAAATCCTAATCAGGTAGATGCTTATAGATCTCATCTCTTAGGTTCAGGCACATATATTTTCGAAGAACCAAATACAGAACTTTGTCCATTACCTCTTGGTCCTGGTAATGCTCCAGTTGTAGATATTGTTAGACCGAGTTCTGGGCAGAAAGTAGAATCAGGTAAAAACTTAGAAATAGCTGGGTCTGTTCGTTTTGCTGGATCTCTAAAAGCATTTACAGTCAAAGTAAATGGTAGTAATATTTCTGGTGTAGGAGTACCAACAGTAAATGCAGATGGTACTTTTGTAGTGAATTATTTAGTATCAGGTAGTGCTCCTACTCTAAATATTGTAGTAAGTGTAAAAGATTCTGCAGGTAAGAGTGATAGTAAGAGTGTGTCTGTTAGTGTGTCAGGTGTTGCTGCTACTATTTCTCTAGTAGCTCCAACGAATGGTTCTACTGTGACTAAAGGAGTAACAGAAATGAAGGCTAATGTTAGTGGTAGTATTACAGGTGGTGTTCGCTTTACGATTATTAGTGGTAGTCAGTCTAAAACAGTTGATGCTGAAGAGAAAAGTGGGGCATGGGTTGCTACTCTTCCTAATGGTGTAGTTTCAGGATCTGCAAAAATATCTGCGTCTGCAAAGTCTTCTAATGGTACTGATATTATTAGCAACACAGTGAATGTGACTATTCAGTAAGAATGTTTATATGGTCTTGGCTCCAAATTTCTCCTTAAATTTCATTTTTATCTTCTCTGATATTGCCTTTATATCTTTATTTATTACTGTTTTCTTGTAGTTACTCCCAATGACTCTAAAAGTAGTTCTTTTTCTTTCTTTATCTTTTTTATCTTGATAAATATCTAGACCTTCTACTCTACCCCAACTATCATTACTATTCATTATTTTGTCTAGTTCTTTTTCCATATCTCCATATGTAACATTCATATCAGTTTCAAAACAGAAGTCTACAGAATAAGTTGGATATATTGGAATATCTCTAAATTCTTTTTTTATCATCTTAATTTCTAAAAGTTTGCTAAGATTGACATCTATACAACATGAATACTCAGGTAGTTTGTAACTTTCTTTAACACTATTTTTTATCTCTCCAAGAACACCTATTACTTTTTTATCAACAACACACAAAGCGGAAACATTAGAATCAAAAATATTTAAAATAGCTTTAATATCTTCATCTAAATCTTGTTCTAGAGAATCAGCAACGAGTACAAAGTCAGCCTTTACATTTCTAGTAGATAGGATTTTTTCTGTATATTTTTTGGCGAGATAGTACGAAGATTGTGGATTTGATATTGTTGAATCGATCATTACAGCTGAAAAATGCCAATCTTCTTTTGGAAGGGAGTCCTCACCAATATATGTGTTAATATGTGGAATATTTATTTCAAATAGACCAAATTTATTAAATCCTTTCTCTTTATTCTCTTTTACTTTTTGAAAAATGGATTGTAGTAGAGACACTCTCATTAAAGATAATTCTGGTGAAAGAGCATTTTTCACTTTGTATGTTAAGTCTGCATCTAAGTTAGACTTCTTGAAATTATCTAAACTTGTAAAACTATAAGTTAAAATCTCATTTAATCCTAAAGCAGATACTTGTTTTCTTATATCTTTTTTAAGATCAAATATCTTATTATCTTTTAATGATGTAATTGGTCTTCTAGGTAATTTAACATCTATGTTGTTGTATCCATATATTCTTGCTATGTCTTCATGAATATCTTCAGGTATCTGTACATCTCTTCTCCAGCTAGGTACTACAACAGTTATAAAGGAGTTATCAGATGAAGTTATTTTGTATCCTAAGTTTGTTAAGATTGTAGACATCACTTCTTTGCTTAGGTCTAGTCCAATATGTGTGTTTAACTTTTTTATATCAACAGTTACAATCTTTTCTTCATATGGTTCTTCGTATATATCTATAATCTCTGATGCTACTTTTCCTTCAGCTATTTCTTTTGCTAGTTCTACTGCCCTTAGAATAGCAGGGACACAAGCCTCTGTATCAAGAGAATGTTTGAATTTTGTAGAGGCATCAGTAGAGATACCTAACTCCATAGATGTCCTTCTTATACTATTCTTATCAAAGTTTGCTGATTCAAAGATGATTCTTTTACTGTTTTCATCTACAGAAGTATCTTGTCCTCCAATAACTCCTGCAATTGCAATTGGATGGTTATTATCTGCAATTACAATAGTTCTATCATTTAGCTCGTGAGTTTTATGGTCTAGTCCAAGTATTTTTTCACCTTGTCTAGCCATTCTTACATTTATAGTTACTTTATTATCAGGAGCAGGATCTATTTTTATAGTTTTGTCATAATCGAAAGCGTGTAATGGTTGTCCAAAGAGAGCTGAAATATAGTTTGTGATATCAATGATATTATTGATAGGTTTAATATCTAGCCTTAGTAAAGCTGACTGTAGCCAGATTGGAGATGGTCCTACAACTATATGATCCATAGCTACTGCTACATATCTTGGACATAGGGCTTCTGCATCATTAACTACCTGAATATTTAAACAATTTTCTTCAGGTTTAAGATTCTTTCTCTTATCTGTATACCATGAAGGATTTTCAAATTTATTACCAGTAATAGCAGTAAGTTCTCTTGCAATACCTACTAATCCAAATAGATCTCCTCTGTTTGTTAATCCTTTATTTTCTATCTCAATAGCGATGTCATTGAAGATAAAGTAATCAGCAAATGATGTGCCAGGGCTAGCATCTTCTGAGAGTCTCATTACATATTCATGATCAGGTCCAAGATTTAATTCTTTTTCAGATCCCAACATTCCATTTGATTGAACTCCTCTTAACTTTACAGATTCAATAATAATTGGTTTCTCTTCTGTGTATATTGTTGTTGGAACAATTGAACCAGGTGGTATGTATGCTACCTTATCTCCTATCTCTAATGTCTTATCACCTGCTACAACTTGAACTCTCTCTCTTCCTGTGAATACTTGATAAACTCCTAATTTGTCAGCATCTGGGTGTTCTTCTTTCTCAACTATTTCTGCAACTACTATCCCTTTGTAATCATCTCCAATGTTATGAGAGTATTCAACATTAGTAATATGCTCTTTTAAAAGTTTTTCGATTTCTGTACTTTCTACTGTAATATTCCCAATTGTTTTTAGTAGTTCTGTTGTTACTCTCATTAGAATTGTCTTAAGAAGTTAAGGTTAGAATCTCTCAAATATCTAATATCATTTATTCCCATTTTAATCATAGTTAATCTGTCAACTCCAAATCCCCATGCAAATCCTGAATATTCATTTGGGTCTATATCTGCTTCTCTTAGGACGTTTGGATGAATCATTCCACATCCCATTAGTTCTATCCATCCAGAATTTCCACATGTAGAACATCCCACTTTTTTACAGAATGGACAGCTAATCACAAACTCACAATCTGGTTCAGTAAATGGAAAGAATGATGGCTGTATTCTTACTTCTAAATCTGTTTCAAGATATCTTTGTAAAAATTCCTTAATAGTGGCGATCATATTTCCTAAAGAAACATTTTCATCTATATATATCCCCTCTATTTGGTGGAATGTATGTTCGTGGCTTGCATCTGTTGCTTCATGTCTAAAGCATCTACCAGGTAATACAACTGCAATTGGAGGAGGTCCAAACATCTTCATGGCCCTATTTTGCATTGTAGAGGTGTGTGCGGGTAATACTAAACCATCTTCTGTCCAGAAAGTATCATACATATCTCTTGCAGGATGTCCTACAGGAAAGTTTAGAGATTCAAACATGTGATAATCGTCATCAAGTTGTCTACTTTCTAAGATGTCAAAACCCATTCCTTTGAAGATACCTACAAGTATTTCAATATCTTTTGTTAATGGGTGTTGTGTTCCCTCTTCATCTAAGAACTGTGGTCTATCTTCTATTTTTGTATTGATATCAAAAGGTGCTGTTGGGTCAATCCTGTCTTTTGAGGAATATGTATTTGTAAAATTTGTATTACTTTCTATCAGTTCTCTTATGTATGTCTTAAGTTTATTGGCTTCTTGTCCATATTGAGCTCTCTCTTTCTGTGCTATTTTTGATATTTCAATAAAGGCTTTTGTTAGTAAACCTTCTTTAGACAGATATTTCTTTTTTAACTCTTCAGATGAGAGTGTTTCTTTATCTTTTTCTAACGAGGTATATATTTTTTGAAGATTTTTATTTTTTAATTCCATAATTTAGTATATAACATTGAGTGATAATAAAAAAGGACTCTTTTAGATTAAGAGTCCTTTAGTATCAATTTTAAAAGACTCTAAAGTGATTTTACTATTGTTGTAAATACTTCTGGATTATTAACAGCAATATCTGCTAGTACCATTCTGTTTAATTCAATCTTATTCTTCTTAAGACCTGCAATTAAATCTTTGTATTGAATATTATTGTTCTTACACGCAGCGTTAATTTTTGCAATCCACATTCTTCTCATCTGTGCTCCTCTTTTTTGTCTATGGTCATATGCATATTGTCCTGCATGCATATATGCCTCATGAGCTACTTTGTAGAGTCTGTTTTTAGTCATCCTGTAACCCTTAGTTTTCTTAAGGATTTTATCATGTCTTCTTTTTCTTGTTATACCAGTCTTAACTCTCATTTTTGTATTTACTAAATATTAACAATCTTTGCTATTATCCTTTTACTAACATTTTTATCAACTCGTTTACTATCACTTTGTCTTCGTTTAGATCTTGCAGATCTTTTAGTTTTCAAGTGACCTTGGTGACTCTGTTTGTATCTAAGAACACCCTTTTTATGTCCTCTAGGGTTTGACATCTTCACTCTTTTCTTTGCTGTTTTGTTTGTTCTTTGTCTTGCCATTTGGCCTAAATGTTACAAAAATATTATTACCTTCTGATATAGAATCGGGTTCAATGCTACTATAATCTGCGAAATTAGTCAATATTTCATCAAAAACTTCTTTGGCTTGTTCTTTTGATTGTCTCCCTTTTCTAAACATAGTTAACCTTACAGGATACCCCTTTTTTAGATATTCTAATGCTCTATTTATCCTATGTTCTGAATCAGCTTTATCTATTACAGGGGAGAACTTAAATTCTTTCACATCTCTCGTTTTTCCCTTCTTGTTCATCCTACTCTTCTTACTTTGCAAGTATGTGTATTTTGCATAGTCCATGATTTTACAAACAGGAGGTTTAACATTTGGACCAACCTCTACAAGATCAAGTCCTGCCTCTTTTGCCATTTCTAGGGCTTTGTAGGTTTTTACTACCCCTATATTATTTCCTTCTTGATCTATTAACTGTACCTCCTCTACCCTAATATATTCATTTCTCCTAGGACCATACTTCTTCCTTAACTCTTCTTGCTTATCAAAAGCCATTATTTATTTTTATTAAAAAATTAATTATTCTCTTCTACAGGAGGAGTAAAAGGTTCTTTTGTCCTTATCTCTTCCTTAAGATTATCTATAAATTCTTGCACTTTCATCAAACCTTCACTCTTGTTTTTTCTTGTTCTTACAGAGATAGTTTCAGTCTCTATCTCTTTATCTCCTACGACTACAATGTAGGGTATTTTCATCTTCTCTGCATCTCTAATTCTTGATTGCATGCTTTTTGCCCTATCATCTAGTTTTACTCTTAATCCAACATTGTATAATTCCTCATAAACCTGTTTAGCATAGTCATGGTGTTTATCTGATATTGGAATTACATATACTTGTTCTGGAGTAAACCAGAGTGGGAAATCTCCACCGTGAGTCTCTATTAAAAATGCAAAGAATCTTTCAAATGAACCGATTAATGCTCTGTGGATTACGAATGGCTCTTGTTCACTTCCATCTTGATCTATATATTTAATATTAAACTTCTCAGGAAGATTAAAATCTAATTGGATTGTTGAAACAGAATCTTCTTTCCCAAATACATTAACTGCTTGGATATCAATTTTGGGACCATAGAAAGCAGCATCTCCTGGCATCTCTTCAAACTCTTCTCCCCTATCCACTAAAACTTTCCTTAGAGTTTCTTCTGCTTGTCTCCATCTCTCAATATCACCAGCATATTTCTTAGGATTAGCTTCTCTGTCTGAAAGCGATAATCTAAATCTGTATTTCGTAAATCCAATATCTTTGTAAAATATAGCTAGAAGATCTAATACTTCATTTATTGAACTTTCAAGTTGTTCTGGAGTACAGAAAATATGTGCATCATTCTGTGTAAAACCTCTTACTCTTTGAAGGCCTTGTAGTTCTCCACTCTTTTCATATCTATATACAGTCCCAAACTCACCTAATTTGTATGGTAAGTCTCTGTAACTTTTTGGACTTAAGTTATATACCATCATACCAGCAGGGCAATTCATAGGTTTAAGATAGTATGTTTCATCATCTACTTCCATCGCAGGATACATGGATTCTTTATAGAAGCTTAAATGTCCAGATGTTTCAAAAAGCACAGACCTATGAATATGTGGTGTTAGAATATGTTGGTACCCAGCATTTCTCTCAAGGTCTAACATGTAATCTTCCAAGATTCTCCTTATCGTATATCCTCTTGGTAACCAAACAGGTAACCCTTGTCCTATCTCAGGAATTATTGCAAACAACTCTAACTGTTTACCAATTTTTCTATGATTTCTGTTTTCAATTTCTTCTTGATTCTTAAGAAAAGTATTTAATTCATTCTCAGTTTCAAAAGCGGTTCCATATATTCTTGTTAACATCTTCTTGGTTTCATCACCTCTCCAGTATGCTCCAGCAGTTTTTGTTAATTTAACTGCTCCGATATCCTTAGTAGATGCAACATGAGGTCCTCTACAAAGATCTGCAAATTCATTTTCTCCTGTGATAAAGAAACTTAATTCTTTTCCCTCTATTTCATCAATTAACTCCAGCTTATATATCTGATCTGTTTTTTTGTAATACTCTATTGCATCTTCTCTTTTCATCATTACCTGAGTTATTGGAAGACCTTGTTTAATAATCTTCTTCATCTCTTTCTCAATAGGTTTGAGATCTTCTTCTTCAATAGGTTCACTAAATTCAAAGTCATAGTAGAAACCATTATCAATTGCAGGACCGATTCCTAACTTGGCATCTGGATACAGTTTTAGTACTGCTTGTGCTAATACATGTGATGCTGAGTGTCTTATCTCTTCTAACAGTTCTACTTGTTGTTGTTCTTCATTTTCCATATACAAAAATAAAAAATATTAATTAAGAAATATGTGTGGATTGGAAATAACACACATTAGAAAGTGTGTGTTGTAAAAACTATTCTGTTTAGTTTTGATTTGTTTATACCGTATATTTTGTACACAGGTGTATTTTATATTTTTCATCTCAATTTTGCAACTAGATTACAGACCAGGTCTGTAGATTTATCTTTATCAGTAGAGGCTTAAGAGGTCGAAATTAAGGTTTTTTAATCTTACTATAGGAGTATTGTTTAAGATGAATATTCTTTTACTCTTAATATTTATTTAACAATAAAGAAAGAAATTACATTTAAACCAAAATTAATACTCTCAACTAATCTCAAATGCTTAATATCAATCTTCTCTAAATCATATCTTTTAGGATGTTTAAGTATGAAGGCACCTTTCCATTTCTTTGTTTTTTGGTCTTGTACTCCAGGTAGTAATTCTGAAGCCATGTTGATAATCTGTTGCATCTTAAATGTCTTCTTTGTATTAAAAAGTTTGTATGGAGGATCCATGAAGATAATATCAAAGGTTTGAAATTCATCTTTGTCTTTGTTTGTCATTCTAAAGAGATAATCCTCAACCTTCTCTTTGACAATCTCAGATTCAACCAGAAATCCAGTATGTGCAACATTCTTTTTAAGAACAATATTTGCATTTTTTGATGCATCTACAAAAGTTGCACTCTTTGCTCCTCTTGAGAGAGCTTCTAATCCAAAAGAACCAGCACCTGCATAGAGGTCTAGAATATCTTTGTTTACGATATCTTCTCTTAGAATATCAAAGACTCTAACCTTCATTCTATCAGTCATTGGTCTTGTAGCTTTAGGCACTTCAAGAGTGAAGTTTCTAGCTTTACCTCCCGTTATTCTAACAGTTGTTGTAATGGTAGGTTCTTTACTCATAAGTCTTTCTTTTAGAAATGCATCTTCCATCTCTATGAAATCCTCAGGAGTATCTAATCTCCATTTGTTTTTCTCTTTCCTTATTTTTTTAAATGAATCGTGTTTTAAACTCATGTGTATATTATATCAGGTCTGGCCTAGGTCTGCCCCTAGTTAAGAAAATTTTAATCTTAAGGATTATGCTCTCCACAAAAGGTCTCCTAGCCCTTGGCATTGGTAGTATGTACGAGTTACAAGTACAGACACAGGGACCTGTATCTCAAAAAGGTATATCAGAAGTAAAGATTTGAGCTCTCAAAAAGTTATGAACAAAGGTCAGACCTAGGTCAGGCCTGTTCTTTGGTTATCTCATACAAAACAGCTGTTGCACAGTTAGCAACATTTAGGGACTCTTTCTTTCCTCTCATAGGGACAAAAATCTTCTTGTCTGAATCTTTTAAAATCTCTTCATCTACTCCTATCTTCTCATGACCAAATACTAATGCTAATCTCTCAGGATACTTTACCTTTTGAAAATCCTCTGCATCATTGGTTAACTCTACAGAATATATTGGAATATTCTGCTCTCTAATCTCTTCCAAAGCCTCTTGTGTAGTATCATAATGTTGGGAAGGAACCATATCTATTGCACCAAGTGCTGTCTTCTCTAGTTTAGGATTGTCAATATCTGCAGTCATTCCACAAAGATATATCTTTTTAACACTCCCTGCTCCATCAGCAGATCTAAAAATACTACCAACATTAAAAACAGAACGAATATTATCAAGTACAATATGTATCTCCATTATCTAAAAAGATTATCTAAAATATATTCCAAGTCATTATCTTCTTTTATTAACTTTTTCGCAAACAACCTTGCTTTCTTAAGAAGTTCTGTATCATAGATACTTGCAACCTTAAAAATTGGAATACCTGATTGTCTTACACCATATACTTCACCAGGTCCTCTACTTTGTAAATCAAATTCTGCAACTTCAAACCCAGAACTATGTTTTGCAAAATACAATAATCTTTCTTCTGCAGGAGATTTTCTTTCAACAGAACTACTTGGTATTACAAAACAATATGATTCTTTATCACTTCTGCCTACCCTTCCCCTTAACTGATGTAGTTGTGCAAGACCAAATCTTTCTGCATCTTCAATTACCATAATTGTTGCATCTGGGATATCAATTCCAACTTCAATTACAGTTGTAGAGATTAATATATCTATCTTTTTATCTCTAAACTCTTCAAGTAACTCATTTTTCTCTTTCTCTTTTAATTTCCCATGTAGATACTTCACAGTTAATCCCTTGAAAATTTCTGTTAATGTCTCATATTCATTTAGAATAGATTTCCTTGTAGATTTCTCTGTTTCTTCTATGAGTGGATATATGACAAAGGCCTGATCTTGTCTATTGCTAGCAACTATTTTCTCCTTAATCCACTGAAAACACTCTAATCTCTTTTTCGTAGGTGTAAAATATGTTTTAACTTCAATTCTTCCTTTTGGTTTTTCTCTAATTTCGGATACATCTAGTCCACCAAAAAAGATTTCTGTTAAACTACGAGGAATGGGTGTTGCAGTCATGGTGAGGTAGTGAGGAGAATATTTTCCTTTTTCTCTAAAGTATTCTCTTTGCTCTACTCCAAATCTATGTTGTTCATCAATTATTACGAGGTTTAAATCTTTAGGAAGAGTCATATCATACAGTATTGCATGTGTACCGATTATGAGTTTGTTGTCAGCATCAGAGATATTTTTGTCTGAAGAGATACAGAGTTCAATGTCAATATTCAAATCCTTAAAAAGTTTAGTAAATGTTTCAAAGTGTTGTTTAGCAAGTACTGTTGTTGGGGCTAATAGAATTGAAGAGAATCCATTTTTAATACAGTTTAATATTACTACTGCTGCTACAACTGTTTTTCCACTTCCTACATCACCATTTAGAAGTCTATTCATTGGCTTTTTACTATTACAATCTTCTAGAATCTCTTGAATTGCTTTGTTTTGATCATCTGTTAATTTGTAGGGGAGTGATTTGATAAAGGTATTTACAGTTTTACTGTCTAAAGAAATATTATGTGCTTTTTCTTTTTTTGTATTAGCTCTTTCTTTCTCAATCTTAATTGCAATTCTTAACATTTCGTCAAAAGATAATCTTTCTTGTGCTTTTTCAATATCTTCTTGGCTTTTTGGAAAGTGGATTTTTTCAACAGCTTGGAAAATGAAGGACAACTTCAGGTTGCTTTTTTTGATATATTCCTCTAAAGGGTCATCTAGTATCTTTGGGATATCATCTTGGATGTCAGCAATCTTTCGTCTTAACATTGCAGATGTTAATCCCTTTGTTTCTGGATATACTCCAACTATTTTGCCCACATGTAATTGATCTTCTTTCTTTTCTTTGAATTGTTCAAATTTAGGATTGTAAATATTCTTTCTACTATTTTTTTCTGTAATCTTAGCATCAAAGAGATATATATCTCCTTTTTTTAATGTTTTGGAAAGATATGCTTGATTGAAGTAGACAAGTCTGAGGGTTCCCGTATCATCTTTTACTTTTACAGTTGTTATCTTTTTCCTAAAATATGTGGTTTTTACATCTTCTATTTCTGCAAGAAATGTTCCCTCTCCTCTCTCTTTGAACTCTTTGATTGAGATGATTTCAGATGTGTCTTGGTATCTGAAAGGTATGTGAAAGAGAAGATCTTTAACGGTGTATATCCCTAAGTTTTCATACAGAAGTAAAGACCTAGGTCCAATGCCTTTTAATTCAAATATTGGTGTGTTTTTTGTTAACATCTTTATTAGAGATTTGTGAGAACCAAAATCATTGGTAGTAGAATACCTGCGAGCATAACTACAATTAGTATTATGTTTAGAATGGCTCTCGCTTTCTGTTTTGTTTTTTTCTTTATTTTTGCCATATTCTATTCTATCTTGTTTTGTAGAATTATTTAACCCCTGCTTTTAGATTCTTTTTAATTTTACTCTTTGTGGTGGGAGAATTAGCATATTCTAAAGTTGCATCTTTCTGGTGTGTCTTGTTTTTATCAACCCTTATCTCAACCTCATCTCCTGTTTCTAACACTTCTCCTAACTTAGCAGGTTTTCCATTAACCTTTGCTGATTCCATACTATTCCCAATATCTGTATGTAACTTAAAAGCAAAATCTAAAACAGTATCTCCTTGATTTAGTGGAATAATTTTACCTTTAGGTGTAAAAGGAAATACTTCATCTTCAAAGATATGGCATTTAATTGGGAAACTCTTTGTAGATTTTGTTTTCTCTCTGCTCTTATTAATCTGGTCTTGTATATCTTTTACCCAATCATATTTATTTGTAGGTTTAGCATATCTAGATTTACTAGCCTTGTATGCAATATGGGAAGCTTTACCAAAAGTATTCTCCTGATACATCTCTTCTGTAAGAATCTGTATCTCTATATACATGTCTGAAATCTCTGGGAATCTAATTGGAAACTGTACAGCTCTGTATCCATTTGGTTTTGGATTTGATATGTAGTCATCGTATCTTTCCTCTTTTATCTCTCCCCTATCCATTAGTTTTTCAATGACTAGATAGCAAAAGTCTTCATCTGAACCTATTATTCTAAAAGCAATTAGGTCATCTAATCTCCTAATATTTGGGTCTATCCATTCCTTTTCATATTTCTTTAGTTTTTTGTAAATACTGTATTTATTCTTAATTCTTCCTTCTATCTTAGGTTGGGCGTTAGATCCTTTTGTACATTCTTTAATAATATCTTCGTATTTCTTCTGTAGTTTAGGAGATATTCCTAATGAATCCATTTTTTTTGTAATACTTTGATATTCAAGAGGTAGATAGTATTTAAATGCTGTTTCTTCTAGTGTTGCTCGTAGTTTTTCTAGGTGTAGGTATTCTGCTAGTTTGGAATATATCTTAAGAGCTTTATCTAGTTTCCTTTTTTTATGCTCTTCAGGAACTTCATCAAAAGAGAGAATATCATGTAGGGTGTCATATATCTTGAGATATACTGGTCTTAGATCTTTTGAAGTGTTTAGGATGTATTTAATAACTATTTGAGGGTCTGTATCATCACTGTCTGTTCCTCTTTTAATCTTTGCAATGCCATCAAGTATGTTTAAAACATCTTCTCCAAATCCTTCAGTAACCTCTTTTCTTGTTATCTCATCTAATGGTATTTCATGAAAGAGTGATGCAATTGCTGTGTTTAAGTCTAATCCTTCCTCTAGGGCAGATATTGCCATTCTGAGTGTATGATTAATCATTGGTTCTTTGTTGTATCTGTAGGAGTCTTTGTACTTCTCCTCTGCGTAAGCTATTGCTTTCTTTAAGTCTTCTGAGAAGATTTTAGGCGTAAGAGAATATATCTTTTTTTTTAGCACACCCATTGGTGTTACCTTTCCCATTATTTTTGAATTGATATGTTTGTTATATGTTTACCTACCTTGATGGTTTGAGGAGTGTTTGTAATATTTATCTCCTCATTGTAGGTAGTTTTCTTTTCTTCATTAATCTTTACTGCACCCTGATCTACTAATCTTCTTGCATCACTTTTGCTTTTTGCAAAACCAATTTCTACAAGAAGATTATTTAGAGGTAGTTTGTTTTCTTTAACAAATGTTGTTGGTATTTCTCCTTCAACATCTTTCTTCTGGAATACTGATTCAAAAACTTTTTGTGCGTTTTCTGCTTCTTCTTTACTCTTTATCTCTTTTGTAATTCTGTATGCTAGTTCTTTTTTAAGAATCATTGGATTTTCACCACTCTCTAATCTCTTTTTGTATTCATCTAGTTCAGGAAGTGTTGCATTTGTAAGAATCTCAAAACCAATTAGTATCTTTTCATCTTCAAATGACATGATTTTGCCGTATATATCTTTTGCACTGTCATCTAGTCTGACCATATTACCTTCAGACTTACCCATTTTTTCTCCACCTGTAGCTTCAAGAAGTTTTCCTGCAATTACAATTTTTTCTTTGTTTAGATGGTTAAATACCATATCTCTTCCTGCAAGCATATTAAAGAGTTGGTCATTTCCACCTACTTCTACATCAACTTCCATCATGACAGAGTCGTATCCTTGCATTAGTGGGTAGAGGAATTCGTTTAGGTATATTGGTCTATCTTCTTTTAGTCTCTCTTGGAACATACTTCTCTTTAACATCTGTTGTACTGTGAATTCTGATGCTAATCCAATTATTTCTGCAAAGGTTAGTTTATCAAGCCACTCACTGTTGTACTTAATCTCTACTGGATTTTCCTTGTTATCTATATCAATGATATGTGATGCTTGTTCTACATAGTTTTTTAGATTATGTGCAATCTGTTCTTTGGTTAACACTTTTCTTGCAGATGCTCTTGCATCCTTTTTATCTGATGGGTCCCCTATTCTTGCAGTGAAGTCACCAATTAGGAAGATTACTTTGTGTCCTAACTTTCTAAAGTCTTCTAGCTTTCTCATTCCAACAGTATGTCCAATGTGTAAGGTTGGTGCTGTTGGATCAAAGCCTTGATATATTGTTAATCTTTTACCAGAGAGTAGTTTTTCTTTTAGTGCATCTTTTGAAGGAAGTATCTGTTCTACTGCCTTATTTAAGATCCTTTCTATTATTTCTAAATCTTTTTTGATTTCCATGTTTTAATTATATATGTATTCTTGGTAAGTTTCCACAATATATATGGAAGAGTTAATAATCATGTTTTTCTTTTTGTCTGAAGAGTATTCTAAAGAAATCCTCTAATATCCAATACAGCTTTAATATATCTTTTGAGAGGATTTGAGGCATATTGAATTGCATGGGGATACTCTTTAATTAGACTAATCATAAACCCTTTATCATTTCTAAGTTCTAATGGAAAATACCTTAGGTTATGGAAATTCTTCATCGCAATTCCCATCATATAATTTTTATTCCTCAGTAATTTCTTTGGAATAACATGTATAGAAGTATTTCGTGTTATTTCCAAGATTATTTCTCTTTGAGTTCTATCACCAGTTAGTAGCCCATCTGGGATAATATGGTTAGCAAAGAAGCTTTGGATCACATGCACAGCTTTTTCAAAGAACTTTTTGTTCTCTCTTAACCTCTCAGAAGCATTTGCTAGTTCAAGTATTCCTCCTTTTCTTATAGCTTCTAATACAATTTCTTCATCATCTCTTAACTTTTCCGAGACATATCGTAAAAAAGGTCCTTGAGTCATATTTATGACTTTCATAAGGAATTCTTTGTTGTCTCTAAGTCTCTCTGAAAAATGTGGTAGGAAGGGGCGTTGTTTTCTATCTATATTTGCTGATTCTTCCAAAAGGTATCGTAGGAAAGAACCTTGCATTACATTCATAGCTTTTGTAAGAAACTCTTCATTATCTCTTAACCTTTCAGAAACATATTGTAGATCATCAACATCTATTGTTTTTGCTAAAGCTGTTAATAGAACTTCCTCATCGTCTCTTAATTCTTCCGAGACATGTTCCAAACTACATCCTCCCTTGACGGCTAACATTACTACATACTTATCTTGTCTCCATTTCCCTTTAGCATAGTATAATGTGTGCCTCCCTTCAAATTCAGACAAGTAACTAATCACATTGTATCTTTCATGGTCTGGATTATCTTCATTTACTAGAGCTTGAGAAATCCTTTGTTTCTCTTCTTCCCAAAAAGCTTCTTCGTGTAGTTTATCGATGTAATCTTGCTTCAACTTAGGGTCATTAAACTTTTCTGCAAGATCTACAATTTCCTCGTATTCTTCAACATAATTTAAGGTATCCTTTCTCTGTTCAAACTCGTAATCCATATTACTAGATTATTAAAATAATATAATATGGGGAGTTTATATGCGAATTATACAATTAAAAGATTGATGATGCAATGAATATGCCTATTTCTTAATATATTTCCTGTTCTTTAATTTATCTGGCATACACTGTTGATTTGACTTCTTACTTGGTAAGTCATGGTCATATTCATAGCCTTTACCATACCCTATCTCTTTCATTAATTTTGTAGGTGCATTTCGTATATTCATAGGCACAGGAAGATTACCATACTTCTCAATATCTACTTTTATCTCCCCCTCTACTCTGTATGCTGTATTATCTTTAGGTGCATTGGAGAGATATATTGCTAACTGCATGAGGAATACTTCACACTCTGGCATTCCTATCTTCTGACAAGATTCGTATACTGCATTTGCTAATATGACAGCTTGTGGATCTGCATTACCGATATCTTCACTTGCAAACCTTAGCATTCTTCTTGCGATGTACAGTGGGTCTTCTCCTCCTGCTAACATTCTACTTGTCCAGTAACATGCAGCATCTGGATTAGATGACCTCATTGATTTGTGTATGGCGGAGATAATGTTGTAGTGTTCTTCTCCTGTTTTGTCATAGTATACTGGTTTTTGTACTGTAGTTGTTAATATATCTGTAGTTATCTCCTTCTTCTCTCCATCTTTTGCATTTGCTAGTGTAGAGCTCATCTCCAATATATTTAATGCAGACCTAATATCTCCATTTGAGAGATTAGCCATCTGATCTAGTACTTTCTTTGATATTTTAATATCTGGATATTCTTCCTTTGATATTCTTTTTAGTAGATTGTATATATCTTCTTCTGTTTGTTGTTTGAATACGAATACTTTTGTTCTAGAAAGAAGTGCAGATATTACAGTAAATGATGGGTTCTCTGTAGTTGCACCAATTAGTGTAATGATACCTTTCTCTACATATGGTAGTAGTGTATCTTGTTGTGCTTTGTTCCATCTGTGTATTTCATCTAGAAAGAGGATTGTTTTCTTACCATATTGTTGATTACCAATTGCTATTTTAATGATTTTTCTAAGATGTTCCTTTCCACTATTTACAGCCTGCATTTTGTGAAAGTCGTAGTAGAGATTAAGGGAAAGTATGTATGCTAAGGTTGTTTTACCTGTACCGGGTGGTCCCCAGAATATCATGGATGGTATTTTTCCTGTTTCCAAAAACTTCCTTATGGGACCATGTTCTCCTACTAGGTGTTCTTGTCCTACAAACTCTTCAAGAGTTTTAGGTCTGTATTTTGATGCTAGTGGTTCGTTACTCATACCTGATTATACTACATAGGCCTGACCTAGGTCTGACCTTGGTTCATAACTTTTCAGAAGCCCAAAATCTTTACTGCTGACATACCTTTTTTGAGGTGTCTGTCCCTGTGTCTGTACTTGTAACTCGTATATACTACCAATACCGAGGGTTAGGAGACCTTTTGTGGAGAGCATAATCCTTGAGATTAAAATTTTCTTAACTAGGGGCAGACCTAGGTCAGACCTGTTGAGGTTTTGAGTGGCTTATAGTATAATATAAGTGGGTATGCATTATGCTACTTTCTGCTCTTTAAAAAGGTTCTACGTACTTTTCTGTTTGGTAAACCCAATATGTTCTCTATCTATTTTAGAGGATATATTGGGTTTTACTAAAAAAAAGAGAGGAGATAAAAAATGGAAAAATTATTGATAAGTGTATTGATTTTTTTGTTATTGTATGCCGGGGCAAGAGCCCTAGGCAGAAAAGGAATTGTTCCAAAAGAGCAATCCCAATCAGTCGCCAATTACGGCGCCTTTGGTGCCGCTATTCTAGTAGTAGTTTTCTTAGCCCTTGTATTTGGGCTAATAAAGTAAATATGTTCTTTTATTTTAGTAGAACCCTTTAGGGGGAGTAATTTGGTATAGCTTAATGCTTTCAACCTTTTTTTACTCCCCTTTAAAATCCTTTAACTATAAATATACAAATACTCATCATTACTTAGTTTAATCTTCCTCTCACCTTTCATACCCTTAATACCATATCTATAACTATATACCACTCCTCCATTCTTAATAAAAGGAATAAATTTCTTTTTTAAAGCATTCATTGTTTTCTGATCAAGATAACAATATATCTTTGTAATATCTTTCAAATCAACACTAAACACATTATCAGCATCAAATACAATATCTTTTGACATAGGAAAACTTAAAATTCTTCTTGTTCTAGCAAGTATTATCATAATTGGAGAAATATCATATCCAAAACACTTACACTTAGCATACCTATATGCTTCTAATACCACTCTACCATCCCCACAACCTAAATCTAAGAATATATCCTTCTGATCTAAATTCATAATGTCAAGAATCTCAGAGATTACCTTTTGTGGAGTTTTAACTGTTGGAGCAAGTAAAGCATTAATCAAAACTGTTAGAATAATGCCACCAAAAAACAGTAAAGCAGTAATAACTATTCCCATTGTTATTCCATTTCCCATGTTTGTAGTAGAATAATATATAATTAGATATATGATAGACGGAATTTTACTAATAGACAAGCAGAGAGATATAACATCATATGATGTGATTAGAAAACTAAAGAAAGTTTTACCTAAAAAGCAGAAAATAGGTCATGCAGGAACTCTTGATTCTTTTGCTACTGGTCTTCTAATTATCCTTTTGGGTAAAGCTACTAAGAAGATGGTTAGTATTTTACAATTGAAGAAAAAATATTTGGTTAAAGCAGAATTTGGATATGCTACAGATACACAGGATAGTACTGGTGAGAAGATTAATATTTCAGAAAATATTGAAAAGATTTCTGAAGAAAAAATAATTAAAGAGATAGGGAAGAACTTTTTGGGAGAGATAGAGCAAACACCACCAGCCTACTCTGCTGTAAAGATTAAAGGTAAAAAAGCATATGAATTAGCAAGGGAAGGGAAAACAGTTGAGATCAAGCCAAAGCAGGTAAATATTCATAGTTTTGAAATAGTTAAATATGAATGGCCATTTGTAAGTTTTGAGATTGAATGTTCTTCAGGAACATATGTAAGAACTCTAGTTGATGATTTAGGCAAGTGTCTTAGTACATTTGCCACAGCAGTAGAATTAAGAAGGAGTGAGATTGGAGAGTACAATGTAAAAGATGCACTCAATTCAAAGGATATTTCTGAAGAAAAAGTTTTAGAGAAGAGATTAAAATTAGAAGATTAAGAAATGCAAAAAGGAAAACTATATATAGTTGCCACACCAATTGGTAATTTGTCCGATATGACTCTTAGAGCAATTGAGGTATTAAAGAGTGTAGCTTTTGTTCTGTCTGAAGATACAAGAGAGAGTAAGAAGCTTCTTGATAGGTATGAAATACCCACACAGCTGATTTCATACAGAGATCAAAATCATGAGAGGGTGATAGGTAAGGTTTTAGAGAAGTTAGATATGGGTTTAGATTTGGCATTAATCTCGGATGCTGGTACTCCATTAATCTCTGATCCAGGTTTTAAGTTAGTTAGAGATTTAAGGGAGAAAGGATATGATGTAGTATCAATACCTGGTGCATCTGCAGTAATTGCTGCTCTTTCTGTTAGTGGCTTACCAACAGATAGGTTTGTATTTTTAGGTTTCTTACCAAAAAGTGATGAAAGGAGAAGGAAGCTATTAGAACAGTATGTGAATTTAGAAAATACAATTGTGATTTATGAATCTCCACAGAGATTAACTAGGCTTTTGGAATTAATATTGAATGAGTTTAGGGATATGGATGTGTATTTAGCAAAAGATATATCAAAGATGAGAGAAGAAAGTTTTAGTGGAAAGATATCTGATGTTTTAGAACAACTAGAAGAAAGAAAATTTGATGAGAATCCACATGGTGAATTTGTGTGTGTGTTTAGATAAAGAGAGATTGGTAACTTTCATCAGTAACTCTTTCTAGTTCATCTATACTGATATTCTTAACTTCAGTAGCTACTTGCATTATCTCTCTAATATCTTTTGGTTGTGCAAATTTCTGCTTTATCTTGTTATCCTTTCTTACTGATTGAGGCGGAAGGAATGGTCCATCTGTTTCAAAGAGTATTCTTTCAATTGGTGTGTTTTTTAGAACTTCTCTTACATTCTCCCCACTTTTGTATGTAATTATTGCATTAAATCCAACATGGAAACCTAAATCTAGCACTTGTTGTAGCTGTTCAATAGTTCCTGTAAAACTATGGAAAGATCCTTTTACTAAACCTTTCCCCTCTTCTGCAATTATTCTAATTGTATCATTCATACATTCATGCTCACCCATAGGATCTCTTGCATGGATACTCAGTGGTAATGAATTTTCTATTGCTAATTGAATCTCCTTTCTTAACATAATCTTCTGGACTTCTTTTAGCTGCTCTTTCATATCTTCAGTATATGTTTGGTTAAGTGTAAATTGATAGTAATCTAAACCACATTCCCCTATTGCACTTATCGTTTCCTTCTTTTTATTAAAAATCTCTAGAAACTTCTCTATCTCTTTCTGTGATTTTTCAAATATATCTTCAGTAATACCTCTTTGTAGAGTAATCTCTTCGAAATATATTGGATGTAGACCAATAGCTACTTGCATAGAATTACTTTCTATCATGTTTGCAATTTTAGTGACTTCAAAATTCTCGTTGAAATCTGCAATATCAGTCCCTTGTGTAAGGATATATTTCCCTGCATCATTAAGGAAGGCTCTTACTATCTCTTGAACATTACTTTTTAGTGGCTCCATCGCCATATGAATATGTGAGTCATGCATATTTCATTTTATCACAAACTACACAATTCTTGGTGTTATATGGTAAAATCATACAGAGATGGTAAAGAAGAGAAATACGAATTGGTTGTTAATAATTACGGTTTTTTTGTTCCTATTATCCATAGGTGTGGTTATTTACAAACTTATTGAATCCTCAAAAGGGAATGTATGTGAGTATAATGGGGAAATTATTTCATATGGTCAAACAGTATTGAAGGAAGGTTCTACCACTCCTTGTATTTGCACCAAGGATGGCGTTTTGATATGTGAAGAAGGGACTAATGAAGAGAATATTGTCCAATCTTCTTTTAGGACTGATAACTTAGAGTTTTCCTTTTCTTTTCTAAATACATTGGTTTCGGACAAAGCAGATTTCACAAAGATAAAAACTGTAGATATTACTGAGACAGATAATGAATTAAAAGTTGTAATAGAGAGGGAGGGTTGGTGTAATACGAATTTAGAAGCACCAAGTCAAATTGCATATTATGAAATGAATTCAGAAGGAATTACATTTTCAACTATGAGTGCATATGATGAGAAAGTACATACTCAAAATTGTTTAATATCTAACACTTTCATAATATCTCCTTTTGAGGTGCAGAAAGGTGAAAATTATACTGTTTCTTACAAAAACGAAGATGGAAAGAAGATAGATTTAGAAGCTTGTCTTTACAATGGTATACTATTTGGAGGTAACGATATATTTAGTGGCCCTGAAGCGGGACAACTGTGTAGTTGTAGTAATGGTTTTGTAGAATGTAAGTAGAAATTTTTAAAGTATTCCTATGTAGAAACCTAGTATACAGACTGCTAGTGTAAACAACCAGAATCTCATAACTACTTTATATTGGGGCCATCCGTTTGCTTGAAAATGATGATGTATTGGTGCAATTTTGAAAACTCTTTTGTTGAAAAATTTCATACTAACTATTTGTATAAGGCTGGAGAGCATGATTAACCAGGTAATTGAAGACATGAAGAAGTATGGTATTAAATTGTTAGTCACAATAGCAAGGAAGAACATTGTAAAGCCAAGAGGCATAGCTCCTGGTCCTCCATTCCAAAATCTTGCAGGGGGAATATTAAAATAGAGATCGACGATTTGTACTCCAAGTAAGATTGCAAGTATTGGTAGAAATTCATATTTCTGTTGGACGGTTAAAAGAAAGAAGAATGTTACTGTTATTATCATCATTATACCTATCATCAAACCATCTGCTCCATCTGTTAATTCTGCTGAATATATAGCAAATTGTCCTACTACTCCACTTAAAGCAGCGATTATTGGGGTGAAGTTAATAGCAAGGCTGTTAACAATATTTATTTCTTGTATAGCTCCTGTTTTTTGTAAAAGTAACATAACACCAATATTTAGCATAATTGAAAAGAGAAGTTTTCCAAGTCTCCATTCAAAAGTCTCTTGGAATGCTCTCATTTTTGCATTGTTTTTAAATCCATTTGTAAAGATCACTACATCTATTAGTCCCCATATTCCAAAGAGAACGAATCCAATAAGGAATACTTTCACTACCTCTGTTACTGGTACGAAAAGTAGAACTAATATTGGGACGATTACTAAAATCATTAATCCTCCCATATTTGGAGTTCCATTGGTAGTTGTAGTTTTCATGATTTTCATAAAAAGAGTGTTGTCACCATCTCCTCCTCCAATTTTTGACTTTTTAATTCCACTTACTTGATTGAATTTGTAAAGGAAAGAGATCATTATTGGTGCAAAGATAACAGATACTAGTATAGAGATGAAAAGTAGTTCTATACTCTTTTTTAATATTTCTGTCATATGTGGTAGAAAATAATTTATTTATCTATTATCTCAGTTTTCTTTCTTAATTCCTAGGTCATCTGCAATTGCTAAGAAAAGTTCTTCCCATATAGGTGCTGTTGTTAAAGATGAGAACCCTGCTGTTTGAGGTTCTTCTAATCTTATCAACATAATCATTTTGGGGTTATCAAGTGGGGCAAAACCTACTACGGTATCATTTGTATAGTCACTCTTGTATCCAGCCTCATCTTTCTTCGCAATCTGTGCGGTTCCTGTTTTTACTGCAACTGGGTACTGTTTTAACTCTTTTACTAATCCACCTAGAGATCCTCTTTGTACTGCTGTATGGAGTGCATCTCTGATTATATGTGCACTTTCTTTTGTAATAGGTTGTGATAATACTTGTGGCTTTATCTTAATTGTCTCATTCTCATCTTTTATCTCTTCAATTATGTAAGGTTTCATTCTTATACCATCATTAGCAAAGACACTAAATGCTGAAATTGCTTGAAGGGCTGTTGCAGAAATACCTTGTCCATATGCTGAGGTTATTACATCCAACTTTGTCCAGTAGTCAAAAGGTTTTAAGTAGTTAGATGATTCATCTTGCAAACCGATACCAATAAATTTGCCTAAACCGAATTCTTGTAGCTTAGAATAGTATTCTTGGGCGTTTACCTTTAGAGCTATTTGAGCGGTACATGGGTTGTTTGATGTCTTAAATATTTCAGCAATATCCAATTCTCCTGCAGCTCTTTTGTTCCATGTGTACACTTTAGCTCCCTTTAGATCAGCATATCCAGTTGCTTGGTATAGGTCTAAATATCCAGTTTTGTCGTGACATTTAAAATCTTTATCTATTATTTTTTCATCTAAAGCTATTGCAACTGTAAGAGGTTTTTGAATAGAGCCGTATTCATAGACATCAGTTATTGATTTGTTTTTCAAAACAGATGTTTCTGGTGCTCTCCAATATTCTCCAGGTGAGTATGTTGGAAAGTTTGCCATAACTAATATAGCTCCTGTTTTAGGATCCATTATAATTACACTACCACTTTTTGAACGGGTGCTTTTTACTCCCTCTTCAAGAATCTTTTCAACTTTACTTTGTAAGTTAGGTTGTATTGTTAGTTGAAAGTCTTTTCCTTCCCTTGGGAGTACAGGTTGATATTCTGATGTTAGGATAACATTACCATAAGAGTCTTTCTCTTCATATGAGTACCCGAATCTACCATTGATATCTCCAAAGTAATATCCTTGTATACCATATTGTCCTATCGTTTTTCCTTCACTATCCCTTCCTATGAATCCTAATACATGTGCTGCTAGTGTGTCATTTGGATAGATTCTTTTCTCTTCTTTTTCAAAATGTAATCCAAAGCCTCTTGTACCTGGTCCAAATATTTCTGCACTTTCAAGGGCTTTCTTCTTTTCTGTAGAAACTTCTTTTTTAAGAGGTGCATATACAAAGTCATCTGTTAGTTTTGATTCTATCTCTTCTCTTTCAATACCTAAGATACCTGAAACTTCAGAAACAAATTTATCTTTATCATTAAAGAATTTATCTCTTTCTTCTTTGTTATTACTAAGAGTAGCGTAAATATTCCATACAGGTTCATCAACTGCAAGAACTGTCCCATCCGCAGCAGTTATCTTTCCTCTTGGGGCAATAGAGATTTGTGTTGATCTGTATTGTTCTTCTGAAAGGTCTTTAAATTTATCAGCGTGTAGAATTTGCCATCTAAAAGATTGGAAAATGACAATGAATGCAAAAAATGTGATTATGTATAGAAACCAAGAATTATTAGCTTTATTATTGTTTTCTTTTTTAGCTGATTTTTTTCTTGATCTTCTACCTAAATTTGCTTTGTGCAGATGTGCTAGACTTGCCATAACTATTTATTAGCGACAATAGATTCTTCCTGTATGTATACCACAGTTTTGTTATTTGTGGGAGAGAGGGCTAAAGATTTATCTGCTAATTTTTGGATTACTGTTATTGAATTGCTTTTTGCCATTTCCTCCTCCATTCCCCTATTCTCTTCTATTAAGTAGTTTTTTTCTTGATTAAGACTCTGTAGTTCTCCACCTAAAGGAGCAAGTATGGAGTTGATAACTAGTTGGCATACAACAAAGGCAATTGCTGCTAGTACGAAAATGCTTCCTGCTATATTTTGAGTTGCTTTGTTTATAATTTTCACGATTTAACCACCTAATTTTTAATTAATGTTCTTAACTTAGCAGAAGCGGAGCGAGGATTTGAAATTTTCTCTTCATCGGTTGGGGCAATGTATTTTGAAAAAAGCAAACACCCTTCTCCGCTTCTCGATTTTTCTAAATTAAAATTTTTAACGATGCGATCTTCTAATGAATGGAATGTAATTACTGAGAGTCTTCCATTCTTGTTTAAGATCTCAAAAGATTTATCTAGTACTTGTTCTAAGCTCCCTAATTCGTCATTTACCACGATTCGCAGGGCCTGAAAGACCCTGCGAGAAGGGTTCTTAGTAATAGAATTATCAGCAGCCGGTACTGCTTTGTAGATAAGTCTTGTAAGATCTCCAACTGTGTTAATATTAAAGATATCCTTTTTAATTTCTTTTGCGATTCTTTGTGAATATCTTTCTTCACCATATGTCCAGAAAATTCTAGCTAGTTCTTTCTCTGAGAGTGCACTTAGTAAATCTTTTGCTGTTACTCCTAATTCTTTATCCATCCTCATATCTAAAGGTTCATTTTCTTCTTGATAGCTAAATCCTCTGTTATGTGATTCTTCTAATTGTCTTGAAGAAAGACCAATATCAAGTAGTATTCCATCTGGTTGTCTATTTTTCCCAAATTCTTTTACAACTTTATCTATCTTGGAAAAGTTTGACTTAACTATTATCCAATTCTCAGGGATTGATTCTTTGTAGTACTCTTTGACAAAATCAATTGCATGTTGATCTTGGTCTATACTGATAAGGAATCCTTGGGGTGAGAGCCTTTTGAGAATCTCAAAACTATGTCCTCCATCACCGAGTGTTCCATCAATGTAAAAACCATCCTCTTTTATTGCTAAGGAATCAATACTTTCATTAAGAAGTACTGGGATATGAATCTTATCCATTCTTCTGTTCTGACATTTTACTTATCTCTTGAGCTATTTCATCTCCATGTTTTTGCAAGTACTCTACTCTCTCTTTCCATTTCTTTGCATCCCAAATTTCAATCCAGTTAACTAGTCCTATGAATACAATCTCATCTCCTAAACCTGCATGATCAAACAGAGCTTGAGGGATAACAAATCTTCCTTGTCCATCCATCTCTATTTCTTTTGCACTTCCTACTAAGAATCTACTTGTATCTCTAATATTTTTATTTGTAAAAGAGCCATTTATTACTTCTTTTGCTACATTTTTCCACATTTTCTTATTTACAAGGATTAGGGCTTCTTCATATCCTCTGGTAAGAATTAAATCTTCACCAATCTCTTCCCTAAACTTTGTTGGAAGTGATACTCTTTTCTTTTCTCCTACTTTACTTTTGTATTCTCCGATTATCATGTTTTCACTATATCATATTTCACCACTTTCTACCACTTCTTGCCACTAATATATCCCGTATCTGTTGTACACGTCAAGAGAAAAATATTACAGGCCAAGATATAACACTCTAGGCCAAGAACTAATTCAAAAACGAAGGCTTTTTCTATATATACCTCTTCCCTATTTCTTCTTCCTTTTCAACCGATAGCTGGAGGGACAGATCTAGATCTGACCCTTTATCTCCTTTGTTTTTCTTGTTGTACAACCGTTTCCTAATCCGAAGCGTCGTATTTCGGATGATTTTTGTAAGCCGAAATCAGAAGTATCCAAACCAAGAAACCTTGATAGGTAGGCAGAAAGGTTTGGAAAACAGGGGACAGATCTGGGACAGACCTTTAGGACGATTTTCTTTGTTTTTCTTTTTGTATAACCGTTTCCTAATCCGAAGCGTCGTATTTCGGATGAATTTTGTAAGCCGAAATCAGAAGTACTCAAACCAACAAACATTGGTAGATAGGCAGAAAGATATGGAAAACAGGGGACAGATCTGGGACAGATCCTAAAGATGGTGGACTTGATAAATAACGATAGAACCAATATATTATGTTAAGGATAAACTTAGCGTTGTACTGCCATGAAGATTTTTTTAAGAGATATAAAAGAGAGGTTTCCAGAGTTTGAATATAAAAACTATGACGAGAATGCTTTCTTTACAGGTTTTACACATGATTCTAGACAGGTAAAGCCAGATGATTTGTATATTCCAATTGTAGGTGAAAGATTTGATGGTCATGCTTTCATTGCAGAATCTCTCAATGCAGGTTGTTCTGTATCCCTTTGTGAGAGTAAGAAGCAGTCTTTCTTAGAAGGAGTTACAAAGCCAGTGATTCTTGTTGACAGTATTGAAGAAGGTCTTATGAAGGTTCTAAACTACTCTATTGGGTATATCAAGAAGCCAGTAATCGCAATCACAGGTAGTACAGGAAAGACAACAACCAAAAAGATGCTTGTTTCCATTCTTGAAAATTACATGAAAGTACTCTCTTCTGATAGGTATAATACGGTATGGGGAAATGCGGTTCTTCTTGGTCAGTATAGTGGTGAAGATGCTATTGTTTTAGAGTGTGGAATGGATAGGAAAGGAGAGATTGCATGGCATGTTAACTCTGTAGATCCTGATTACGGAATTCTTCTTAATGTAGGAGATGTTCATGCAGAGAAATTGGGCTCCATTAATGAAATCTTTCAAGAGAAAAAAGATCTTGCTGACTATATGGAACGAACAGGTAAGCCATTGATTTTAAATATTGATGATAAAAGGCTTGTTCATATCGCTGAAAACTACAACAAAAATTCTAGCTTAATTACATTTGGTCAGAAAGAAGGAGCTACATTCCAAATTTTTGATATCTCTGTTGATAAGCAGGGGACTCACTTTAAATTTAGATACTATGATGATAATGTTGTTCCGGTGGATTTGAATATATATGGAGAAGGTTTTGTATACGATGCTATGGCTGCAATTATAGTTGCTAATGAGTTAGGAGTAAGTATAGATAATTGTGTGAAGAGTATTAAACTTTATGAAGGGCAAGATGGTAGGTTTCAGAAGCTTGAATATGATAATGTAACTATTATCAATGATGCGTATAATGCGAATCCTACTTCAATGAAGATGTCTATTGAGACCTTTAAAAAAGTTTTTGGAGAGGGTTTTTATACTATTGCTATCTTAGGTGATATGAAAGAGTTAGGTACTGTTTCAAAAGATAGGCATGTAGAGATAGGGAAATTAGTCAAGCAATGTAACTTTAATGAAGTATATTATGTTGGAGAGAATATTGATGATTTTGGCATAGGTGAGCATATTGAATCAGCTGATGAAGTTGCTGCTTTACTTAATACAAAACTACAAGGGTTAAAAGATAAAAAAGTTGCAATACTTCTAAAAGGCAGTCATTCCCTTGGACTTTATCAGATTCCTGATTTTCTTAAAAAACTAGGAACTTTATAGCTTAGTTAATCCAAGATATATCAGCACCTAATTTTTGTAGATTCTCTACAAAGTTTGGATGTGCCCTCTTGATTGAGTCTGCATTTTTAATGATGCTCTCCCCTTCTATTGTAAGAGCTACCATCATCAGTGCAACTGTTGCTCGAATAATATTTGGACTATCAACTGTTGCTGGTTGTAGAGGTTTATCCCCAAATACAATAATTCTATGTGGATCACACATTACAATATGTGCTCCAAACTTGATCATCTCTTGAATCCAAAAGAATCCTCCTTCATAGAGTTTGTTCCAGAACATAATATTTCCTTTTGATCTGACAGCTAATGCAATCATTAACTGTATTAAGTCTGCAGGGAAATATGGCCATGGAGCAGCTTCAACTTTTTGTAACATGTTCTTGGTATAAGGTTCTAGGATTTCCAGTTTTTCATTTGCTTTTACGATTGCTGTATCTCCCTCATACTCTACATCTACACCGAATTTCTTAAATGTTTTTACAATTAATGGGAAGAATTCTGGTTCTGCATTGTTAACCCTAATTTCCCCCCCTGTCATTGCACCTAGTGCAAGTAATGTTGTAATCTCATGGTGGTCAGAAGAGATTGTAAATTCTGTTCCGTGAAGTTTATCAACACCTGTAATTGTGAGGGTTGAAGTCCCAACACCCTCTATCTTTGCACCCATTGAGATGAGGAAGTTACATAAATCTTGTACATGTGGTTCAGATGCTGCATTTGTCATAGAGGAAGTTCCCTTTGCTTTAGATGCTGCCATAGCGAAGTTTTCTGTTGTTGTTACACTCATGTAGTCTTGCCAAAGATGTCCAGCAGTTAATCCATTTGAACTGTCGATTTTAAGCAAATCTTTAGTATCGATCATCTTTACACCTAATCCTTGTAGAACTTCTAGATGTGGATCTAGTTCTCTAATACCAAGAGCACAACCACCTATTTCTTTTTTTACCTCAATGTTTTTCATCCTTGTTACCAGTGGTCCAAGTAAAAGAATTGCTCCTCTCATTCCCATTGGGAATCCATTCTCACCCAAATCATCCTTAAATTCCGAGTTGTTAATTTTGAGAATATTATTCTCTTTATCCCATTCAACTTTGGATCCCATTGATATCATTAAATCAATAAGTTTTTGAACATCTGTAAGGTCTGGGAAGTTTTTTATAATAACATCCTCATCTGTGAGCAAAGATGCACAAAGGATAGGTAATGCAGAGTTTTTATTCCCTGCTGGTGTTATCTCTCCTGTGAGAACATTTCCACCTTTAACAAGTAAGTCTGACATATGTTTTTTAACTAAAATTAATGTTTTTAATTATCTTAAAGGCAGCATTTTTTATAAATATCTCATTTGCTTTTTTCTCATTTACATCTATCTTTTCTTTAGAAAATAGTCTTAAAGTTACTTGTAGTTTCTCTGGGGTAAGTTCACCCTCGTTAATTATTCTTGCAAGACCAATACTCTCTAAAACCTTTGCATTCTCCATCTGTTCATTATGTGTTACCCAAGGAATGGGAATTAATATTGAAGGAATTCTGAGTAATCCAAGTTCGTAGACAGTATTTGCTCCTGCTCTTCCGATAAAGAGGTCTGTATTATTGAGTACAAAACCAATCTCTTCATTACCAATATATTTTGTGACAACCATTCTCTCTTTTAATTCATCTGTTAACTTATCTCTTTCTAAAGATAATAGCTTAAAATCATTAGTAATATTGTTGTCTCCTGTTTGTAGGATTAATTGGTAATCTTGAAGTAGCAGTAATAAGGATTCTTTAATAACATTGTTAATGATATGTGAGCCAAAACTTCCACCTGACACATATATTATTGGTAAATCTTCTTGGTGTATTATCATTTTTTTTACAGATTCTGTAATACCTCCCCTACCCACATTTTCAAAAACTTCTCTTCTTACAAGATTTCCGGTATGTATAACTTTCTCTTCAGGGAAGTACTTAGTGGAAGATGGATATGCAATGAATATCTTTTCGGCAAATTTAGCAACTATCTTGTTTGATAATCCAACTGTTGCTGTTTGCTCATGAAGGTATATTCTTGCTTTATATATCTTTGCTACAGAGCAAATCGGTACTGAAACAAATCCTCCTGTTGATATGACAATGTCTGGTTTAAACTCTTTTATTACCTTAAAAGAATCTAAAAAACTTAAAATCGTTCTAAGTAATAGAAAGAGAGCTCGAATGCTAAATCTTCTCTGTAGTTTCCCACCCCTAATATATTTTTGATTAAACCACTCGTCCTTAAATATCTTCATTTCCAATGAGAAACCAGGTTTCTCTTTTTCTCTTCCTAGATCACTACCCACATAAAGGAAGTTATTATCATTTAGTATGAATTTTTCATCAAGTGCATCAATTATTGCTTTTGCACTAGAGATATGTCCTCCTGATCCACCTCCTGTTACAATTATTTTCTTTTTTAATACCTCTTTATTATCCATTCTCTTTTGTAGAATGCTTACTTATATTAAGTAGTATACCAATTCCTATGAAAGTAACAATTGTACTTGAACCTCCATAGCTAAGTAACGGCGCTGGGATACCAGTTAATGGAATTAGTCCTGTATTTGCTCCCATGTTTAGTAAAGCTTGTAGCGTTAGCCAAATAGTAACGCCAGTTGCTAGTAACTTTCCCTGTTTGTCAGGAGCATTGTTAGCTATCTTAAAACCTCTCCAAAGGAATACAAGCCATGCTATAACAAGTATAGTTCCTCCTAGAAAACCAAGTTCTTCTAGGATGATTGCATAAATGGAGTCTGTAAAGGCTGTGTTTTCTACTAAATATCCATATCTCTGTCTTGATTGTCCAAAACCTTTTCCTAGAAATCCTCCAGATCCAATACCGATTAAAATTTGTTGCATCTGATATCCATCTCCTCTAGGATCAGATATTTCTCCTGTCAGAAGTAAATCTAGATAAGTTCTCATTCTTCCTAACCTGTACGGAGCTAGTATTGTTGCAATAGCTACTAATGGAGTACCGAGAAGCAATAGACTGCCAAGAGTATATTTTGTATGATCCCAACCATTTTTAGCTACAAAGAACATTGTAAAAGATGTTAACCCGATTATCATAGTAGTACCTAAATCAGGTTCAAGCATAATTAGTAATGCTACTATTCCCACTATTGCACCAAAACCAAGAAAAGCTTTAAGGAAAGAACCTCTTAATTCAACTTTAGTACTTTCTTGGAAATATTTATTACTACTCATCCAGCTAGAGAGGTAGAGTATGATTCCAACTTTAGCAGGTTCTGCTGGTTGAATTGGTGGAAGTGGTCCTATTGAGAACCACCTTTTCGCTCCGTTGATATCTTCACCTAAGATTAGTACTAATATTAGTAGGATGATAATTATTACTAGAATGGGGACTGAAGCTTTCAGTAGTTTTTTGTAATCCCAGAAATATATAAGTGTGGCAGCTAAAGCACCTATAAATATCCATACTGTTTGTAGTTTAAGAAAATGGAATGGGTTTCCAAACTCTTCATTAGCTTTATACACACTAGCATCAAAAATCATAATTGCTCCAAAGATAGCCATAAATATTGTGAAATACAGAATTAGGTTGTCCGGAGAATATTTTTTATTGAATAACTTCTTCTTTTTTGTTGGTTTGTTTCTAGACATATATTTACTATTAATATACTATATATAGTAATAAATATGAATAATAAAAAAGAGAAAGGTTTAGTTATTGTTGTTGGAGGTCCCGGAAGTAGTGGGTCTTCCACTATTGCTAAGATGTTAGCTGAACATTTTAATCTTGAACGTGTATATGCTGGTGGAATATTCAGAGAGTTTGTAAAAGATTTGGGGTATGAAAATCTTGATGATTTTTACAACAGGGAGAAGAAAGAGAAGTTTTTTGAATTAGATAGGAAAGTTGATGAATTTTTAATTAGAAGAGCAACAGCTGGTAATGTTTTGATTGAAAGTAAAGTGTTTGGTGGGCTGTCTTCTAAAGAAAATATTCCTTGTACTGTAAAGATTTGGTTAGAATCTTCCCTTTATGTCAGAGTTAAAAGATTGGCAGGTAAGCAGGAGAATCTTAAGGGTTTGAGAAAGATATGGTTTTACATTGTAAATTCTTTTAATTTAGTAAGGAGAAGGATAAAGGATGGACAGAGATACAAGGAATTATATGGTGTAGAATATGGTAAGCAGGAATTGTATAATGATATTGTATTAGATAGTTCTGAATTAAATGCAAAAGAGACTTTTGATTTAATTTTAGAAAGAATTAAAGATGGAGGATATATTAAATAATAATCAGGGTAATCCACAACAGTCTAATCAACCAAGTTTAACCCCTATTGAGTATGATAAGCTTAATCCTAATCCAGAGAGAGAAGATTTAGATAGTATGTGGTTAAGATGGAAGTGTATGGTATGTGGTTATCTTTATGAAGGTGCTACACCATTAAAGGTATGTCCTAAGTGTGGGAATAATAATCCAGATAAGTTTAGTGATGCGGAGTAATTGTCCAATTTTATAAATTAGGTTGGATGATTAATATTCAGTTATGTGATTTTGTGAGTGTTTTTAGAGTAGAGGTATATGAGGGTTAGGAAATAGAAGAAAATAGAATGGTTTTCACCATTCTGTGCCCACTCAGTATACCTCTACTCAGGCTCTTTTTAAGAAAGAGTACGACGGACTTGTGATCTGGTATTTCAAAGTCTGTCGTCTTTATATTTCTTAACTTAATAAGAGCCAGGATATTATATTATCCTACACATATCATATAATATTTTTGGGGAATTGTCAATACTATAAGTTGTTTAGTATTCTTTGCTGTACAATGCAGGAAGAGAGAATCGAACTCTCACTCTATTTCTAGAACGGGATTTTAA